>Ga0255340_1000726_pt1 | contig 50746 bp, 49 predicted proteins | sample wastewater_treat_7_FD_192417 | JGI IMG/M metagenome (GOLD analysis project Ga0255340, IMG submission 192417) | Wastewater microbial communities from Lulu Island WWTP, Vancouver, Canada - plant10 | ecosystem: Engineered > WWTP > Wastewater > Unclassified | place: Canada: Vancouver, British...
GGGCGCTTTCGTTTGACGGTGGATTGACCTTCAAACGCGCCGGCACTTGGGGGTCAACCCTGTCCGGAGCGGCTTATCAGGATAACCAGCGCTTTGCCGGCGCCGGAAAATTGACGGTACTCAACGGGCCGGAATCCTTTACCTCGCTGGACGCGCCCCTCCCGGCAATCTACGGAGAGCGCGTGACCTTGACCGCGCGCGTGGATTTGGTGGACGGCCCATTGCCGGCGGCGGGATTGCCCACGGGCACCGTGACCTTTTACGCCAACGGCACACCTTTGGGCAGCCCCGTAATCGTGACGAACGGAATCGCTTCCTTCAGCACGACGGTGTTGTCCGTTGGCGATCATGCGATCACGGCTGATTACTCCGGCGACTCAACCTTTGGCGGCAGTTCGGCGGCTGCCGTGGCACAGTTCGTTGCGCCCATCCCAACGCTCACGGAACTGACCGCTTCAGCCAATCCCTCGGCGGTGGGTTCGAATGTGACCTTTACGGCAACCGTTCGTACGTCGCCGCCTGGCTTGGGCATCCCCACCGGAGAGGTAGTTTTTTCAGCCAACCGCACGCCTTTCAGCACCAACCGTCTGGTGAGCGGGACCGCTTCGACCAGCCTGGCTTCGTTGCCGTCCGGCACCAATCAGATGGAGGTCGCGTATGCGGGCGACGAGAACTTCGATGGCAGTGTCGGTGAGCTGGCGCAGGTGGTCGGCGCGGAGCAGCCGTGTAGTCAGACCAACGTGTTGTTGGCGATCACCGTCAACCCCGATAATACCATCACGCTGACTTTCCAGGGCGCGCCCCAAGCGACCTATTATGTATTGGCCTGCACCAACCTTGTCCAAGAGATGACGCGTTGGGAAATTCAGGCCGGCAGCACCAATGTGGTCACCAACCCAAACGGGATTTGGTCGTTTACCGTTACCAACGCTGGTCCACAAATGTTCTATCGCGCGGCAGCGGTCCGTGCTTGTCCTTAACCCCGTTTTCTCCCGTCGTTTCATTGTTTGGCAGCCGGTCGGCTGCGGCGAAGCCGCGCTTGAAGCAGAGCCGGGAAATTATCCTGATGCCCACGATCTTTTTTGATCGAATGAAACGCCAAACATGATTTTGAACTGAGGGAGGGGCGCCTTGAAATCTGTCGGTCGTGACGACAGGCTGCCTAGAAAACAGGCAAACGACGGAGTTCCAAACGGAGAATTCTTTCTCCTGAAGTAGGTAATCGCGAGGCGCTCGCCGATGGATGAGCTGCGGACGTTTGACGGCGCCCGCGAGGGTCACGCGGGCGAAATCAAAGTAATCGGTACGGGCCGGGGTGTGTTCGCGGCGTCGTGAGGGCAAATGGTAATGGGCAGTTTTCGTCGGACCGGGAGATGTTCCCGGGCTGGCGCGGCGCGGGATGCCAGAACCGGCAGGCTGTTTACCCGGGCGGGCGGTTTCCGGCCTGTCACCAGCCCATAACCGCGCGCTTCCTGAAGAAACTTCATCATGCGGAGCTTCGTTGCCATACGCTTGCCTGTCGGGCATGGCGCAACCTGCGTGCCAGTCTTGACGCGGAAGTCGGCAGCGTGTCCGCAGGGACGACATTTGGTCCTGCATGTTCCTTGTAGAGCTGGCGAAGATCGTGGATGAAATCCCGCTTGGCAGGGTGTCGGGCTTCTGCTTTGCTGGGCGCGCCGGATGAAAAAACTGTGCGTCATGCTTGCCTTGGTGGGCGGGATCGGGCTCGCCCCGTTCCACGCCGGGGCCCAAATTCAGGGGGTTTGGGAGGTGGAATCACTCACCCGTGACGCCCGGCTGGATTGGGATCCCGACACCGGAGTCATTCATGCCACCACGCCCATCCTCGTCAAGTATAGCGGCGCGGTGTTGACGGCGGACCGCGCCACGGTGAATCAGGAGACGGGCGAGGTTCTCGCCGAGGGACGGGTGCGGATTCAACGCGACAACCAAATCTGGGTGGGAGAACGAATCCTGTATAATTTCAAGACGCGCCAGATGCAGGCCGAGCAGTTTCGCACCGGCCTGGCGCCCGTGTTTGCCGGAGCTTATGGACTGAGCGGCGACGCCACCAACCAGATTTACACGGCCACCAACGCGTTTGTCACCACGGATGACGTGGCCAAACCGTTCGAGCGGGTGCAGGCCAGCCACATCACCATCGTCCCGGGTGAATACGTCGAGATGCGCCGCGCGACGTTGTATCTGGGGAGCGTGCCGGCGTTTTATTTTCCCTACTACAAACGGCGGTTGGACGGACCGGGAAACCATTTCAGCGTCGTACCGGGGTATCGCAGCCGGTATGGCGCGTTTCTGCTCGGCACTTACACCTGGCTGATCAACGACACCCTGGACGCGGAACTGCATTTGGATTACCGGACCAAAAGCGGGGTGGGGATGGGCCCGGATTTCAACGCGCACCTGGGGCGGTGGGGCGAAGCGGCTTTGAGTTACTACTACGCATACGATGATTCGCCGGGGAAGGATGCCTTCGGCGACAACATTTCCCATCATCGCCAGCGGTTGCACCTGGCCTACCGGGCGGAGCCGTGGACCAACCTCACGTTGCGCTCGCAGATCCGTTACCAGAGCGATCCCTCAATGCATCGAGATTTCTTTGAAAGCGCGTATCGTCAGAATCCCCAGCCGACCACCTTCTTCGAGGCCGCAAAATTCTGGGATGATTTCGCGCTCGACCTCTACGTCCAGCCGCGCATCAACGATTTCTTTGATACCGTGGAGCGGTTGCCGGAGGTCAAATTCACCGGGTGGCGGCAGCAACTGGGCGTTTCGCCGTTGTATTACGAGAGTGAAAGCGCCACCGGTTTTTACCGGCGCCGGTTTGCCGAGACTAATGCGATCCCGGAACCGCGCTACGAGGCTTTCCGCGCCGATACCTACCATCAGGTGCTGCTGCCGTGGACGCTGTTCGGCTGGCTCAACGTCACCCCCCGGGTTGGTGGCCGGTTAACGTATTACGGGGAAACCCACGGGCCCGGCAGCCAACTGGAGGAACGGACCCGCAGTGTATTCAACACCGGCGCCGAAGTCTCGTTCAAAGCTTCGCGCACTTGGACCGGCGCCACCAACCGTTTGTTCCAACTCGACGGCTTGCGGCATATCATCGAGCCGTCCGTCAACTATGTCTATGTGCCCCGCCCCAATCGCCGGCCGGGGGAGCTGCCGCAGTTTGATGACGATTTGCCCAGCCTGCTGCTGTTGCCCATCGAATATCCCGATTACAACGCCGTGGATTCCGTGGACGCGCAAAACGTCTTGCGCTTTGGGCTGCGCAACCGGCTGCAAACTCGGCGCGAGGGGCAGCTCGACAATGTCGTGGATTGGGCCGTGTTCACCGATTGGCGCTTAAACCCCGAGGACGGGCAAACCACCTTTGCGGATCTTTATTCGGAGTTTGTTTTTCGGCCCCGGTCCTGGCTCTCGCTCGCTTCTGAAACCCGCTACGACGTGGATGGCGGCCGCTGGCGGATGGCTTTCCACACCCTGACGGTCCAACCCGGCAACGTCTGGAGCTGGAGCCTCGGCCATTATTATTTGCGCGATTACTGGGCGCCGGCGCCAGCTTGGGGGGAAGGCAACGACCTCATCTACAACAGCGTTTTCTACCGGCTGAATGAAAACTGGGGCGTGCGCGCCACCCATTATTACGACGTGGATGGCGGGCGGTTGCAGCAACAGATGTATTCGCTCTACCGCGATTTCCGCAACTGGACGGGGGCGTTGACTTTCCGCGTGCGGGATAATCGGGGCGGGGCGGACGATTACACCGTGGCGTTCACCGTATCGCTGAAAGCTGCGCCGCGCTACCGCGTGGGGGATGACGCCATTCGACCCTACGGTTTGATTGGCCGTTAAGCCGCCGCCGCCCGGCGCAACCGGTGGAGGTGCCATTCCAAGGGTGCCCGGCCCGCTGGATCCAATGTCAGCGAACCCCAGCCGCCGCCGCGTTCCACTTGCAGTCCCGCCAGCGAAGGACATAACCGCACGCGAAACGGTCGCCACTCGCGCGCCCGCCGTAGCGCGCCGCTCATCCGCGCCACGGTGGCGCCCAGACAGGTCAGTTGCGGCATGCCGCTGAGCAACCGGCTTTTCCACAGCACGAGCGGTGAATGCAGATGCCCGATGACGGTCAGTTCCAGTTGCGGCCAGCGCGCGCGCATCGCGGGTTCCTGTCCCAGAAACGGCAGCGCCGTCGGGTCGTGGCAGAAGAGAATCAACCGCCGGTCGGGCGCCAGCCCGGTCAAGATTTCCCGGATGCGCGTCAGGTGTTCCGCGCGCAACCGCTGCCAGTCCGCGCGTTCCGTCTCCAGCATGTCCGCGGCAAATGCCGGCAGCGCCAGCAGGGTGGACGTCACGCCCAGCAACGTGTAACAGCCGAGGTCCAGTTGCCAGCAACCTTCGAGACCCAGCTCGGCGTGGGCCCGGTGCCAACTCGCCAGCCGGAGGCCGCCGTAGTGTCCGAAGAAACTTAACTTGCCGAGTTCATGATCGCCGAGGGTCGCCCGGAAGCGTTCGCCAAACCGTGCGCGCAACCGGGTCAGACACGTCTGGGCCCCGGCAAAAGTCGCGGGATCACTGACGCCCAGAAACGCCATGTCCGCGGCGTAATCGCCGTTGGCGATCCCGTAATCGAAGTCCGGAACGCGTCGCAGAAATTCATCCAGCAACCCGTTTTGCCGGAGGGGATGGCGCAGCCAGATCCAGTGACGAAAACTGCGGAGGGCGATACGAAGCAGCGGATTGGTAATCATCGCGAGTTCCTGATGCTCGCCCCGCGCCTGTTCCGCCGCGCTGGCGTAGTGAATGTCGCTGCACACCACCAGCCGCACGCGTTCGGTGGAAACGGCGGGCGGCGGGGACGGAATGGGCATCGCGACGCGGGTCAGGGCGGGGGCAGCGGAGTGAAGCACACGTGAAACGTCGTGCCTTGGTTCACTTCGCTTTCCAGACGGACCACGGCCCGGTGCTGTTCGAAGATGCGGCGGGTAATGGCCAGGCCGAGCCCCGTGCCCTCGCGTTTGGTGGTGAAGAACGGTTCGAACATCCGGTGCCGGTGCTCGGCGGGCACGCCCACGCCGGTGTCGGCCACCGTCGCGCACAAGCGCATCGGGTGCGCGTCATCCCCCGGCGCGTCCGAGCCATCTCCCGCTTCAAGCTGGCGGAGATTCAGCGTGAGGGTGCCGCCGTGGTCCATGGCTTCAATGGCGTTGAGAATGAGGTTGGTGAAGGCTTGCTCCAACTGACATTCATCGCCGTTCACCCAGTCGGATGCAGCTTGGAAATCCTGTTGCAGTTGGATCGCTTTTTGAGCCATCGGATGCCGGGCCAGTCGCAGGGAGTGATCGAGAATTTCGGAGAGCCGGACCGGGGCCAGTCGGGGTTCCGCGGGCCCGGCAAATTTCAACATCTGGCTGATGATGGATTCGATGCGTTGGAGTTCCCGTTGGGCGAGGGCCTTCAATTCTGCGTTGGCCGACGAAACGGGCGAAAGTTCAATGAACGTTTTAATGGCCACCAAGGCATTTTTGATTTCATGCGCCATGCCGGCTGAGAGCGTGCCAATACTGGTAAGCCGGTCCAATCGGGCAAGATCCGGTTCCCAGCGGCGGACGGCGGTCAGATCATTCAGGAGGACGATGAAGCCGCTCTGACAAAGCACGTGATCAGGACGCACCCAACGGACCCGGATCACGCGGGGTTCCGGCCCCGGCAACCGCAGTTCGACCCCGTGCTCGGCCGCCGGTTTGTCCGTCTGTAGCGCAGTGCGAATGAGATCGGCCAAGGGGGCGGGCAGCACTTCGGGACCGTGCCCCACCAGTTGATCGGTCGCCAAGCCGAGCATCTGCTGCGCGCCCGCCGTCGCCGACAGGATAAGCCCCCGGGCATCAAGGCAAAGCAGCCCGCCGTCCAAGCAATCATTCAGGACATCGAAAAAACCAAGTCCGTGCGTTGCTGGATCCGCAACCTGGTTGTCGGTTTTTGCCATAATTTCGTATTTATACACTGTTACGCGCCCGATTAAAAGCCGAACGGGCTCCGACCCCGCCATTTCTCTCTCGTTGCACAATTATAATTTAGTCCATGAGAATTCATAATCAGCGATTGCGCTAAATTAGCCTAAAGCCGAAAGGGAACAAATAAAAAGTAAAACCATCCCGGAACACGGCGCCGCCAACCCGGGTCAGGGTTTATCGGGATCAGAGTTTTTCCGCGAGAAAGCTGCCGTTTGCCGCGCAGGGCGGGGCGGCTTCAGGGCGAAGCCTCATTCGGGTTTCCTGTCCGCCCGGGCTTTGACGTCTTGAATCATTTGTTCCCAATGGCGACGGAGGAAAGGCGGATCGTTCAGGCTGTCCAACGCATAACCGCGGTCGGCGCGGGACAGATCCAGGACGGCGGTGATCATTTCCTCCTGATACCAGCCCGCCTCGGCCAGCGGCATCCCGGACGGCTCGCGGATGAATGATTGTCCGCTGGAAGTTTGCCGGCCATCCGCAGCTTGTCCGACCGTGTTGGCGACACAATGAAAAATACCACTATTCGGACCGACAGGTTGTTGCGCCCGACCGGACACGCGTTTCCACAAGACCGCCTCGATGGCGTCCGAACTGCACGAAGGATGAAACAGAATCTGCGCGCCGGCCATGGCGGGCAGACGATACACCTCGGGATGCCGTCCGTCGCGGCAGATGGCCAGGGTGCAAAGCACGCCGTCCAGTTTGAAGAGCGACAGCTTGTCGCCACCCCGGCAGGATTGTTTTTCATCCTGCCCGGCCAGATGAATCTTGGCATACTCGTGGACGATGTCACCCGTTGGCGAAATGACATGCGCCAGATTCAGCAGGCGGTTCGCAGTGGGTTTGAGTGTGCCCACGATCACCCAGATGCCTGCGGCTGCTGCCGCGCGGCGGGTTTCATCCAGAGCACGTTGCACGGCTTCGGAAGTCAGCCCGAGCACGTAAGGAAAATCGTAGCTGGTCAGGTTGGCCTCCGGGAACAGCACCACCCGGCTGCCTTCGCTGGCGGCCAACCGGATGTAATGCCGCGTGCGCTCCAGATTGCGCTCCAGCGGCTTTGCCCAGTGGAGTTGGACACAGGAAACTTGGAGGGTCTTGGCGGCAGGCATGGCGGATGGGTTTTAACGGGGTTTTGCGGGGCGGCGATTGGCAGTTGGCAGGGCGTCCAACTGCTTCCTCCAGCGCGCCAGTTGCGTTCGCACTGGTTTCGTTCCCGGTGCGCCGGGGAGACGGCGCCGGGCCATTGCCGTGCGGAGATCAAACACTTTCAACGCCTCGCGTCCGAAGGTTTTATCCACGGATTGCAAATCCGCCAGCGAAAGTTGGTTCAGAGGTTTGCCCGCCCGCTCCGCCAATGCCACCACGGCACCGACAACATGATGCGCCCGGCGGAAGGGCATTCCTTGGCGCACGAGATAATCGGCGAGATCGGTGGCCAGCAACGCCGGATCGTGAGCAGCGACGGCGCAGGCGGCGCGGTTCACCGTCGTGTGCCGCAGCATCGCCGCCAGAATCCGGACGGTCGCCCGCACGGTGTCCGCCGTGTCGAACAGCCGTTCCTTGTCCTCCTGCAAATCACGATTGTAGGCCATCGGCAAGCCTTTCAGCAGGGTGAGCAGCGACACGAGGTTGCCGATGACCCGGGCCGATTTGCCCCGCGCCAGCTCCGCGACGTCCGGATTTTTTTTCTGGGGCATGAGTGACGAACCAGTGGTGTAGGCATCGGCGATCTGGATGAAATTGAACTCGGCGCTGGCCCAAAGCACCAAGTCCTCGGCCAGCCGCGAGAGATGCACCGCCAACAACGCCGCGTGCGCGCAAAACTCGACGGCGAAATCCCGGTCGCTAACGGCGTCCATGGAGTTTTGGGTCAGGCGGGGCCGGCCTTCGAGGTCCACAAATCCAAGCTGCCGGGCCACAAACGCGCGGTCCAATGGCAGCGTTGAACCGGCAATCGCCCCCGCGCCCAGCGGACAGACGTTGACCCGGTCCCATCCGTCCCAGAGCCGTTCGTTGTCGCGTTCCAGCATTTCGACGTAGGCAAGCAAATGATGCGCAAAATAGACCGGTTGCGCGCGTTGCAGATGGGTGTAGCCGGGGATGAGCACATCGGCGTTTTGTTCGCCCAGCCGCACCAGCGCCTGTTGCAAACCGATGACCTCCCCGAGCAGAGCCAAAATCTCATCCCGCAACCAGAGCCGCATATCAAGCGCCACCTGGTCGTTGCGCGAGCGTCCGGTGTGCAGCTTGGCCCCGGCGGGCACGCGCTGGGTTAATTCGGCTTCGATGTTCATGTGGACATCCTCGCGCTCGGGCTGCCAGCAGAACTTGCCCTGCTCGATCTCGCGGGCGATGGCTTTCAATCCCCGCGCGATGGCGGTGTGTTCCGCGCGCGTGAGCAGGCCGATCCGGTGGAGCATTGCCGCGTGCGCGAGCGACCCTTGGATGTCATGCCGCCAGAGCCGGTGATCGAAAGAGATGGATTCGGAAAATTGCGCCACATCGGCGCCCGGGGCGGTGGCGAACCGGCCGCTGCGGGAAACTGAAACTGATTTTTTCATTCGTGCGTGCGACCTGGGCGGTGACTTGGGAGTCCGGGCCGGACTGGAAACGAATTCAACCGGAATCGCGGAGCTTCAGGCCGGCATGGACCATCACCATCCAGAATGCGGAAACAGTGAAGAAGTTTCCCCACTGGGCTTCAAGGTATTTCTGCCGCCGCACCGCTTGGGCGCGGTTTTCAAAACCGAATCAGGATAACGAATTTTGTCAAAGGAAACCGGACTCAACCGGATACATGGGTTTTGCGCTCGTCCTTCCTCGATTGTTTGCCGACCGGAAAATCGGGAAGGACGCAGGCCTTTGTTTTTTCCTTTCCGCCCATCCGGGATGCGGCTATTTTTCCTTCTGTCTGTCCGGTGGTGTAAAGGTAGCACAAGGGTCTTTGGAGCCCTTTGTCATGGTTCGAATCCATGCCGGACAGCCATTCAACCCGAACGCGTAACGGTGACGTCTCCGCCGCAGTTCCGCTTTCGGGTTCAATTGGTTTTCAATGAACGAGTGGAATCTCCAAGGGCGCGCGCATGCGTGCCAAACCTGTGGCCAGCCGTTTGCCGACCAGCAACCGTATCATACGCTGCTGTTTGACGACCGGAACGATTATCGCCGCCTGGATGTCTGCCCGGCTTGCTGGGAAACCCGCCACCGCGACAACGATGTCGTTGCGAAGGGATTTATTTCCCACTGGCAGGGCGTCTATGAAGCGCCGCCGCCCGCGCCGGAACCCATCCAAAAGGACACCGCCGAATCGCTGCTCCGCAAACTCATCGAACGGGACGATCCCCGCTATGCGCCCGCCGGCTACATCCTCGCCGTCATGCTGGAGCGCAAACGGCTGCTCAAGGTGAAGGAGCAACTCCAACGCGAAGACCGGCGTGTCTTCGTTTATGAACAACCCCGGACCGGCGATCTCTTCACCATCGCCGATCCCGATCTGCGCCTGGACCAACTCGACGAAGTCCAGCGCGACGTGGCGATGTTGCTCGAACACGGCCTGCCGGATCCAACGGCAGAACCGTCGTCAACCTCCGCACCGGATAAGGAGGCGACCTTGGACGGTCCTCCTTCTGAAACGGCTGTCGCACCGGAGGACCCGATAGCCCGCGAAACCGAAGAGAACCCAGTGGCAGCGGAAGGGTCTCCGGTTGAAAACTCAGTCGGCCCCGTCGTGGGTTAGACAGTAATTTTCCTTCACTCCGTGGCTGAATTCGACGAACTCCAAACGCGGCTTGGCTATCGCTTTCGCGATCCCGACTTGCTGCGTCTCGCGCTGACACATCCGTCGGTCGCGCATGAACTCGGTTCGTCCGTTCAGACCAATCAACGCTTGGAATTCTTGGGCGATGCGGTGCTGCAACTGGTCCTGACGCGCGCCCTCTATGACCGGTTTCCCCGTTTCGGCGAAGGCCCGCTCACCAAGGCCCGCGCCCGGTTGGTCAACCGCCGTTCCCTGGCCGACCGCGCCCGCGCGTTGGGTTTGGGCGAGTTTTTGATCCTGAGTCGCGGCGAGGAAATGCACGGTGGACGCGAACGCCCTTCCGCCTTGGCGGACGCCTTTGAGGCGGTGCTGGGGGCGGTGTTGTTGGATGGCGGTTTTGACGCCGCCAGCGAGTGCATTAACCGGGAATTCCATCAATCGCTGAAGGAACTGACTGTGGCCCCGATCATCGAAAATCCCAAAGGCGAATTGCAGGAATATTTGCAGGCGACTTCGCCGGAGGCGCCGCAATACGAAGTGGTTTCCGCCACCGGACCGGATCACGACCGCGTGTTTGAATGCACCGTTCATTACGGCGGGGTGGAACTGGCCCGGGGCATCGGCAAAAGCAAGAAAGCCGCGGAAAGCGAAGCCGCGTGGATCGCCCTGCGGCGGCTGAGAGACGCGGCAAAAACAATGCGGCCCGAGTCGGGCGACGCTGCTGTCTGACCGAAGGCGGGACGGCACGAGAAAAACTGTGCGTGTTCCGGGAATTCGGTCTTGATATGGCGCGTTGGTTCCGGCGAAATGGTCCGGTTATTTACCGTTATGGAACTGGCGGATATTCTGACCAAAGAACAGATCGTCACCGCGCTCAAAGCGACCACCCGGTGGGAAGCGATTGACGAGCTGGTCGGTAATCTTGTGGACACGGGCAAAATCCAGCCCGAACACCGCGACGCAATCATTGCGGCCGTCCGCAAGCGGGAAAACTCGATGAGCACCGGCATCGGTTTCGGCGTCGGCATTCCGCACGCCTCGACCGATCTGATTCCGGAAGTTATCGGGGCGTTGGGCCGTTCGCAGACGGGGGTCAATTTTGAGGCGGCCGACAACCAACCGGTCAAGCTGGTGATGCTTTTCCTGGTGCCCCAGGGTCAGTTTCAGAAACATCTCCACACCCTCGCCAACATCGCCAAACTCCTGCACCGGTCCGAGCTGCGAACGGCGCTCAACAACGCGTTGGACGCGGAATCCATGCTCGCCATCATCAAAGAGAGCACGGGAAGGAAATAGCGCTTCGTGATTTGCCGGACCGTCAGCGCGTTGAGTCGGTTCAACGATCTGACGGTTTATTAATTCGTCACCGTCATGCTGCCGCACAAAGTCATTGGCTCGAAGCTTCACGCCGCCGTCCGCGCCGTGCTGCCCGACGCCGACCTGGCCCCGGTGCTGGTGCGGCCTTGTCCCGATCCCCGGTTCGGCGATTACCAAACGGCGGGTCTGATGGGCCTGGCCAAGCAACGGAAGCTCAATCCGCGTCAAGTCGCCACCGACGTGCGGGCGCACCTCGAGTTGTCGGAGCTTTGTGAAAAGATCGAAATCGCCGGCGCCGGATTCCTGAATTTCCATCTGCGGCCCGAGGCGGTGGCCCGGGCGGTGACCGAGGCGCTGACGGACGACCGCCTGTTCCTCGAACCCGCCGTCCCGCCGCGGACGATCGTGGTGGATTTTAGTTCGCCCAACGTCGCCAAGCCCATGCACGTGGGCCACATCCGTTCCACGATTCTGGGCGACTGCCTCGCGCGCGCGTTGCGCCGGCTCGGCCACCGCGTCATCACGGACAATCACCTCGGCGATTGGGGCACGCAATTCGGCATGTTGCTCGTGGGATGGAAACGGGAGTTGAACCGGGTGGCGCTCCAGACCGATCCCATCGCCGAGATGGAACGGCTTTATCAAAAGACCAGCGCCGCGTGCAAAACGGATGCCGCCATCCTCGAAGCCGCGCGCCAGGAGCTGGTCAAGCTGCAAGCCGGCGACGCTGAAAACCTGGCGCTCTGGCGGGAGATGATCGCCCTCTCGCAAGGACAGTTCGATACGATCTATGGCCGGCTGGGGGTGACCTTCGATCACACATTGGGCGAAAGTTTTTACAACCCGCAGCTTCCCGGTCTCGTGGCCGAGCTGGCCGCCAAAGGCATCGCCCGCGAAAGTGATGGGGCGCAGGCGATTTTCTTTGACGACATTCCGTCGTTGAAGACGACGCCCGCGCTGGTGCGGAAAAGCGACGGCGGGTTCAACTACACCACCACCGACCTCGCCACGCTGGCTTACCGAATGGCCACGTGGCAGCCCGATGAAGTCATCTACGTCACCGATGGCCGGCAACAATTGCATTTCCAACAGCTCTTTGCCGCGTTTCGCAAATGGCAACCCGGTCATCTGGGACTGAAACTCGCCCATGTCTGGTTCGGCTCCATCCTGGGCGAGGATGGCAAGCCGTTCAAAACGCGCTCAGGCGAAACCATCAAGCTTGCGGACCTGCTTGACGAAGCCGAGGAACGCGCGCTCCGGGTGGTCACGGAAAAGAATCCGGATCTGGCGGAGGCCGCGCGCCGCGAAATCGCCCGGGTCGTCGGCATCGGGGCCGTCAAATATGCCGATCTCCTGCCCAACCGGCAGAGCGATTACGTGTTCAGTTGGGACAAAATGTTGTCGCTCTCCGGCAACACAGCGCCCTACCTGCAATACGCCTATGCCCGTATCCGGAGTATTTTCCGCAAAGCGGCGGAATCCGCCGGCGGCCCGCCCCGCCCGGTTCCCCTGCAACTGCGCACCGCCGAGGAAACCACGCTGGCCAAACATTTGCTGAATTTTGGCATCGTGCTGGAAGCCGTCGCGGAGGAATACCGCCCCAATTACCTCTGCAATTACCTTTACGAACTGGCTGGCCATTTCACCCGTTTTTACGAGCATTGCCCGGTGCTCAAAGCCGCGGCGGCGGAGCGTGCCAGTCGCTTGGCGCTGTGTGACGCAGCGGGTCGGGTGCTGCGGCAGGGGTTGGAGGTGCTCGGGATCGAGGTGCTGGAACAGATGTAAGCGGCCCACTCATGGGGCTGGGCCGGCGGTTTTCCATCCGTCGCGGGAACTTTTTCGTGATTACGCGCCGGGGGTCTGCTACGTTCGCCCGCACAATCACCAAATCATGAATTGTTACGATCAATTGAAATTCGACGCGAACGGATTGATTCCGGCCATCATCCAAGAGTGGCAAACCGGGCGCGTATTGATGATGGCGTGGATGAACCGGGCCTCCTTGGAAACAACCCTCGCCACCGGCAAAACCCATTTTTGGAGCCGGTCGCGTCAGAAATACTGGATGAAGGGGGAGGAAAGCGGCAACACGCAAACCGTCAAAAACGTGGCGTTCGATTGCGATGGTGATTGCCTGCTCATTCAGGTGGAACAAAAGGGCCCGGCGTGTCACGAGGGTTATCAATCCTGTTTCTTCCGTTCCATGGAAGGCGGCGGGGAAACGTGTAAAATCACGGAACCCCCGTTGATGACTCCGGAACAGATGTATCGGAAACGATAAGGCAACCGCACGGCGCCGGGCCGTTCCCCGCCCACGCGGCCATTTCCCGCATCCCCATGGACGAATCCGTTCCTTTTGCCAGTAAATGGTATTTTGGAATGCTGGCGCTGTTGGTGTTCGCACGCGGAATGGACTTCCTCAGCACTTGGGTGGCCACACCCAACCTTGTGCTCGAAGGCAACCCGTTCGCCAAGAAACTGGGCTGGAAATGGGGGTTGCCCGTGAACGCCGTCATGTGCGGGGTGTTGGCGCTTTGGCCGTTTTCCGCCATCGTGGTGGCCACCGCCAGCGTCCTGGTGGCCGCGCGAAATTTCCAATCTGCCTGGCTCATGCAGTCGTTGGGGGAACATTCCTACCGCGACTGGCATGTCGAACGCATCCAGCATACGCCGATTTCGGTTTACTTGGCCTGCTTGGCCGGCAACACTCTGCTAATCGCCGCCGTGGGCGGGGCCATCATTCTTTTCAGCCACCGGCTGCTTATTCCGCTCGCCATCGGCATGGGCATCGTCGCCTACGCTGTTGCGGTCGCCTTTTACACGCTGCTGGCCATCTGGCGGATGCGCCGGTTGAGCAAAACCTCACCTCCCAATCCTTGATATGTTCGCTCCCACGCTCGATGAATTTCAGCAACTTGCCGCGCAAGGCAACTTGATCCCGGTCACCTGCCGTATCCTGGCCGACATCGAAACGCCGCTCTCGGCCTATCGCAAAATTCGCGGGCAGGGGGAATCGTTCCTGCTCGAATCGGTGGAAGGCGGCGAACATCTCGGCCGCTATTCGTTTGTCGGTTGCAATCCGCGCGCGGTCATCAAACAGACCGGCAACCGGGTGGAGGTGCTCGAAGGCGGTAAAGTGGTGGACGCCTTTTCGGTTGCGGGAGGATCGGGAGACGCCCCGGCTGACGCTGCCGGCGACGGGGCGCAAGAGGCCTCGCGCCCGCCCATCGTCCGGGACGGCCTTGAAGTCATCGAACGCGTCATGAAAAAATACCGTCCGGTCACGCTGCCGGGGCTGCCGCGTTTCACGGGCGGCGCGATTGGCTTCATCGGTTACGAGTTTATCCACGACGTGGAACCCGCCGTGCCGCGTCCGCCGCACGATGCGTTGCGCACGCCGGTCATGTATTTCTTGGTGGCCGATCAATTACTCGTCTTCGATCGCGTCGCCCAGACCATTACCGTACTCGTGAACGCCGCGATTGATGAAGCCGCCAGCCCGGCCGAGGCGTATGAAATGGCGGGGGAGGAAATCGAGCGCCTGCTGTCGTTGCTGGAACAACCCAGCGAACATCACCCGGTGAGTGTTCCCCGCGAAGTTCCCTCTCTTCCCTTCCAATCGAACGTCGCCAAAGAGCAATTCCTCGCCAATGTCGCCGCCGCCCAGAGCTATATTGACGCCGGCGACATCATCCAGGTGGTCGGTTCGCAGCGGTTCAGCGTGGCGACCCAGGCTTCCCCCGTGGATGTCTATCGGGCCGCGCGTTCGGTCAATCCCTCGCCCTACATGTTCCTGCTGGAACTGGACGGCTTTTCCCTGGTCGGCGCCTCGCCGGAAATCCACGTGCGCTGTGAAGATCGCCGGGCGGAAATCCGCCCGATCGCCGGCACGCGCCGGCGCGGCAAAACGGTCGCGGAAGACGCCGCGCTGGAAACGGAACTGCTCGCCGATCCAAAGGAACGCGCTGAGCACGTCATGCTCGTAGACCTCGCGCGCAACGACCTCGAGCGCGTGTGCGAGGCCGGCAGTGTGCAGGTCAAGGACCTGATGATCATCGAGCGTTACAGCCACGTCATGCACATCGTATCGAGCGTCGGCGGTCAACTGATGGCGGACAAAACCAACTACGACCTGATGCGCGCAACCTTCCCGGCGGGCACGGTCAGCGGTGCGCCGAAGATTCGCGCCATGCAGATCATCTCCGAACTGGAGCAAACCACGCGCGGACCGTATGCCGGATGCGTGGGGTACTTCAGTTTCAACGGCAACCTGGACACCTGCATCGCCATCCGCACCACGTTGCTCAAGGACGGCCATGCCTACGTGCAAGCCGGCGGCGGTTGGGTGAGCGACTCCCAACTGGAGGCGGAATTCCAAGAGACGGTGAACAAGAGCAAGGCCATGCTCAAAGCCGTGGCCCTGGCGGAGACGTTTAGCGGGAAACGTAAAACGTGATTTGTCAGATGGTTGCATCGTTGAACTGACGGGGCAAATTGAGAACCTCCAATTGAAACTGCCGCTCGCCAGTGAAGCCGAAGTGCCGAGGACAAAAATCGTTCTCTACTTGCTAAATCCGGAACATCGGTCCGGCAAAAGCAAGGCGTGCTTCTTCGCCCACCACGGGTTTGATGTCGGGGACTGGAAAAACTGGCGGCGGCGTTGCGCCAGCACGCTCGCGACCACGAAACCACGAAAGAGGAAACCACGCCGCTCGGTGTCCGCTCCGTGGTGGAAGGCGATATGACGATGCCCGACGGTGTAATTGCCAGAGTTCGTTCCGTATGGTTTAATTGAACGCAGCGAGCGGTCGCTGCGATTTGTGACCGCTTACCCGCTGAAACGAAAGACGCGAGTATGATCAAAGAACTGGACGATGTGATCCTTGCGTGCGACCTGCCCGAGCACGGTTTGAGTGCCGGGGATCGGACCGCCTGGGGCCAGTTACGCCAGGAGGGGCGGTGCGTGAACCCCAAGCGGGGGCAACGGCTGTGGCGGGAGGCAGGGCTGAAAGTGCCGCGCCAACAGGGCAAGCAGCGGCGTCTGGGCCTCAGCGAGAACGGCCGCCAACGGCGGTTGGCCACGCGGCCCCACGAGGTTGGGAGCGATGACTTTGTGCGCGACCCGACCCGCGAGGGGCGGCGGTTGAAGTTTTTGTGCGTGGTGGATGAGTTGACGCGGGAAGGTCTGGCGCTGGCCGGGCGCCGGCGTTTCCGGGCCAAAGACGGGATTGGGGTGCTGGCGGAACTGATTGCGCAGCGGGGAGTGCCGGCGCATCTGCGCAGTGACAACGGGCCTGAATTTGTGGCCTTGGCCGTGCCGGCATGGCTGAAAGCCAACGCCATCGGGGCGCGATATATTGCGCCGGGGAGTCTGTGGGCGAACGCGTATGTGGCCTCCTTTCACCGCCGGTGGCGGGACGAACCTTTGAACCGCGAGGAATTTGTCTCCCGGTTGGAGGCAGAAGTTCTGGCCACCGACTGGCGGCGGGACGACAACGAAGCGAGGCCGCACTCGTCGCTGGCGTATCTGGCGCCGACGATGTTCGCGGCGCGCTGGCGCGCTTCGGCCGGGGCTACGCCCCTCCCTGCGGACACCAGCACGGAAACCCTGAAACCGTGAACCAAAACTCTCATTGCATCTGGATCAACAAATGGGGGCTTGCCATGATCAACCTACTGTTCAGTTAAACCGCCACTGTTTTCCGGACCACCATCTTTTTTACCTTGGATAAACTTCGTCAACGCCCTGCGAAAGGAATTAAAATGCAAAATCCAGAAGCTACGAAGCTAAGAACACCGCAAACCGAGATTTTACTAAAAGAATTGGATGCAGTTATCGAAAGCTGGCGGAAGCTTGATTTTACCCAGAGCCTCCGTAATACGAGATTGGAACTAGTGATGCGTAACATTGATCGCGCTCGCAGACAGTTCGATTCCAAGCTTTTCTTTGTGGTGATTTTCGGACCGCTCAAGGCTGGCAAATCCACTTTGACCAACGCCTTGGCGAGCGAATACGTCAGCCCCACCGGCTTTGGAAAAGAAACGACACGGCGACCTTCTCTGATAATTTCCGCTGAGGAACCGGGCATTGACCAGTATTTCTCAACCGATCCTGAGATAAATCATTTCTTAAGCCAGCGACGATTACGGAAAAACGATGCAACAGGCGTGGCGACAGACGATGAAACGCAGAAATTGGCAAAAGTCCGCGAAAGCTTTGACGCGGTAGCGGATTATCTGCGTGGCATACGAAGCAAAGACGAGTTCCAAGGACGAATCCGAGTAGACACGCTCCACTTGAATGCGGTGAGGTTGGAAGAAACCTTAACGCAAGACCTCACTACCGAGCCACTTCTCACAGTAATTCGGTGTAAGGGCGACCATTTGCTCAGGCACGGCGTAGCCATCGTGGACATGCCGGGGCTGGATGGCAGCCGAAGCAACTGGCGCACCGATCCGATTCACGAGTGGGTCATGAACCGGGCCGAATTTTTCCTCTTTGTGCAAAGTTCCGTGGCGGCACTGAACAAGGAGGCACACGATTTCCTGAAGGAAATCGTTGCACAAAGCACAAAGCCGCCAATTTGGCTGATCCAAAATATTTTTGATGCGCGACACTGGCAGCCAGAGGAAAAACGGAAAAAAGCTGAGGCCGACCAACTGGAAGAAGGAAGGCAGCGAGTCATCAAGTTGCTAAACGAAGAGCCACGTACTGTTTTAGGATTGAACGTGGGGTTGGCTTGGGATGCCAAGAACGAAAATCAGGATGAATGGTTGTCGCAATCCAAATTTCCGAAATTCGAGTCTGACCTGGCAGATGTCTTACACGCGGAACGCGCCTTGATTCAAGAGCACAACTGTTTGAAATATTTGAGGCAGAGATTCGGCGAAGCCGAGAAACAATTGAAAATAAGTATTGGACAAATAAAGCAGCTTCGGGAGGCGCATAAAAAGGTGCGCGACAAGTTGAGGGAAGCGCAGGCGTTGCTTGATGCTGTGAGCTACCACAGCGATTGGGAAACCGCAGTCAGAGGGGAGATTTGCGCAATCGCGGAGGCCGCAGCAAAACCGTGGTTGGACAGTTTGGAAAATGAAGTCGCCAGACTCCGCGAGCGTCACGACCGTAAGCGAACAGGGAAAGAAGTAAACGGTGAACTGGATAATACGGCGATCAGGTTAGGTGCTGAAGGTGACATTAAGCACTTTGCCAAACCACTGCAGCTTCCGTCGTATGTGAAAGTAGCCAATCAATACTGCAAGTCGGCAGAAAGCGATGCCATCACTCGCGTCAATGAATTCTTGGGCGAGTTGGAGTTATCGCAATTGCCCGCTCCCGTCGCGCCATCAGCGGAAGACTTGCCGAGAATAGAGAGCGAGTCGTTCACGCATGATAAACTACCTGAAAGGGGTTGGAAAAATTGGTTTGGGGGGAAAGACTACGACGGCTCCACACTGGCCAAGCATATCGAGTCAGCGGCCAAAGCCTGGCGGCAGCAAATTGAGAAACGCAAGGGGAATTGGATAAACCAAGTAATTATCAACCACTTTTCGACTTACTGCGAAAAGAGGAGAAAACATTTTCAAGCACATCTACAACGCTTGATGGCTGATTTTAATGCCACTGCGAAACCCGAAGAGGAAACCGCCACCGCGACGGAAAATCTGATCAGTCAAATGGATGAGTCACTTCGGAACTTGGCTTTGCCATTGGCCAAAGCCCGCGAGTCCATGAAATAAATATCCGTTACCATGACAAAACCAACTAAACGTTCGCTCTGGCTGTTTTGGATTCCGCTCAGCTTGGCGGTAGCTATCTTTCTTTTTGTCACCTTCATCGGCAACATTCTCGTGATCGGCGCCAAGCTGGGAGGGGTCACCCCATGGCTGGAGTGGGGATTCTACGGCTTTGTGATGACCGTCTTCATCTGGTTCGTCATCGCCCCGTTCGCCGGAGCTTTGGCAAAGCCTGTTCTCGCCCTTGAAGACGTGGCGGTAGGCAACAACAACCTTGACCACGAAAAGCTTAAAAAAGTCGCCCGGCAGTTGATTGATGCCGACGTTCTACCACGCGAACAGCGTGAGGAGCTGGCTGGTGCGATGGGCCTCGGCAGTGATATTCGCGAACCATTGGCCGCGGCGATTAAAGCTCAGAAAAAATCGACCGCCAAGATTATCCACGAGCATGCTGTTCTGGTCTTCATTACCACCGCCATCTCTCAGAACGGGCGTTTGGACGCCATTGCGGTTTTGGTTGCGAACTTCCGTCTCGTGCGTTTGTTGGTGAAACACTTTGGCTATCGCCCGCCGTTGCCGATGCTCATTAAGATTTATGCCCAGATTTTTCTCGCTTCGCTCATCGCGAATGAGCTTGACGACTTGGATGCCGGCAGCATTTTCGGCTATCTCGGCTTTGGAGGAGTTGCCGCAGCCCTAGGAGCTGGCCTTATTGTCAATTCGTTGTTCGACGGCACTATCAATGCCTTGTTCACGCTCCGGGTTGGGTTCGTTACCCGCAAATATCTGTTAAATGCTGGAAACGAGTTGAGCAGAAGTGAAGTCCGAAAAGAGGCTAACAAGGAAGCGATGAAAGCATTGATTCCCGTTGTGGAGGAGTCTGGCAAAAAGCTGCCAAGCGCGATGAAAACAATTCTCGATAAAATTCTGAATCGGTCCGCGGGCGGCAATGCAGCCAATTCAGGCTCGAAATAAAATAGTGCCGGAGCGGTTTATGAAATACCACATCGCCCATTTTTCCGATTTTCACCTGTGCGCGGTTGATGATGATTTCCATTGCAGCCTCGCCATGATTGACGACGCAGTGGAGCGTGGGGTTGATCACATTGTCATCACGGGTGACATCGTGGACTGCGCGCAAATGGATGTTTACACAGCATTTTTCCAAGCTCTGCGAAAGCGAAAACTCACTGAGGCAACACGCTTGACGATCATTCCCGGCAATCACGACATTTTTCCATTGTCGACTCGACCCATACCCATACCGCCGTTTTGGCGACGTCCAACGGCAAACTTTGAAAAATTGCTGAAAGTCATCCGCCCAACGTTTTCCAGCAAAACCGCTACGCAGCTGGTTGCCGGGGAACCGTTCCCCGTGGCAAAAAGACTCGGAAAGGATGTCCTGTTGGTGGCACTGGATACAACGCGCAATGAACAATACCTGCCGATACGATGGGCGGAGGGAGAACTGCCGAGTCATCATCGGAGTGCGGTACGCCGGCATCTGGCGCGGAATTCGCATGTCCGGCACAAAATCATCGTGATGCATCACAGCCCTTGGCGTGAGGAATTCGAGGGAGACTGGTTGATTGAACAAAATTTCACAACCCCGCCCCCTGAAGAAGTGCGCGCATGGATCAAGAGTTGCCAAGCCGACTTACTTCTCTGCGGGCACGTCCACACCAAAGACAGCATCAAGCGAACCCGGATTGGAAGTTGTCGGGCGCTACGAGCGGGCACGTCCGGTGGAATAGACGATGATGGCCGACGGATTTACCACACGATCTCACTGTCATCAACGGGTCAACAGCGGTTCCGCGCATACGAATTCTGAAAGCCGGTATTTGCCTACCTTCATCTCCCCGTGCTTTTCCCGCTCTTTCCACCTTCATTTGCATTGCAGCACGACAAATGTGCGCCATTTTCTCCGTTCCCTTTTCGTGTGCTTCGTGTATTTGTGGTTCACAAAATTTCCGAATTCAAACGAACTTGATACAGGATGAACAGAATGAACAGGATTCAACACCAGAAGCCGCGCTAGAAGAATAATCCTAAAAATTCTGCCAATCCTGTCTCCAAAACCCGGCGGCCCGTTCCGCTTTTGCTGAATTGGTTTGCCGCCAACGCCCGTGACCTGCCGTGGCGGCGCCCGTGTGATCCCCACGCCATCTGGGTTTCGGAAATCATGCTGCAACAAACGCAGGTCAAAACCGTCGTCCCGTATTGGGAACGTTATAGCGATTCACATTGACATTGAGACATAGGCTGATAGGATAGAGGGCATGAAAGCCTATGCGTTGGATTTGCGGAAGCGGGTGGTTCAGTTCGTCCAAAACGGCGGCACCAAGGCCGAGGCCGCCCGGCGGTTTGATCTGGCCCGCAGTTCCGTTTACCGGTATCTGGCGGCCGCCCAACAGGGCGCGCTGCCGCCCAAAACCAGTTGGGGGTCTTGGCGGAAGCTCGACCCCGAAGAACTTTCGGCGCACGTCAAAAAGCATCCGGACGCCACCCTCCTAGAACTCCAATCGATCTTTGGCGTCAGCCATAACGCCGTGTGGGTGCGCCTGCGACAACTGGGCTTCACGCTAAAAAAAACTCATAAAATACCGCGAGCGCAACGAGGTGCAACGCTGGCTCTTCCGGCGCGAACTCGAAACGCTGGCCGGCCGGCCCGTTTATTACCTCGATGAGTGCGGCGTGGATCACCGGCTGTATCGGGAATACGGCCGCGCCCCAAGGGGGGAGCGGATTTACGAGGCGGTGGCGGGCAAACGACGGGAACGCACCAGTGTCATTGCGGCTTCACGGAATAACAAACTAGTCGCCCCGCGGGTGTTGCAAGGCAGTTGCAATACCGAAGTGGTGGACGCTTACTTCGCGCAGGTGCTCTTGCCCCTGCTGCCGCCGGGCAGTGTGATCGTGCTGGACAACGCCCGGTTTCATCAGTCGCCGAGCACGGCGGCGAAAGCGTCGGCCAGGCTGATCTTAAAACGCGCTTTGAAACCGGCGGCCGTGTCGGCCAGCGCGCGATTCGTGGAATGAAAATCAATCGGCAGACCTTGCAGAATCTTCGCCGCTTCCGCCCAGGCATCCATGCCGTCCTGCTTCATAATGGCGTATTTGACCTCGGCATAATTCACATCGGTCATGTGGAGCGGGTTATCCTTTTTTCCGGCGGTCACGAGCAGGTTTTCCATCGTTTCCGCGCCCGGCTCGTCGCGGAAGTAGGCGATGAGCGCAAAGCTATCCAGCACCTTAGCGGGCATGGCGCGCCTCCAGTTCCCACTCCCGCTGCTTGTGTTCGGCCCATTCTTCGGTCAAGGGTTTGTTCCCGGCCTTACGCTTGAGAATGCCGCGGCCACGTTTGATCAGCACCGCGGTAACGGGTTTGAGGAGGATGCCCTCCGCCGTTGCCTGAACCACCGCTTTTGTCCCATTCTCAATACGAAATTGTTTCCGCAACCAGGCAGGGATGACGACCTGGCCTTTGGTGGTGAACCAAACTGCATCCGTTTTCGATGTCGCACTCACGGTCATAAAGATGAGATATGACTAAAAATCTGTCAAGATGCGATGTGTAAGAACTCTCGAAATAATTCGGACTTTTAGAATACCGATGAAACGTCGCTCTATTGTCTGCGGCCAGGCCGTGCTGTTGAAGTGAGGACTCGCCCTGTCGGTAGGCTGCGCGTAAACTACAGCGGGCGGATGCCTTGGATAGTAGTTCTCCCGACCCAAACAGCCGGATCAGAGGTGAGGGATTCTTGCCAGTTTGGGTTGAGGAAAAATTCCAACAGGTATTTCTTGCTGTCAGGGAGAAATCTTCACGCCGTTGCCAAGTTGTCTTCTAAAACCTTCGATTTGCTCGATCGTGCTTCGGCTTCGGTTGCAGTAGGCGCGGTTTCCAGTACCCGAAGCGGCTCGTAAAACGTGTTCCGCTGCACGGGGATGCGGCCGGCTTCGCGGATGGCTTTGATCATGTCTGCTCAAGCGGCGGTCACAAACGTCACCTTCGGCTTGATGCCCAGATCGGCGGCAATAGCTTTAACAACGACGCCGAGGTTGCGCGCAGTAGGGTTGCCGTTATGGTTCAACATGCGGTGCAGCGTCTTTTCGCCCAAGCCGGTTTCACGCGCAAGTTCCTTGAAGGTGATTCCGGCGTGAACCAGATCGCGCAGGCGGGAAAGTGCCTCCGCCGTCTCGCCCGCCAGCAGCATATCCATCGCACCGGCGTAAAGCAGCCGCGCAAACTTGCGGTCGCGCTTGATGCGCGCGATGACCGTTTCTTTGTATGCCCGTGTCAGTGCCATGTTAGTTCTTTGTTTGCTTGTAGTGTTTCCACCGCGCAATCGCGGCGGCGATGTCCGCACCCTGCCGCCGCTTGCTGCCGCCACCCAGCAGGATGATGAGCGTCTTTCCGTCCCGCCCGAAATACACGCGGTAGCCAGACCCGAAATCCAGCCGCAGTTCCGATACGCCCTCGCCCACGCCCTTGGCCACGCCGAAGTTGTCGGACTCCAGCCGGCGGATGTATCGGTCAACGCGATCTGCGGTTACGGCATCCAACCGATCAAACCATTCTGCAAAAGGCGACCGGCCCTCGACTGTGTATTCCCGGATTTCAAAAGCCGCAGCCATATAGTTACATTTATGTTACCACTGTCAAGTGGCGGGCTTGCACGCTCACGCCGTCGCCAAGTTGTCTTCTAAAACCTTCGACTTTGCCGACGGCGGTTCGGCTTCGGTTGCAGTAGGCGCGTTTTCCAGTACCTGGAGCGGCTCGTAAAACGTGTTCCGTTGCACGGGGATGCGACCGGCTTCGCGGATGGCTTTGATCATGTCCGCTTCGGTTTGCAATTGCGGCGAGGTCGCGCCCGCCATGTGGAAGATGTGTTCTTCGATGATCGTTCCGTGCAGGTCGTCCGCGCCGTAGCTCAGCGCCACTTGCGCCAGCTTCATGCCCAAGCCCACCCAATACGCCGTGATGTGATCAAAGTTATCCAGATAGATCCGGCTTACCGCCAGCGTGCGCAGGGAATCGAAAGCTGTCGGCGCGTGTTCGACCGGAATGTCGTTGTCCTGCGGCATGTAGGCCAGCGGCACGAAACCGACAAAACCGTGGGTCTCATCCTGCAACGCGCGTAACTGGCGCAAGTGATCCACGCGATCGGCCAGCGATTCGACGTGGCCGTAGAGCATCGTGCAGGTGCTGCGCCCGCCGAGTCGGTGCCAGGCGCGATGCACCGCGAGCCATTCCTCGGCGGATTCCTTGCCCTTGGCAATCGCGCTGCGGACTTCCTTGCGGAAAATTTCCGCGCCGCCGCCCGTAAGCGAATCCAGACCGGCTTCCCGTAATTCCTTCAGGGTTTCTTCCGTGGATTTTTTGCCGAGCCACGCGAGGTGCAGAATTTCGTTTGCGGTGAAACATTTGAGTTGAAGTCGGGGAGCACCCGCGCCGCGCGGAAAATCTCTTTTGACTAACTCCTCCCCCGAAAGCTGGTTGGACGAAGGTTCGGACGAGGCGTCCGAACCAGCACGCGGGGCGCGTGCGCTCCCCAAATCATCATTCAGCGCGCGCAACGCTTTGAGCATGTCGGTGTAATAACTGAACGGCAGGGAGGGATGCAGACCGCCGACGATGTGCAGTTCGGTGATGCCGAGCCGCAACGCTTCGCGCGCTTTTTGCACCATCTGCGGAATGCTCAGCTCGAAGCCGTCCTTGTCCCGCTTCTTGCGCTGGAACGCGCAGAACTGGCAGCTCAAAATGCAGTAATTGGAATAATTAAGGTAGCGATTGACGATGTAACTGGCGCGATTGCCGACTTTTTTCTGCCGCGCGAGGTCGGCGATAGCGCCGAGCGCGTTCAGGTCCTTGGATTCAAACAAGCGCAGCGCGTCGGCCTCGGAAATGCGCTCCCCGGCGGCCACTTTGTCGTAGAGGTCGCGCAGTTCGCTGCGTTGAATAAAAAAACTCATAGGTGTCGGTGGTCGCCGGGATGAATCCGACGCATTGGCGGATTGATCGGCGTTCTTACAGGCACAGCGCCAGATTTAGCAGATGAAGCGGGTTTGGCAAAGCGCGAGTTCAGCAGCAATCGGAAGCCGCATTGTCACGAAGCGGTCCATTGGCGGGCACCAACCGCTGTCGCCAGTTCTGCGACAGTTTGAAGGATTCACCTTCCTGGTCGTTTTTGAATCCCCATCGCCAGAAACATCTTCCCCCGTTTTTTCGATGAAATGCCGCCGCCCCAGGGCGGGTTGGATGCCCCGACGGTACTGAAACGAAGGATCGGCAGCGGAAATTCCGTTCCGCTCATTCGCCTGTCGCCAGCCGGCTCCAGAGCGCGTCGTTCAAAACGGCTTTTTGGAGGAAGTCCTGCTCGTTGGTCACCGGGGTCACTTGGTCGGGATGCAAAGGGAGGCGGATCGTAAATGTCGTTCCGTGCGCCGCGTCACTGACGGCCTGGATGGTGCCGCCGTGATGATGCACGATGAAATAGCAGGCCATCAGATTGATGCCGAATTCCGCCGGGCAGTCGGTGCGCAACGCAAACGGATCGAACACCACCCGCAAGGTTTCGGCGGGCAGTCCGGGGCCGTTGTCGCGGAAGGTGATTTCCACCTGTGTTTTCTCGGACGTGGGAGCGGGGAGGACGCGCGCGGAAATTGTCACGGTGCAACCCGGCGGCAGGCTGGCGATTTCATCCTTGAGCATGAGCTCGAAGAGCCGGCGGAGCCGCGGTTGGTCCGCGTTGAGTTCCGGCAGGGTCTCCGGCAGGTTCACCACCACCGCCAACTGCCGGGCGGCCAGTTCGGTTTGCAGTTTCTCTTGCGCGGCGGCAATGAGGTCGGGCAGGCGCACCCGGTCGTTGAAATCGGACTGGGGTTTTTCGGACGCCAGCCAGAGTTCGCGGAGTAGGGTGTTGATGCGCGCCATTTGGGCCTGAACATTCTGGTGGTATTCCTGCCAGAACTCCGGATTGCGGAGGCTTTCGGCATCCACGGTTTCCTCGGCCAGCTTGGCGGGGGCCAGGTCCAGGAAGGTTTTGACCGCCACCAGGGCGTTGCGGATATGGTGGCTGAGTCCAGCCGCCAGCAAGCCGAGGCTCACGATCCGGTCGGCGATCATCATGTTGCGCAAGACGGAAAGTTTTTCCCGCAACAATTCGTCGCGCTCGCGCCGCACCATGAACAGTTCCAGCGCTTGCCGCAAAATCCCCGCCAACCGGGCCGGATCCCACGGTTTGTTGACGTACTTGTAAATGGCCCCGGTGTTGATGGCGTCAATGGCATCCTTGTAATCGGTGTAGGCGGTCACCAAGATGCGGACAATGCGCGGGTCCAACTGGCGGGCGCGCTCGAGCAACCACACGCCCTTTTCGCCGGGCATTCTTTGATCCGTCAACAGCAGTCCCACCTCGTCGCGGTGCTGTTCCAGCAGCTTCAATCCGTCCTGCGCGTTGCTTGCGGTCAGAATCCGGAACTCGTCCGCGTACGCCCGGGTGAACAACTTAAGCGACATCTCCTCGTCATCCACGTAAAGGATGGCGAATTTTTTGTAGTCGTACGACGTATCCATGGATTTCAATGTGTGGCTGGCGCCGGATTTTTCAGGGGGAACCGCAGGGTGAACTGGCAAAAACGTCCCAACTCGGAATCCACGCTGATTTCCCCCTTGAACTCCTGCATCAGCCGGTAACAAATGCTCAACCCCAACCCCATCCCTTTACCCACCTCCTTGGTGGTGAAGAACGGATCAAAGGCCCGGCCGAGATTTTCCGGGGTGATGCCGGGGCCGTTGTCGCGGACCGTCAGGACAACTTGGTCGGCCTGCACCTGGGATTTAAGGTGGATGGTGGGCGGCTCCCCGTTGTTGGTCTTCGAACGGAGGGCATCCACGGCGTTCTGTAACAGGTTGGTCAGCACGTGGATCAGCTTGCTCTTGTTGGCGTGGACGGTCAATCCCGGTTGAAGTTCGCACTCCAGGCGAATTGGCGCCTTCAACTCGCTGGCCAGGAACCGCACGGCTGAAGTCACCGTATCCTCCAGCACCACATCGTCCAAGCTTTTCGTGTCGGGATGGGTGAACTGGCGCAGGTCGGAGACGATGTGTTTGACGCGGTTCAGGCCTTCCTCAACGTCGTTAAGCACTTCCTGGTAGTCCGCCTGCTGGTCGGGCAGGAGATGGCGCGCGGTTTTGCGCAGGGAAAACAAGCCGGTGGCGGCGAAATTGAGGGGGTTGTTGATCTCGTGAATGATGCCGGCGCTCAGCACCCCCAGCGACGCCATTTTCTCTTGCTGCACCAGTTGCGCCTCGGCTTCGCGCAACCGGCGGATGGTCCGCTCCAGCTCCTGCGTGCGAGTGTCGAGTTCGTAGCGGGTGACAAACTCGCGAAACCGCCACTGGCTGTGCGCGTGGCTGCCCCAGACAATGATGACCCCGGTGAGGACCATGAAATACAAATTGCCGATCAGGTTTTTCTCGATGATGGGGTGCGGACTCAGCTCGCAGGCGCCCAGATACATGGCGATCACCAGCGACACCGCAACCAAACTTTCCACCAGCGTCCAGTGGAGGATGAGCCCCACCACGAGCAAAACCAGGTTCAGCCCCGCGTAGTAAGGCGAACTGGCCCCCTCGCTGTAGTAAATCATCAGGGTCATGAAAAAGGAGGGAAACATGGCCAGCAACACCCCCAATCCCCGGGGGTTCGCGCGTCCAAACGGGGTGCGGACCACCAACCAAAACACGCCGATTAAAGCCGAGCTTATCACGCGCAAGAGGAAAAAAGATCCCATGCGCTCGGGATAGGTCCAGTGGTCCAGAAGGGCGCCCACCGGCATCAAGATTATGCCCAAGAAACACCCCAACTGGACTCTCTGATGAATAGCGCGACGGTCATAGTCCGCAAAGGCCTGCCGCACACCGGAGAGCATGGTCAAGGGTTCAGCCATGAGCGGGTTTCCGGACTTCCATGAACAGATTCACGCCAGTTTGCTCGGTGATGACTTGCAGGCTGTCCGGCGGGGCCGGCCTCGGTTTTTGCGCGGCAAACTGCTGTCCGTCGCGATAGATCAACATCCAATCCAACATGTATTCCATGGAATAACGAAAGGGCCGGGAATCGTTCAACACGTCGGTGACATTGGTGGTTAACAACAACCCCTCCGGTGCCAGGTGCGTGTAAAAATACTCGTTTAAGCGCTTGCACACCGGATCGGACAAGTAATCGTACAAGCCGGCGCAGTAAATGAAATCGTACGTGGTTTCAGGATGGTCGGCGTCTTTTCGACCCGATTCGCGCAGCAGTTGATGCACCGATTTTTTGATGTACTGCAGCTGGGGCGACCGGTGGTTTTGTTGCTGAACAATTTCCAATTCCGCCCGCAGCCGCGCTAGGGTTTCTTCGTTGAAATCCACCAACGTAAAATCGACCCGGTCCGCGAGCGCTTCCTCGCGCAGAAACAGCTTCACTTCGTGCGCGGGGCCGCAGCCGAGGTTGAAAACCCGCAATGGCCGTCCGCGTCCCACCAAGCGCACCGTTTCTTCCCGGAGTTTCTTTTTGAGATAAACCACCCGATTCCGGTGCGCCTCCGCCGGGGCCTGGCTGATCAGCCATACGTTGAGCAGTTTGGCGAACAAAGACGCCCCCTCGTAGGGCGGGCGCAACATCATGTTGACCACTTCGTAATCTCCCGCGTACCCGAGCGGCTTGAAGAAAGCCCGGTGCGCAAAGGGCGAGCACAGCAGCAAGGGATGCAGTTGCCGCCGCAGATATGCCTGGTGCCGGGGATGCAGTTCCGGCCCGAGCTTTCCGGCGATCTCTTCGAATCGCTCAACAAAACTGTCCATGGCACTCACCACGGGCTCCGTCAACCCGTCAATGACTTCGCGTTCCCGCCGGCTGCGATCCAGGGTGCCCAGGGAAGCCAGGCTCAGTTCGGCTTGGTCCACCCACAAACGCAGGTCCATCAAAAAACTGTGCATATCGGCCAGCACGGCTTTGAATTCCGGCTGAATCCGGTAAACCTTCTGCCAGTCGGCCAGGAATTCGCGAAAGCGTTCCGGCAAACCGCCGTCCGGAGCCTCGGTGGCGTCGAATTCCAAGTCGCGCCACACGGTTTCGTCCAAGCCCGCCTCGCAGACCAGGGCGGGACCCGTGCCCACCAGACTCCGCACTACCGCCCGGCCCGCATAGAGGGTACGACCCCGTACGAGGATCTGAAAGGAGGGCAGGGCTTGCGACACCCGCACTTGATCCTCGTTCCCGTACAATTCAAAGGCAATGGTCAGGCGCGTCATTCGTAGCGGCTTGCCCCGCAATTCCAAGCCGTCGCCGGTCTTGAATAGAACCTGACTTTCCTGAATTTGAGATTCTACCATAATCTATACTTTCCAGACGCACGCGGACGGTTGACATGACCGGCGGCGAATTCAATCCGGTTTTTCGCCGGGCGGACTTCCCGCGTTGCGGCTGGTGGTCGGGCCGGCATCCACTGGTTCTTTGCTGTTTTCAAATCATCGTTTTGCCACCCTACCGTTGTCCCAATGTTCTCCGCCAACCCAAAAGTACCGGGCCGGTTTAAGGACGAGAATGGGATCGTAAGGTCAAGGCGCATGACGAAGCCCTCAGAACTGCCAGCCCAAGGTCAAGAGCACCGCGTGGCTGAGGAATTTGTACTTCCCGTCGGCGGATTGGCCGATGGGAGAAAGGGCGCTCCCCCGTACGGTGTGGCTGGGCCCGTAACCGAATTGATACGTCAGATCCACCGCCAGCCGATCGCCGTGGAATCCCGTTCCCACGCAGAAAAAATGACGATCCAAATCGGCAACCACCGGCAAGTAATGTGCGTCCGGCACCGAGTTTTCGTTGAAGATGTATCCCGCGCTTACCAACCACCGGTCATTGAGATAACGCGTGACGCCAAACTCGTAGTACCAACTCGCCTTCCATTGCAGCGGCACCGCGATCTCCTGGGGGAGAACCAACGGTGCGTGGTGTTGTCGCACGGACACGGTGCCGAGCCGGTCCCATCCCGTGTAATCCGCGTTGAATTCGAAATTCCATTGCGGTGTTGGCCGGTAGGAAATGCCGAAAACCGCATTCCAAGGAAACGGGAAATTGGCGCGGGCCGGGATCCGTTCGCGCCAGGCCGGCAGCCCCAGCCCCGGAATGGGCACATCATTAAAGGATTCGGTATTCCCTTCCAGTTTCACCGTGGTCGTGCTGCGGAAGGCCGCGCCGATGGCAACCTTCTCGTGCAACTTCCACAACAGCCCCAGGTTGTAGCCCACATCCCAGCCGTCGCCCTTGAACTTAAAGCCATCCCACGGCTGCGTTGGCCAAAACAACCCTTGCCGCAAATCCATCTCCGCGTAATTCGCCGTCACCCCCGCTGCCAGCGAAAGCGAAGGACAAACCTGCCAAGCCACCACCGGATTGATCGTAAAGTAGCGCAGGCTGGCTTCAGTTGAGACCGTCCGAAAGCCGCTATCGTGGGGCCACCGGGTGCTCAATCCGTACGGTGAATAGACACCCAACCCGAAACTCAGCGGGAAATCATCCGGACCGTAGGTGTAAAACAACTGCGGCACTCCATGCAGATCCTTTTCGTTTTGGTAGTGTTTGCCCGTTCCCGGCGAAGTGAAGGTGGGGTGCAAATAAAGGCCGTATGTGCCGCCACGAACTTGGTGGCCTTTCAGTTGAGTGATGCCCGCCGGGTTGTAGTAAATGGCCGAGGGGTTGTCAGCGGTCGCCACGAAGGCTTCCCCCCGCGCGGTGGCGAAAGCGTCTTGGTCTGGGAGACGGAAACCGGTTGCTTGCAGCGCCGGTGGGCAGACCCCCGCTAACACCAGCAACCACGTCATAAACAGCGTTTTTTGTGTACTCATAGTCTGTTGTTTGTTTACCATGATTTGAATGCTGGTCGTGACCTGATCATCTCAGCCACAGCCTGACCCGCATCGTTTCAGTCAGAACGAGGAAGCAGTTCCCTTGCCGTTGATGTCAGCCAGCCTGCGGGCGGCTCATTTTATTGCCTTGACTCGTGTTGCTGGGCTTGAACGGCCGTTCGGAAGAACTCATTTGTCCCAATTTGGGACGCCAGCCATGCCCCCAATCGTGGCGATAGGGCGGTCAGCATCAGCAAAGGCCGCACCGGATAGCGATTCACAATGATCTCTGGAACATCTCCTTGGATAGCCCGCAATACGGCTTGGGCAACCCGCTCGGGTGGATTTGCTCCGATCAATGGCGGCGCGGCGCGTCCCGCCGCCTGTTTCAGGCGGGTATAAATGCCGGCTTCGACAAAACCAGGTACGATTACCGAAGCACCGACTCCGTGATTGCGGTACGTGGCCCGCAGGGATGCCGTGAAGGCGATCAATCCAGCTTTCGATGCCGCATAGGGTTCTTGAAAAGCAGGTCCCGATTTTCCCGCCAGCGAGGAGATGTTGATAATGTGCCCTCGCCGCCGCCTCAGCATCTCGGGCAAAACCAGCCGACTGAGGATCATGGCGGCTTTCAAATTAACCTCCAAGACTTCGTGAATACAATCCTCACTCAATTCATGGTAGTACGAATTGTATTCCACTCCGGCGTTGTTTACGAGGATGTCCACCGGCCCCAATTGCCGCTGGGCTTCACTCACGACCCATCGTCGCTGCTCTGCATCACGTAAATCTGCCGAGAAGGTAATAGTTTCGCCTCCCTGCCGTTCGAGCTTTTCACGCAATGCCGCCAATTCCGTCCCTGGGTAGGCAACCAATGCTTGCCGGACTCCGCGTGCTGCAAAGGCGTGAGCCATGACCGAGCCTAATCCTCCCGAGGCTCCCGTGAGCAGAACAACCTGACCACGATCAATTCTCATTTTGTGCAGTACCGTATCGCGACCGCAACCGCCGGCAAACTCAAAAAACGCAACCCTCACCAAAAAGATGTCCTGCCGGTTGACACAACTTGACCGAAAAAGATCAGCGACCGAAACGAATCCCCCGGCAAGGGCGCAACGATGTGCGCGAAAATTTACTGCCGTCCGCCGACACCACCGATTACATTCAGCGGCGATTCTATGGAATACGAAGCGATCATCGGCTTGGAAACACACGTCCAGCTCAAGACCCAATCGAAGATGTGGTGTGGCTGCGCCAATCGTTACGGCGAAGCCCCGAATACGCAGGTGTGCCCGGGGTGTCTTGGCCTGCCCGGCGCCCTGCCCGTGCCCAATGAGGAGGCGTTGCGGCTGACGGTGCGCGCGGGTTATTTGCTCAATTGCGAAATTCCCCGCACCGCCAAGTTTGATCGGAAAAACTATTTCTATCCGGATGTATCGAAAAATTATCAACTCACCCAAAACGATCAACCGAGTACCCGCCGCGGCTACGTCGAATTCGAGTTTGGCGGCCGCCTGACCCGCGTGCGCATCCATCATGCGCACTTGGAGGAGGACGTGGGGAAGAGCTTTCACTTTGAGCGTCACAGCGGGGTGGATTTCAACCGGGCCGGCGTGCCGCTCCTGGAAATCGTTTCCGAACCGGACATTACCAGCGCGGACATGGCCTATGAATATCTCACGGCGCTCAAGGAAATCCTGATGCAGGGGGGCGTGAGCGATTGTGACATGGAAAAAGGCATGGTGCGTTGTGACGTGAACGTCAGTGTCCGGCCCCGCGGCCAGCAGACCTTTGGCGCGCGGATCGAAATCAAAAACATGAACAGTTTTTCCGGCGTGCGCCGTGCGCTGGCCTACGAAATCCCGCGCCAGATCGCCGTGCTCCAAAGCGGGGGCCAACTCATCCAATCCACCCGCCGCTGGGACGACGCCGCGGGTATTACCGAGGAAATGCGCACCAAGGAAGATGCCCATGACTACCGCTATTTTCCGGATCCCGATCTGATGCCGCTCGCGCCGGATGACGCCTGGTTGGCCGGGGTAAAATCACAGGTGATCGAACTACCCCTGGCCCGCAAGCAACGGTTCATGCAGGATTACGGACTGCCCGCCACGGATGCCGAAGTATTCAAACGTGATCCGGAGTTGGGGAATTATTTTGAGGCCCTGGCCCGCCAGACAAAGCATCCAAAAGCCGTCGCCAACTGGGTGATCAACAACCTGCGGGCAAAGCTGGCGGAAAGTATTGATCCGGGCGAAGGAGCTTTGGCGGTTGGGCCAGAGCCCGACACGGAGCGCACGGTTGCTCCGGTCGCGACTTCCTTGGCCGATCTGAAATTCCCGCCCGCCGCTTTGCTGGAGCTCATCGGGCTGGTCGAAAACAAAACCATCAGTTCATCGGCCGCGCAGCAGGTGTTTGCCGAAATGTTTGATACCGGCAAATCCCCCGCAGTCATTGTGCGGGAAAAGGGGCTGGCCCAGGTCAGCGACACCGGCGCCATCGAACAATACTGCGAGGCCGTCATCGCCGCGCATCCCGGTCCAGCCAACGATTTCAAATCCGGCAAGACCGCCGCGTTGAATTTCCTCAAAGGGCAGGTGATGAAGTTGAGCAAAGGCAAGGCCAACCCGGCGCTCGTGGGGGAAATCCTGGAGCGCAAGTTGCGGGGATAGACCGCGCCTCGCGGTCGCTCCGCCAAGGGAAACGATCAACGTCCCGATCGGTTATTCCGCCGGCGCCGCGAGTTCCTGTTGCAGTTGGGCGTTCGCTGCCAGCGCCTTGGTTTTCATGGCGGTTCGGTGATCGTGCAAACGCTGCCGCAAATCCGCGTCGTGGAGCGCGAGGATTTGCACGGCGAGCAACGCGGCGTTGGTGGCGCCCCAGGCGCCGATGGCCAGGGTGCCCACTGGAATGCCGGGCGGCATTTGGAGGGTGGCCAACAGCGCATCCTGTCCCTGGAGCGGGGTGCCCGAGAGCGGAATCCCCAACACCGGCAGCGTGCTGTGCGCGGCCAGGGCCCCCGCCAGATGCGCCGCCCCGCCCGCCGCCGCAATCAACACCTGCAATCCACGCGCCTCGGCGGCCCGCGCAAATGCGGCGGCTTCCTCCGGCGTGCGGTGCGCCGAGAGGACGCGCGCTTCAAACGGCACGTTGAAAGCGCGCAGGGTGTTGGCGGCTTCCTTGAGGATCGGCCAATCCGAAATGCTGCCCATTAACAGGGCGACCAGCGGGGATGAAGCGGAACGGGTATTCATGGCAGACAAGAGGATTCTGATGACGAGTTATTGGAAGATCCGGACGACGCGCTGTGTTGGAGAATCCAAGCCGCCGCCGCGCCGATATCCGGGGTCACGAGCGCATCGCCGCGGAGTTCGGCCCGGTGTTTTTCGCCGTGCCCGGAGAGGACGTAAATGCCCGTCGCACCTCCGTTGCGGGCGAATTCCACATCGTGCGGATGATCGCCGATGACGAAGGAGTCGCGCAGGCTGACGCCGTGCGCCTGGGCCGCTTGATGCAGAAAAAAGGGATTGGGTTTGGCGCAGTGACAGCCCGCCGCCCGTTGATGGGGGCAACAATACACCGCCACAATGTTGACGCCGCGTTCCCGAAGCCATTCGACCACATGATGATTGACCCGGTTCGCTTCGTCGAGGGTCAACTCGCCCCGGCCCACTCCGGTCTGGTTGGTCACAATGAACAGACGGAATCGCTCCTGCAACTGCCGGAGCGCGGGCACGGTTTGCGCAAAGAAAACCACGTCGCTTTCCTTCCGCAAATAGCCGCGGTCTTCGATAATCGTCCCGTCGCGGTCGAGAAAAACCGCCGGCTCCCCCGGCTTGGCTTGGGGCTCCGCAGCCGGCGGATTGTTGATTGGTTCTGTCAACATGGCGGCATCGTAATTCATCGGCGGACGCATGGCCAGCGTCACCAATTCCCGTGCGGCGGCAGGCGCGGCGATGGTGCTTGACGGCTCCACCGCCAGTCAGAAAACAGCCGGAACGCCACCCAAACTGGGGCAGTTGCCGCCAACCGACCATTCCTTCCCAGCACAGATTAGGCGTGGGGTGAAACCGGGCACAGCGGATTGTGTGCAACCCCACGGCACCGTGCCGCCCAAACTTTTTCAGTGACGTCCGGTGGGGTTCCTGCTAAGGGTCAACCATGCGTGCGCCCATCAGCATCCCCCGTCAGTTTTCCCGCCGGAATTGGTTTCCCCCCGCCGTGTTGGCGGCTGCCAGCTTGATTGGTTCACTCGGGGCGGCGGATTTCGACATCCGCGATCGCGCGGAATTCGATAAAATCATCGCTCCGGAAGCCAAGCTCCAGCGGCTCGCCACCGGGATGCAATTCACGGAAGGCCCGGTCTGGATTCCCGCCCAAGGCGGGTATCTCGTCTTCAGTGACATCCCGGCGGATGAACTCAAAAAATGGACGGCCAAGGAGGGACTGACGACCTTCCGCAAACCCAGTCGGAACGCCAATGGCAATCTCTTGGACCGCCAAGGCCGGTTGTTGTCGTGCGAACACAGCGGGCGCCGGGTGAGTCGGCTGGAAAAAGACGGTTCGCTGGTGACGGTGGTGGATCGCTTTGGCGAAAAGCGGTTCAACTCGCCCAATGACCTGGCGGTGAAATCCGATCATACCATCTGGTTTACCGACCCCGATTACGGCCGGCGCGGATGGTCGCGGGATTACGGCGGCTGCTATGTTTTTCGCTACGATCCCCAAACCCAGGCGCTGACGGCGGTGGCCCGCGATTTCGACATGCCCAATGGCATCGCGTTTTCCCCGGACGAGCGACGACTTTACGTGGCGGACTCCGGCCAGCCGCATCACATCCGCGTGTTTGACGTGCAACCCGGCGGCACGCTCGCCAACGGACGGGTGTTTTGTGAGATTGACAAGGGGGTGCCGGACGGCATCCGCTGCGATGCGGACGGACGGGTCTGGTCCAGCGCGGGCGATGGCCTGCACATTTTCGCGCCGGACGGGAAGTTGATCGGCAAAGTCCTCGTATCGGAGACGCCGGCAAACCTTTGCTTCGGCGGCGCGGATGGTCGGACGCTGTTCATTACCGCGCAGAAGTCGCTTTACGCGCTTCCCGTGCGGGTCAGGGGGGCGCATTGAAAGGGTTCGAGGCCGTCCGCACAAATACCGAATGCAAACGGCCGACGTTGGGTGATCAAGCCGGGCGTTTAGCAAACATGGAGCGGGTTGCAACGGGCGCGGGCACAAGCACATCTTCCGGATTGGGCGCATGAATCTGACACTGATTGATTGGGGCATCATCACCGCCTACCTGGCCGGCTGCATGGCGGCGGGGGTGTGGATGAAACGGTTTGTGCGGGGCGTCGAGGATTTCGCCATCGCCGGACGCGAGATGGACCTGAACCTCGGGATCGCGTCGCTGGCCGCCACCGAATTGGGGGTGGTGACCATCATGTACACCGCGCAACTCGGGTATGAGAAGGGATTCGCGGGCGCCACCGTGGGCGTGATCATGGCTTTGGCCATGTTTTTGGTGGGCCAAACGGGTTTTGTGATTCAACCTTTGCGGGCCGCCCGGGTGATGACGATTCCGGAGTTGTTCGAACGGCGGTTCGGCAAAGGTGTGCGCTGGTTGGCCGGTCTGTTCGTGGTGCTCGGCGGCTTGTTGAACATGGGCATCTTCCTGCTTTTGGGCGGCAAGTTTCTGGTGTATGCCACGGGGCTGCCGCCCGAGTATCTTAAGTGGGTGATGACCGGATTGCTGGGGCTGGTGTTGTTGTACACCGCGCTGGGCGGCATGTTGTCCGTCCTGGTGACAGATTATCTGCAATTCATCGTGATGGGGCTGGGGATTGTCATCACTTCCATCATCGTGATTGGGGACATCGGCTGGACCAACCTGATCCAAAAACTCTGGCAATGCTGGGACGGCTCGGCAACCGGCGTGGGGCAGACCCTGAAATCGCAGCCGTTCAATCCCCTGCACAGCAGCAACTACGGCTGGGGCTATATTCTCTGGCAACTGATCTTTCAAACCGCCGTGGTGACGACCTGGCAAACCACCATTTCCCGGGTGTTGGCGTGCAAGGATGAACACACCGCCAAACGGATGTACCGGCGCACGTCGTTTTATTTTGTCGGGCGGTTCGCGTTGCCCGGATTGTGGGGGGCGGCGGCGCTCGTTTATTTCAGTTTTAACGGTGGCCTGCCGGAGGGATTGGACAGCCTCACCGCCATGCCGGCGTATCTCTGCAAGATTTTGCCGGTCGGCTTGATCGGCATGGTTATCGCCGGCATGTTGGCGGCCGAAATGTCCACGGACAGCGGCTATCTGCTGACCTGGGCCACGGTGATTTACAATGACCTCATCATGCCGGTGGTGAAACGTCCGTTGGCCGCCAAAACGAAACTGCTGATCACCCGGTCGCTCGTGGTGGGGATCGGCGTTTTTCTGGTGTTCTACGGTTTGTGGTATGAACTGCCCGGCAACGCCTGGGATTACCTGGCCGTCACGGGCAACATTTATCTGGCCAGCGTTTTCACGTTACTGGTGGCGGGACTCTATTGGAAGCGCGCCACCGCTGCCGGCGCCTATGCCGCGCTGGTGTTGGGCGCCATCGGCCCGCTGACCTTTCTGGTGGTGAATCAAGTGGTGAGCAAAGAAAACCAAATCCGCCCTGAAGTCGCCGGCGCCTCGTCTTTCGCGCTGGCGTTCCTCGGGATGCTGGTCGGCTCGCTCCTCTCCCACCCACCATCCCCCGCCACCGCCAAACCGGAGGCTGCCGTATGAATCACGCGTTTCCCTTCTTCTGGACGGCCATAATTTTTCTCTCGATTGCCTGGTATGGCTTTCTGCTCTTCTACGTCGGTTACAAAGGCGGCGGTGAAATTATCCGGATGACGCGCGACTTGCGGAAGCCGCCGCCGGATTCAAAGACGTAATCAGGCTCCGGGATGTGGGAATAAATTTCCGCCGCCCGATTCGTTTCCAATGGGACGATCTGCGTTGAGTTGATCGCGGGCCGTTCCGCGAGGCCCAACAGGCGTCCGCGGGTAGGGTAAAAACTTGGAGAAAACCCTTGATCGGCTTCGACATTGGATTTATAAAACCAACCAGAATTTTTTGAACCAACCAATCACTGATAAATTTATGAAACGCACAACTGTTATTGCCGCTTTGGCCACCCTCGGGCTTTCTTGGACGCTCGTCGCTCCGGCCCAAACCCAAATCGCCGCTTGGGATTTTCTCAACCTCCCGGCGACCACCGACACGACTGAAACGCCCTCGTTGATTCCGGCGAACTTTGGTGTGGGTCAGATTGATATTTCCGCGTTTGGCGTGGGCAGCCCGCAGGGCTCCAATCCCGAGCGCACCGCCTTTACCGGGAACGCTACGGTGAACGCTTTTCCCGGCAGCGACACTACCGCGGGGGCGCCCACGCAAATGGCGCTCTCTCTCGCCAATCAAAGCGCCAACGGGAAATCGCTGATCTTTAGTTTCAGCATGGCGGGGTACTCCGATCTGACCCTCAGTTTCGCCACCCGCGGGACGGCGACCGGGTTCGACACGCACGAATGGGCATGGAGCACGGACGGGGTCAATTACACACCCCTGGCCGACAATAACACGGCCAATAAGACCGCTACTTGGCAGCTGAAAACGGTGGACTTCGCGGGCACGGGCTTGGATAACGCCGCGAATGCGTACGTCCAATTGACATTCAGTGGCGCCACTTCCGCCGCGGGGAACAACCGCTTGGATAATATTCAATTGTCGGGGATGCCGATTCCCGAACCGTCGGCCTTGGCGCTCGTGCTGTTGGGCGGGCTGGGGCTTTGGGGTCTCCGCCGCCGGTAGAGCCTCTTCGAAATGATGGAGTTGCGCGCTCTCCATTTATGGGAGAGATGCGGCGCCTCTGAACCAGATCGCTCTGTTGGGGGAGCAGGCAACTACAGGCCGGAAGGGAAGCAGTTCCTGGACGGGTCTAAAATAGGGACCGGCACCTTTAGGAGCGGTACCTTTTTGCAAACGCGCCAATTTTTGGCGCGTTTTTCATAACCGCCCTTGGAGGGCGGTTTTTTGTCATTGCGTGCCCAACAATTCCATCGCCTTGGCGCGGAGGTCGGTTTCGCGCATCAACGATTCACCCACCAGAATCGCCTGCGCTCCGGCCTGTTTCAGCCGCACCACATCCGCCCGGGTGTGAATGCCGCTCTCGGCGACGAGCAGCGGCGGCGGGGTGGCCGGCGGCGAAACTTGGGCCGCCCTGGCCACCAGTCGTTCGGTTGTGGCCAGGTCCACTTGGAATGTTTTCAAGTTGCGATTGTTCACCCCGATCAAATCGGCGCCCGCGGCCCGGGCGCGGTCCCATTCCACTTCGTCATGTACCTCCACCAGCACGGCCAATCCAGCCGCGCGGGCTAGGTCCTGAAAATGTTGCAAGCGCGCGTCGTCCAGGATCGCCGCAATGAGCAGGATGGCGTCCGCACCCCATTCGATGGCTTCCAGAATTTGGCGCGCTTCGATGATGAAATCCTTGCGCAACAACGGCAGCTTCACCGCGACCCGAATCTGCCGCAGAAAATCCAGCGAGCCTTGGAAAAACATCTCGTCGGTGAGCACGGAAAGACAACTGGCCCCCGCCGCCTCGTATTCGCGGGCGATGCGGACCGGATCAAAATCGGAGCGGATGACGCCGGCCGAGGGGGATGCCTTTTTCACCTCGGCAATCAGGGCGATGTCCCCCGCGCACGGGTGGCGCAAGGCCGCGAGGAAATCGCGCGGCTCGGCGCGGGCCTGCATCCGGGCGCGTAAATCATCCGCGGTGAGGCGGCGCTCGGGTAGGCGCGCCACTTCGCGCCGTTTTTGTGCAACGATTCGATCCAGAATATTCATCAGCAATGCGGGTACGGCGGCGTCAGTGTCCTTGGTCAACAAGCGGAGGTGTGCCCCGCCTCATTCGTCCTCTTCCTTCACGCCGTGGATGCGCTTGGTGGGCGCGCCGGCGCGCAACCAGCCGTTCACGAAAGGATCCAAGTCGCCGTCCAACACGGCGTCGGTGTTGCTCGTTTCCACGCCGGTGCGCAGATCTTTGACCAGGCGATACGGCTGGAGCACGTAACTGCGAATCTGGTTGCCCCAGCCGATGCTGCCTTTCTCACTGTAAAACCGTTCCATCTCCGCGCGCTGCTGGTCTTCGCGCAAGGCGTGGAGTTTGGAGAGCAGCAGTTTCATGGCGGTGGCGCGGTTTTGATGCTGCGACCGCTGGCTTTGCGACGCGGCCACAATGCCGGTGGGGAGATGCGTGATGCGCACGGCCGTTTCCACCTTGTTCACGTTCTGGCCGCCCTTGCCGCCGGAGCGGTAGGTGTCCACTTTCAATTCCGCCGGCGTGATGACGAGATCGCCGCTGGCCTCGATTTCCGCGATGGCGTCCACGCTGGCGAAGCTGGTGTGCCGGCGTTTGTTTGAGTCGAACGGCGAGATGCGGACCAGGCGATGCACGCCGCGCTCGGCTTTGCAGAAGCCGTAGGCGTTTTCGCCCTGAATCAGCAGGGTGGCGCTTTTGATGCCGGCCCCCTCGCCGGGCAGCGCGTCCTCGATCTCCACCGTCCAGCCGCGTTCCTCCGCCCAACGCTGATACATGCGCATCAGCATGCCCGCCCAATCGCAGGCTTCCGTGCCGCCCGCGCCGGCGTTGATGCTGAGGATGCAATTGTTGCGGTCGTGCGGCCCGTTGAGGAACACCTTCAGCGAGAGGGCGTCGAGGCGCTGGAGGAATTGCGCCAGGTCCCGCTCCAATTCCGCTTCGAGCGCGGTCTGGGCGGCGGGCGGTTCGGCCGCGGCCAACTCGAGCATCACCTTGAAATCGTCGAGCTGTTTCTCGGCCGCGATCAAGGGGTCCACCCGGTCGCGGAGGGTGTTGGCCTCGTCAATGAGTTTTTGTGCCTGTTCGCGGTGGTGCCAAAACGTCTCCGCCGCCATCAACGCGTCCAACTCGCCCAGGCGTTTTTGCGCGCTGGGGACGTCAAAGAAACCTCCGCAGGGAGGCGAGTTTTTCCGTCGCGGCGTCCAGATGGGTTTTTACCATGTCAAACATGGGCACAGAATAGTCGGGACGCGGAGTGGATCAAAGCCGGAATTGGCCGGTTCGCGAAAAAGAAAAGCCGCCGCCGCCCGGGCAAACAAGCTTTGACATTGGCGTGAATCCGGCTAAAAGAACCGGCCATGCAAGCAACATCCGAGAGCGCGCCCCCCGGCGCGCCCCGCGGGCAATGGGGGTCACGAATCGGTTTTATTCTGGCGGCCTCGGGGTCGGCCGTCGGGCTGGGCAATATCTGGCGGTTTCCCTATCTGACCGGCGAGAACGGCGGCGCGGCGTTCGTGGTGGTCTATCTCTGTTGTGTGGTGTTGCTCGGGCTGCCGCTGTTATTCAACGAACTGGCCCTCGGCCGGCGGAGCGGCCAGGATGTCATCGGCGCGTTCCGCGCCACGCGACCCGGCACCGCCTTTGTGGTCACGGGGTGGTTGTGTCTCGCCTGTTGTTTCTTCGTCTTGAGTTACTATTCGGTCATCGCCAGTTGGACCGTGGGTTACACGGTGGCGTCGCTGTTGCACGTCAAATTGGTCTTTGAGCACTTCGCCGCCAATCCGTGGTTCGTGCTGCCGTTGTTCGCCTTCTTCATGGCGCTGACGGTGCTCATCGTGGAAGGGGGCGTCGAGCGGGGCATTGAGCGCTGGTCCAAAATCTTGATGCCCGTGCTGATCCTCCTGTGCGGCGTCGTCATTCTGCGCAGTGTGACCCTGCCGGGGGCGGCCGCCGGCATCAAATACTATCTGCACCCGGATTTCAGCAAGATCACCGGGGACGTGGTGATGAAGGCGATGGGACAGGCGTTTTTCTCGTTGAGTGTCGGCTGGGGGTTGATGATCACCTACGGCTCCTACATGGCCAAACGGCAGGATATTGTGTCGAGCGGCGCTTGGGTGGCGGGGGTGGATACGCTCGTGGCGATCATGGGGGGATTCATGGTGTTTCCGGCGGTGTTCGCGTTTGGGCTGACGCCGGACGCGGGCACGGCGCTGACTTTCAAGACGCTGCCGGCCGTCTTCGAACGGATGCCGGCGGGCATGGTGGTGGGGGCGGCTTTCTTCTTTCTGCTCGGGATTGCCGCGTTGACGTCCACGATTTCCATGCTCGAAGTGCCGGTGGCCTGGCTGGTGGACGAGAAGAAATGGCCGCGGCGCCGGGCGGCCTGGGTGGTGGGCGCGCTGGCGTTTGTGGCCGGGATTCCGTCGGCGTTGTCCGTGGGGGGAACGGCATGGCTCAGCCAATTATCTTTTGCCGGCAAGACCGGATTCCTCGACATCATTGATCAGATTTTCGGCACGACCATCATTCTGCTGATCTGCCTGCTATCCAGTATTTATGTCGGCTGGATTTGGGGACCCCAACCCGCGGTGGAGGAAATCGCCGCGTCATCGGCCTGGTTCACGCGGCCGTTCCTGGGAAAACTGACCCCGGCGACCCTCTGGAAATTCTTCATCCGCTACCTCTGCCCGGGCATTGTCTTTGCCATGCTCTTGAACATGCTGGGCATTAAATTCTTCTGACGCCCGGCAAGCTGCTTGCCTCAAAGCCCCGGAGGGTGGAGCACAAAAAAGGGCCGGGTTGACGCCCCGACCCAATGAGTTGCGCCTGTTGGCGGGAGAGGCCCGTTATTCGCTCAACACGCGGAAAAACGCCTTCGGATCGGCGCCCACGGGGAACGTGAACGAACCGCTGGGGGCGGTGTTGGTGTCCACCCGCGTCCAGGTGTGCATCGGCGCGGTCACGTCCGGCGATTGCACGAGCACGAACCGGGCGCCGCTACCGCCCGAGTAATGGAGTGTGGCATTGCCGTCGGTTATCGGCCCGATGGTCAGATCGGTGACGGGCAGCGGGGCCGCGTCCGCCGTGTAAACCAAGGTGACACCTGTCGCATCCGCCGTGGTGGAGAAGGTGCCAACGGTGAAACCGTTCGTCCCGGTAATCGTGCTGAAGTTGCCGGAGACAGCGCCGCCGCCGCTCAACGTGATGATTTTCCATTGGTGTGATTGCCGCCAAAACGGCTCGGCTTGGTCCGGCGCCGTGGCCGTGCCGGTGAAGCCGATGTCCAGGACGGAACTGCCGCCCAAGGTCAGGTTGCCGCTGGTCAAATCCACCAGATCATAATCCGCGCCCGGATTCGCCTCACTCAACGCGCCCAGTTCCCACGCGTAGGTTCCGGTTAGGGAGAGATTCAAGCCCCCCATCGCGAGTTTGGCCACCGGCTTCGCCACCAAGGTGCCCGGCGCTTCGCCGGTATGGTAGGCGTATCCCGGCGCCACGATGCCGTAGGCCATCACCGGGCCGGTGATGGCACCTTCGCCGCCCAGCAAGGCCGTGTTGGTCACGGTGATTCCGGCCGGGCCGGTGCAGGAGAAAGTGAAATCGTTGATCACATACAACTCACCCGCTTCCACGAGGGTGCCCTTCGCGTAGGTGTTGTTGCCGCGGAGCACAACTTTACCCGTCTCCGCACCGTCCCCCACACCAGGGATGGCGAGCGGACCGCTGCCGGTGATGGGCCCGTAGATTTCCAAGGTGTCGGCCCCCTCGGCGCCGCTTGCGGACCGGATCGCCTTGCGATTGGTGCCATTCAGGTAAATGCCGCGATGGGGATGCAGGGCGATGTTCGCGCCGCCGGCTTTGCGGAGGGTGCTGCCATTGTTGATATAGATGGCATCGGGGGTCTCCACCTCGGGCACGGCGCCGAAGCTGGTGTCGTAGCCCGGGAATGATTCATGGCCGGCGGTGTAAAAGGCGCTGTTCTGCAATCGGAGTTTGGCGAAGGAATGTTCGACGCTGTAGGTGCGGAATTCCCCCGGCCCCTGCACGGCCAGCAGCCCCGGTCCGGAAATGACGGTCGCATCGTGAACGCGCGTCATGGAATCCTTTTCGTTCACCTTGATGAACGCCTCGCCGTAGCCGATCACCAGGGAGCGATTCTGGAAAAGAAATTCGCTGCCGAAGGTGGAGTTGTTGAGGCGAAGGGTGGCGCCGTTGCTAACGACGATCAGGCTGGGCGGATTGCCCTCGCCGCCGAATTGGACCGGTTGATTGAACATGATGCGGCCCTCGCGGATGACGAGGTCGTCGTTGATGATCCCGCCGTTCCGCATGGTGAGTGTCCCACTGCCTTCCTTGATCATCAGGCCGCCCCCGGATTTTTGCGTGTAAAATTCCGTGCTGGCCGGATCGATCCCGGGGGGCGGAGTGCCGAAGGCCAAGGTCTGATCGCTGCCGACGATCAACAGACCTCCCAGTTCGCCGGCCAGCGAAGCGACCCGCCCGCTGGCGGTGCTCATGTCCAGGACGCCGGCGCTGCCGATGGTCAGATCGGTGGTCTCCGGCAGGGCGCCCGTTTGCTTGAGGATGACGGTGCCGCTGTTGATCCGGGTCAGCCCGGCGTAGGTGTTGACGCCGCCCAAGCGCAGGTTGCCCGGACCGTCATAGACGAAACTGTCGCCGTCTAAAACAGAATTAATTTCCACAGTCAACCCGTCGGCAACCAAAGTGGGCGTGTTATAGAGCAACGTAATACTGCCGCCTTCCAGGGTGATATAGCCTTCCTCGAACCAGAGGTTGTTGACCTTCTGGTCGCCGACTACGTTGATCGTGAAGATGCCGGTGGCGTCGTATCCAGCGGAAAAGATGGCCAGTTCCCCGGGGATCCAGGCGCCCGGCGTGGCGTTGCCGTCGGGGTCAGTGCTCCAGAACGCGTCCACGCCCCAGGTGCCCGCGGCTTGGGCGTCCAACCCCGTGGCCGCGCCCGGGGCGGTGCCGTTGGCGTCCCAGTAAAGATCCGCCCGGGCGGCGGGAGACAGAAAGATCCAGCCCAAGGCGAGAGCCAGGCTGGCCGGAAGGAGTTGTTTCGCAGTGAGGTATTTTTTCATGGATGCTTTCTCCGTTCGATGATTGGGTTTCTTTCGATTGTTCCGCGGCACAACCTCCCAACGCAAACGGCAACCGTGCCGCTAACCCGCTGACAGCCTGGCTTTGGATTTGGTGTTCGGCCTAATTTTGCGCCATCCGTCTATGGACGCAAAAATTTTTTGAAAAAAATGAGGGACGATCCAACCGGCGCGCCCGTGCCTCCCGAGGGCGCGCGCGGAAAAAATCCTTTCTTTGGGGGGAATCGGCTTGCCAGACGGGGCATGAATCCGGTTCACTAACGGCAACAATTCAAATCCCGCGATGAAAGCAACATCTGCCTCCGCCCGCCGGGGTTTGCTGGCCGGCGGCAATTGGATCATTGACCAAGTCAAAATCATTGACGTGTATCCGCAACCCGAGCAACTGGCCAACATCCGCAGCCAGTCGCAAGGCACGGGCGGCGGCCCGTATAACGTGTTGATGGATCTCGCCCGCGCCGGTGCGCCGTTTCCGCTGCTGGCCGCCGGGATGGTGGGGCGGGACACCTTGGGCACGCAGATTCTCGCGGATTGCAAGGCGCACAAAATCAACACCCGATACCTGCGTACGACCCCCCAGGCGCCCACCTCCTACACGGATGTGATGACCGAAGCGAACGGGGGCCGGCGGACGTTCTTCCACGCCCGCGGCGCGAACGCGCTCTGGAACGGCGGGGACCTCGACTTCCCCAAAATCAAGGCCCGGATGTTTCACCTGGCTTACCTGTTGTTGTTGGATGCGTTGGATCAGCCAGACGCCAAATTCGGCACCAAAGCCGCCCGTCTCCTGGCGGCGGCCCAGGCCGCCGGGCTTAAGACCAGCGTGGATGTCGTGAGCGAGGACAGCGACCGGTTTGTGCGCCTCGTCACCCCGGCCTTGAAGCACGTGGACTATTGCATTCTCAATGAAATTGAAGCCGGCAAGACGACCGGGTTCCAAATCCGGCAGGCGAACGGGCAGATTGACGCAGTGGCGCTGCGGCACGCCGCCGGGGCGCTGTTGCAACGCGGCGTGCGCGACTTGGTGGTAGTGCATTATCCGGAGGGCGCGTTTGCCCGCACCCGCCGCGGGGATGACGTCTGGCAACCCGCGCTCAAGCTGCCGGCCAATTACATCGCCGGGACCGCCGGCGCGGGGGACGCCTTTTGCGCGGGGGTGCTCTGGGGATTGCACGAAGGATGGGAAGTGCAGCGTTTCCTGCTGGCCGGCGTCTGTCTGGCCGCCGCCTCGCTTTCCCATGAAACCTGCACCGCCGGGGTCAAATCGCTCAACCACGCGTTGGGACTGGCGAAACGGTTTGGGTTTCGGCCGCCGGTTGATCCAAACGAGTAGCCGCCGCGCACTCGGATGCGGAATCGCCAGCCTCCGAACCGCGGGGCCAGATGTGGAAGCCGCCGTGCGTGAAGAGGTTGATTTCCCACGTGCCCCAAATCCCCTTGCCCTCGCGAAACCCGCGATACGCCACGTCGTGACTGCCGGGATAGGTCTTGGTCCACCAACATTCCCGGGAAGCCGCGTCATAACGGCCCCGGATGGTGAACCGCCCGATATCGTCGGTGCCGGCCCCGGACATCCGGCTGTTCACGAACGAGAGCTGCAAATCCATGCCATGCCGCGCGCCTGGCTGGTAATTGTAGAAACCGGTCCACGGACCGGAGGGAAAGAGGACGTCGCTCATACCCATTCGACCTCCACGCTTTTGTGGTAGCCGCGCAGGATTTCGATGATTTGCTCGAGGAGATTGTGCCGGATCGAGATGTTCCGCGGCAGCAGCGGGTTGTGGTAAAAGGGGTTCATTTGTTCGCCGGCCAGAAAGAAAATCGAATCGGCGCGCAGCAATTCGCGCGTGAGCAGCGTCGCGCCATTGCGGTCCGGGCTGACCCGCGCAGCCTGCCCCTGGCTTTCCTTCAATAACCGGAGCGTTTTGGCCAGTGTCAGCACGCCCTCGGTCATCAGGTCAATCTCCGGCAGCGACCCGATGGGGGGTACGTCTTCGCGTTGCGTCGTCAGATCCAGGTCCACCCCCTGGCCCAGATATTCCGCCACCAAGTTTCCCGTCGTGCCGCCGCACACGACCTTGCGTCCGGCGAACCCCAGCAACCGCTCCACACACTCGACGTCGCGGGCGGGGTCCACCGGCGGCCCGGTGAAGACCATGAGCCGGTGCGGACTGCGCGCGAGGATGCCCACCCCGGTGGCGTCGTCGCCGGGCTGGCCGTCGTAAAGCGCGTTGGTCTTGTCCAGCAACTGTCGGACCGCCGCCTCGGCGGTCGCCGGATGACTGCGGGCCACCTGTTCCAAAAACGTCCCAACCTGTTCCCAGCCCCAATTGAAGTTCATGTTCACCCCCGGGCCGGCATACAGGACGCCGTCGCTGATTACCATCAGCAAATCCCCGTGCTGCAGCACGCCCGCCGAGAGTTTGAGGTCGCGCCCGAGGATCGTTTCGACGCGCGGTTCGAGGCGCAACAACCGTCCCGCCCGCACCAGGAACGGCGGTGGACAATCGAAATTGATCACACGAAACGCGCCGGTGGCGTCTTCGATTTCCACCACCACAAACGCTGCGTACGCAATCTGCCGCACCTTGCAGGTGGGCAGCGTGCCGACGACGGTTTCCAACACATCCTTCAGCGCCACCCGTTCCCGGAACATGGTAACGAGGATTTCCGTGGTGAGCCGCGCCAGGATGTTCGCTTTGACGCCGCTGCCCAGCCCATCGGAGAGCACCACCAGCGTTTTTCCCTCCGGGCGGACGATTTTGGTCTGATCGCCGCACAATTCCTCCCCCTGATGGTTGAGGCTGCGTTCGTGGGTGTCGAAGTAGATCACGACGGGGGATTCTCGCGGCCGAGCATGTCCAACAGGCGGAGCAGGCTGACCTTGGTTTCCGCGGTGGTTTCACCCAGCAACCCGGCGATTTCCTGGGCCACGCGCATCTGTTGATCCACCACCTGGCGCACCTCCGCAATGGCTTCCTGCTTGAGCCGGTGCAACTCCTGTTCGTGCCGCCACTCGGTCGTCAGGTCCACGAAGATGCCCGCGACGATCCGCTCGTCGGGAATCGGAAAAATGACTTTGCGCACGTAAAGATCATAACGCGGATACGCCCGTTCCACACCGACGATCTCCCGCCGCTCGGTCAACGCCTGGCGGAACTCCTCCACGCCGCCCAGGAGATCGGCGGCGCTCCGGCCCAACAGCGGATCGGCGTCGGTTTTGAACATGCGGCAGAGGGCTGGATTGACGAGGATGATCTTCATTTGCTCGTCGAGCACCAGCAGGCCGTTGGGATCAAATTCCCAGAGCCGTTTCCAAAGTGTCGTGGTGGCTTTCATGTTGGGCGGGGCCAGTTCGCGCTGCGGCCGACGGTGGTGGGCAGCCGCTCGTCAAGGCCAAGGAAATGATGACCGCGATACTCCGACGTGCGGCTCGGAAAGCCGACCTCCGGATGGAACGCGCCTTGGGTTGCCCGCACGGACCACAGGCCGTCGCCACCGGGTTGGTGGCACACTGATCCTCTGCCGGGATGGGGCGTTTGCCGGTCCGTCATCGCGCCGGCATCGTAATCCATCCCGTCCCCGGATAAAACTGGAAATCAGCCGCGGCCAGGCGCGGGGGGCACGCTGCTTTTTCCCCCAAAAAACGTCTTTTTCCCAAAAGCATGGCTTGACCGGAAGCCCAATCGTCGGTCATATTCAAGCGAAGTTGAATATCGGATTAATTATGAAGCTCACAAACCTTCGCCCGATTGGCAAACGGCGCCGGCATGGATCACCCTCCGGCTTCACCCTCATCGAATTGCTTGTTGTCATTGCCATTATCGCGATTCTGGCCGCCATGCTGTTGCCGGCGCTGAGCAAGGCCAAGCTCAAGGCGCAACGGATCCAATGTATCAACAACCTGCGGCAAATCGCCGTGGCCTGTCACATGTATTCCGGCGATCATGATGGCCGGCTCGTTTCAGCGTATCCCACCTATGCGGGATTCACCGGGACCTGGTGCGGCGGTAATGCGGCGACCGGAGGTTTGCCGGGGGCTTACGTTTACAGCGGCGCGGATCCCCGGGGCATTCAGATGGGCTTGTTGTGGCCGTATTCCCGGATGCTCGGGGTGTACAAATGCCCCGCCGACAAACGGCTGGCCGATGATCCGGGTGTCCCGGCCCAATTCCGGAACCAGCCAATTCTGCGCAGCATCTCCATGAATTCTTTCATGAACGCCCAAGGCTACGGAACTTCGCCTACTTGGGTTGTCACCAATCCGAACGGCCCCCAAGACCCCCGCTGGCCGGTGTATCGGAAAGAAGCGGAAATCACCAAACCGTCCAAAACTTGGCTGATGGTGGATGAAGACCATGAGAGCATCAATGACGGCATGTTCCTCATGGATGTGGGCGGGACCGCGCGGTTTCTGGATTTGCCAGCGCGTGTGCATGGTAATGCCTACGGCATTAACTTCAACGACGGCCACGCCGAAATCTACAAGTTCAAGGATCCCGAGAGCATCAATTGGAGACTCGGGGGCGCTTATCCGCGCGGCGGATTGCGGGACTGGGAATGGCTGCGGGACCGAACCTCAAACCCGCTGTAAACATCCAATCTCACTCTGCGAGTTAACGCGCTCCATCCATCACTGCGGGATAGCGGTGGGATAAGCTAACGCGCGTTGCGCTCGTGCGGGAGGAGGCGACGGACAAAAGGCGCACCCTTGGGTGCGCCTTGAAAGACCTCAAAATTTCGTCGGATGGCTTGACCCCGTCGGTCACGGGCCCGGGCTGTGGTCAACTGCGGGACAACAGGGCGGAGGCGGCCGATCGCTTGGCAAAGGGATTGATCCCCTCGTACAGCCAGACCGCCAAGGAACGGAGCGCGCCTCTCCAATCGCCGGCGCCAAACTCAAGCAATCGCTGGGCGGCCAAGGCATCCGCCGCGGTCAGGGCGGTGGCTTCCGCGCTGGCGCTGACTTGGTTGACCACACGCAGCCAGCAGGTGCCGCCGTCAATTTCTTCCGGCTCATAACGTTCGGCGCGGAAACCTGGGGTCGGCTCTTCCACATGCACCACCCGCCGCCAACCGAGGCGCGACCATGCGTCCGGCGAGGCGGCTGGCCGGGAGCGGTCGGTCAACCCGCCGCCTTGGAGAAAGGTGGTGCTGATTTCACCCGTGAGAATGTTGGCGCATTGCATAACTGTCACACACTTTCAGTTTCCATCTGGACCCCGGGACCGTCCCGCCGTCCGGATGATCAAAACACAGCAAGTGATATGCCGATGTGAAACATCAAACCAGCGCCGGTGAAAGGGCGGCGTTTTACCTGCGGATTAAGCCGGTTTTCTTAATAAAACAACTGATTTCCGCGTTTTCGGTGTTTTGCAATGGCCATGGCAAAGAGGGCTTCACGCGGGCGTGTCTCATTTTAAGATTGTCCCGTTTTCGGACAACAGGCCTTGGCGGCTGATCTGACATTTCCTTCCGGCCGAATTCTCGATTGGACCTTGTGATAACCCGGGCGAGTTGATCGCATTCCCCCCCAGACGCAAACAGTCTTGGCCGACGCCGCCACACCTCGCTCGCCGTCACGCTGCTCGATTGCCGGGATCTTGTGGCGCTCGGAGCAGCAAATCGCTCACCGGTTGACTGCGGCAGTTCTCTGAAATCGGCGCCGTCGGCGCTGAAGTGGCGGCCTTCCCATGGGCAATGCAACCCGGAGTCCGACGACCGGTCTGTTGGCAGGTGGGTGTCAGATTTAGCCGCTTGGATGCGGGCTGCGACGGGCTCCGCACGCATCTTCACGTCCCGGTAAAATTTGGAACGGTCCCCCGCGCGTCCGCGCCATCGGCAAAAAAGCTGCAAAAAAAAGTTGTCAAGCTGGGCCGGTTTTACTAAAGATACGGCGAATGCACCAAAAATGGGTGTGGGAGCAAACTGTTTTTGCTCCATCAGTCGGTATGTATGTACATGCAGAACAAAACCAACTAGCTACGGAGGAACTAAATGAAGTTTAATCAATGGACGATAGGGTT
>Ga0255340_1000727_pt1 | contig 50654 bp, 42 predicted proteins | sample wastewater_treat_7_FD_192417 | JGI IMG/M metagenome (GOLD analysis project Ga0255340, IMG submission 192417) | Wastewater microbial communities from Lulu Island WWTP, Vancouver, Canada - plant10 | ecosystem: Engineered > WWTP > Wastewater > Unclassified | place: Canada: Vancouver, British...
AGATGTTTTTCCGCTTCCAGCAGCAGAATGGACACCGAACATTCCCGGGCAAGCATGCGCGCGGCAGCAACCCCCACAATACCGCCGCCGATAATAATCAGATCCCGGAGCTTACAGTCCATTGCTTTGTTGTCCCATGTTTAAAAATACACCAGCATCTTTTTCGGCAGACACCTTGGGACATACTGTTCCAGAGATTGCATGGCAGGAGCAAATTCTGATCCGGAATGAGAGCTTTATTCAGAAATTACGCTCCAGCCAATGTCGTCCAACAAGCACGCTGAGCGTTACTTCCCGGAAGATAATACCACATAATATACCACTTGACAAAACAGTAAAGTATGGTATAATATGGGAGTCCAGGAGAGAATCACCTCATGAACCTGAATGTACTTGCCAATAACGTCCGTCGACTACGTACCACTCAGCGGCTGAGTCAATCCGCCCTCGCGAGAAAGACCGGCCTTTCTGTACCCACCATCAAAAACCTTGAGAATGCGCGAAATGAACCGCGGGTCAACACAGTACAGGCTATTGCTCATGCGCTGGAGGTGCGGTTGCAAGATCTTTTTATACCTACGCGAGAACTCAAGACCGTTCGGTTTCGCAGTTCAAGACGTATGCAAAATCGTGAGAATATACTGGCAGAAGTATCGCGCTGGCTGGATGATTTCTGCTGGCTCGAAGGCATGCTGAACAAACGCACCCCATTTGCACTGTCGCACGTTCGCAATCATACAGGCCGATGTCATAGTATCGAAGCTGCGAATCTGTGTCGAATCGAACTCGGACTTCGCCCTGCAGAGCCTATCCATGATATTTGCGGTTTACTGGAGAGCGCCGGCGTAAAGGTGCTTCCCCTTCCTATGGCGTCCAACGGTTTCTTCGGTCTATCCATCGGTGAAGAAGATGGCGGGCCCGCTATCGCTGTAAATGTCTGGGAACGCATCTCCGTGGAGCGACGCATTTTCAGCGCTGCCCACGAACTTGGGCATCTCATACTGCATCCAAACGCATATGACGTTGTCCAGACTGAAGAGAACAAGAAAGAAGAAGAGGAGGCGAATCTTTTTGCAGGTCATTTTCTGATGCCCGACGAAGGATTCAGGCGTGAATGGCAAGACGCCGCGGGGTTAGACGCCGTAGACCGAGTGTTCAAGGTGAAACGCATCTTTCATGTGAGTTACAAAACTGTCCTTGCTCGGCTCATAGATCAGGGAGCCGCCGATAAGTCTATTTGGGCCAGATTCAATGTGGCATATCAGAGGCGGTTTACCCGCAAACTGACCTACAAAGAAGAGCCTATGGGAATTGATCCCGCAGAACCTTGCGGCCTGCAGCCTTTTGACTTCTGTGAAGATCGGTTTAGTCGTCTTGTCCGCGAAGGGATTGAGAGCGAGAAGATCAGCATCAGCCGTGGCGCGGAAATACTGCGCATCTCGGTTGAGGCAATGCAGGAACGTCTTGCCGGCTGGGAAGCACTTCAGTGAGAGCGCCGGGGAAGACAACCCAGTTGATGATAATGGATGCCTGTGTTCTGATTGGCTTTTTAAACGCGGATCGTACAGTATTGCATCTCATATCAAGGTATGTTGGTCCAGTGTATGTCGTATCTCCGGTAGTCGAAGAACTTCGTGACATTAATGACCCGGGCGAACTTATTGAGCTTGGCCTATCTGTCATTGAACCTGAAATCGAGGATGCCTATATCGCCGCTGGCAATATCACTTCGATTTCATTTCAGGATAGGTTGTGTCTGTTGACGGCACAGCGCCATGGCCTGACGTGCGTAACAAATGACACCAGTCTGCGTCGCCATTGCAAGGCAGAAGGTGTCCCTCTGCTTTGGGGGTTGGAGTTACTCCTTGCGCTAAATACTGCAGGTGGTATTTCTCAAAATATTGCTGAACAAATTGCTCAATCAATCCACGAAACAAATCCCAGGCATATCACCCGGACCATTCTTAAGCAATTCAAAGAAAAACTCAGCCGGTATTAAATTAAAGACCAATATCCCGAAACATCTGGCTCTAGTTCCCGACAACCTCTTTTTCATCACCGGATGCAGAAAAGGTCGCATGGCACAACCCCACCCCCACAATACCGCCGCCGATAATAATCAGATCCCGGAGCTTACAGTCCATTGCTTTGTTGTCCCATGTTTAAAAATACGCCTGCATCTTTTTCGGCAGACACCATGGGACATACTGTTCCAGAGATTGCATGGCAGTAGCAAACTCTGATTCATTCAAAAGAAAAGGCGTGCACCAGATAAAAGGGGAGCCGCTTTGTCTCGGTGCGTCAATAACCGTCATCACCACTTCATGCTCTCACCGGGCATGTGCCCGACGCATCCGGCAAAACGGCTCCGGGGGAGGTACCACAATCGGTGCCCTGCGACTTGCCTGTGCGCTATACACCTGATCCTGACCTGAAACTGGCAGGGAACCGGGTACCTGCGGCGTTCTCACAGGTGCAGCCACCTCCGTGAGTCGCCCTATGTCAAGAAGATGCGATGACCGGAAAAACGAAGCTCCTTTTTTGTTTTCGAACCTGAAGACTTGCTCATCGGTCATTGCCGTCTTCTAACCTTATTATACCATATGATTTTCAAAATGGGGGCTAAAAAATAATCTCAACACAATTCCTGCGCCGTATTTCTTATTTACCCTGTATCTGTGCAAAAATAAGTACCTATCAGCCGGGCGCTAAAAATATAAGGAGGCTTTGCCATGGTTTTCATCTCTACGCTGCTTTTTATTTCCACAATGCAAGGGGCATCGGGAGACAGCATCGCTCATACTGAAAGTCTCTTTGCTCATCCCGGCAGTGAATACACCTCCGGGCCGCTCTGGGTCTGGAATGATCTGCTGACAACGGAGCAGATTGAGCATACCCTCAATTTCCTGGCGGATCAGCACATCCGTCAGGTATGGGTACATCCGCGACCCGGGCTTATGACGCCCTACCTCTCCGATGACTGGTTCGCCCGCTATGAGGACACCCTTCGCGTCGCGGAAGAGCGGGACATGCTGGTGTGGATCTACGATGAAAACTCCTATCCTTCCGGCTTTGCAGGCGGTTATGTTCCCGAGCAGATGCCCGAGTCACGCAGCCTGGGCATGCGGCTGGAAGAAGTAAGCGAAGTGGATCTGGCAAATCCCGCCTACTATGCCATTTACGAAAAAACTGATACAGGACTGAAACTGCTTCCTGCCGGAGAGGGTATCCGCACAGGTGCGTTTCTTGTCGGGCGCATTGAAGAGGCAGGCACTTCACCCTGGTACGGCGGCAAATTCTTTGTCGATCTGCTTCGCCCGGGCGTGACCGAGAAATTTCTGGAAATAACACTGGATGCGTACAAAGAGCGTTTCGGCAAATACTTCGGCAATCGCATCCCCGGCTCGTTTACCGATGAGCCGCACTTGCGCACAGCCGGAGAATTTCACTGGACACCGGATCTGCCTGAGCAGTATGCGCTTCGCTGGAACCGTGATTTCCGGGACGACCTGCCTCTGATGAAAGAGGTCAGCGCGGAAGGCCGCCGGGTGCGACATCATTATTTCCGCACCATCAACGAGCTTTTCATGGAACGATGGGGCAGAAAATACCACGATTACTGCGCTGCCAACGACCTCGAAATGACCGGTCATTACTGGGAGCATGAATGGCCCAATTGCGCCATGGTGCCGGACAATATGGCCATGTCTTCCCTGCAGCAGCGTCCCGGCATCGACATGCTCCTCAACCGTTATGAAGAGGGACCCCATGCCCAGTTCGGCAATGTCCGCTCCTGTCTCGAAGTGTCGAGCGTTGCCTCCCAGACCGGCAGAGCCCGCACACTTTGCGAAGTATACGGTGCAAGCGGCGCAGAGATGACTTTTGAAGACTACAAGCGCATCGGCGACTGGCTGCAGGTGCTCGGCGTGAATACGTTAAATGAACATCTCTCCGATATCACCCAGCGCGGCGCACGCAAACGGGATTATCCCCCCAGTTTCTCCTACCACTCGCCCTGGATGGAGCAGTATCACGTGCTGGTGGATTATTTTGCCCGCATTACAAGCGCACTTACCCAGGGTGAACAGATCAACCGCTGCCTGCTTCTGGAACCCACAACCACAGCGTGGATGTACCAGTTTTCCGAAGGGGAGCATCTCGCCATGGTGGGAGATGACTTTCAGGCGCTGGTTGTGCGTCTGGCAAAAGAACAACTCGAATTTGACCTCGGCACAGAGGCCATATTGCCCGAACTGGGTTCCGTGCACAAAACACATAAAGGCTGTTTTTTACGGGTAGGTGAACGGAATTATTCCGTTGTTATCATCCCTGCTGAAATGGAAAACCTCGATCGCTGCACCTTCGAACTCCTCAAAGAATTTCTGGATAAAGGCGGGCTGGTGCTGTCTGTCGGCAACGATGAGGCACCGCGCTGCGTGGACGGTGTCGAAGCATCAGAAGTCACACTGCTGAAAAAAAGTACAGGCTGGAAGCGCTGTGCCCCTGAGCAGGTGACAGCGACGGCCGAAGCGCACAGCAAGCCCGGTCTTAAAATCTCTCTTGCTGACGGCAATACAGCAACGGTATATCATCACCGTCGCCAGCTGAAGGACGGCGAAATCCTCTTTCTGGTCAATACCAGCGATGATTGCAGCGCTGCAGGATCCATCAGCACGCCCCTGCAGGGCATGCGAAAAGCGTGCCCCCGAACGGGTAAAATCGAAGCCTACCCCTCGAAGCGGGACGGCAAACTATGCACAGCCTCTTTTGTACTCCCGCCCTGCGGCAGTCTGCTCCTCTTTCTTGACCAAAAGGTCAAGGCCGCCGATCCGGCACCTGCACAGGCTGCGGCAACAACGCAGATCGCACTGTCCGACATCGAAGTCCGGCGTGTGGACGACAACAACATGATTCTGGATTATGTGGATGTACAGGTTCGGGAAAAGAGTCTGCAGGGCGTGTTCTGGAAAGAGGCAGCCGCCTTCAGCTTTAAAGAAAACGGGCTGTCCGGCAACATCTGGGATCATTGTGTGCAGTTTCGCGACGAACTGCTGCAGATGGAATTTCCCGAAGACAGCGGCTTTCAGATGAATTACCGTTTCACTATTGAAGGCGCTGTTCCCGAGCGGCTTTACCTCGTGGTTGAAAGAGCCGATCTTTACACCATTACCTGCAACGATGTTGCAATCCGTCCGGAAGAGGGACTGTGGTGGCTGGACCGCTCGTTTCAAATGATCAATCTGGCAGGTGCGGCACAGTCCGGAGACAACCGGGTTCATCTGTCGGCACAGCCCATGACCGTTTTTCACGAACTGGAAGCAGCGCATCTGGTGGGCGATTTTTCTGTGAAACCGACCGAAAAAGGATTTGTGGTTACGGCTGCAGCACCGCTGAAACTGGGTGCCTGGAACGCACAGGGCCTCCCCTTTTACGGTCGACGGGTCTGCTATACCGCCACAGCACAGATAGAACAGAAAAGCGGTCGTTACCTTCTGCAGGTTCCTCAGTGGCAGGGCGTCGTGGCTGAAGTCCGTGTCAACGGCCAGAAAAGCGGTGTTGTCTACGGTCAGCCGCCGATCTGCGACATTACCGACCAAATAACAGCCGGAAGCAATACGGTGGAATTCATTGTGTACGGGTCACAGCGCAACCCCCTCGGGCCGCATCTGGGCAATCAGGACCTGGGCTTCTGCCACCCAGGCTCCTGGAATAAGGCTCCGGTGGCACCGCAGCCCGCCGGAGAAGACTATTTCACGATGCCTTACGGTCTTCTTGCGCCCTTTGAACTGCTGCACGAAACTTTCTGACCGCTGCTAACCCCATAATTCGGATAATTCATAGTATATCAGCAAAAAAAACGCCTGTACTGTCGCGTTGTCATACAAATGCAGTTGCGACATCGTTATAGCTGATGGTACTATTAAGGCAAATGCTCTGTACAGGTAATGGAGAAGTGTTTTTATGAAGACAAACAGCGGTTTTACACTGATAGAACTGATTCTTGTAACGGTGATCATCGGTATTCTTGCCGGAATGGTGGTGGCGAACTACAGCGGTCGTATCCGGGAAACCCAGATCCGCGCCGCCAAAGGGGATATTTCCACACTCAGCACCCAGGTGGACCTTTACGCGCTGGACAATAACGACAGTTATCCGAAAACTCTGGAAGACCTGATTACGGGCAAACGTCGTTATGTCCGGGAACTGCAGCCTGATCCCTGGGGGAACCCCTACTATTATGCACCGCCCACCGATATTTTAAAGGCAGACTACAAGATCTACTCAGCCGGTCCCGATGGCGTCCCCGGCAACGAAGATGATGTCACTTCCACCTCACCAATGCCCTAACGTGGATGCTGTTCAGGGCGGGAAAGTCCCGTTTTGATCAAAGGTTCTTTGAAAAGGACGGCATGCTGCCGCGGTTTTACCCTTCTGGAGCTGCTTGTCGTTGTCGCTCTGATCGGCACCATTTCCCTTTCGGTCATGCCAGTCTTTATCAGCGCCATGAACGGTATCCAGCTGCGCAACGCCCGCAATGATCTCATTGCCGCCATTCGCTTTGCTCAGGAAATGGCGGTGCGCGAGTCGGTGGAATACCGCATTTATTTTAATACAGAGGAACACAGTTATCGCATTATGCGGCTCTCCGGGCTGAACGAAAAGGATGAGAAACAGTTTGAGATTGCCGAGACGCTGCTCGGAGAAAAGCAGGTACTCCCTCAATATCTTGAGATAGAGCGGATTAAAGCACGCAAGGCCCCTTCTTCCCAGGAGAAATACATTGCCTGTCTGCCCAACGGCTCCAGTGATGTATCCGAAATTCTTTTGCGCGACACCCGAGTCCGGGGAAACCATTTTAAAATCTCTGTAGAAGGGCCTCTGGGCCAGGTGGAAATAAAGGATCTCCGGTGAAAAAGTGCAGCCGTTTCGGCTACATATTTGTGGAAACTGTTGTCGCCATGGGGCTGCTGAGCCTGAGTGCTTTTGTTATCCAAAATGCACTGCGTCAGGCAATGATCACCCGTGCGCAGGCACAGGACATAACCAGCGCGCGTTTTCTTCTGGAAAAAATCAGTGGCGAGCGTATTCTGCTCTTCCAGCAGCCGGAGGGCAACGGTTCCGGACAGTGTGACCCTCCTTTTGAAAAATTTCGCTATGAGTGGAGCCTGGAGCGGGTGGATATCCCGAAACCTGAACTGCCGCCGGGTCTCTCTCCTGAAGAGCGGGACGTGCTGGAGGATGCCTATATCGATTTTATGGGCAAACTGACTGTTCGTATTTTGTGGCAGCGGGGCGGAGCGGACTTCGAAGCTGTGGGCGAATCACTGGTGGGCAGCAGCATCCTCTGGACACCGGAGGATACCCAATGAAGCGCACTGGAAAAGAGACACATGCCACGGACGTCCGGGGGTTTACCCTCATGGAACTGCTGGTGGCGACGGTGCTTCTCAGTCTGGTTATGAGTTCGGTCTACAGTCTGACGCACGCATCTCTGCGCACCTGGCGCAGCGTGGAAGGAGGCGTGGACATGCATCTTGGCGCCCGCAGTTTTTTTACGCTTTTCAGCCATGAATACAACAGCATCGTGGGCCGGGCGGAACACCTCTTTGAAGGAGACAACAAATCCATTACCATGTTTGTTGTTGCCCAGCCTATGGATCTGGATGAAGGGGAAGGCTCCCGGCTCATGCGGGTCACTTATTCATACAACCGCAGCAAAAAGACTATTGAGCGGGAAGAGGCGCTCGTGACAGGCGCACTTCCGACAAGACCGCCTCAGGACGAGCAATTGGACAGATCCAGAATCAAGCTGCAGCGTCGCTACAAATCTACAGTGGCTGAAAATGTCGGACAGTTCGAAATAACCTATATCTGGGTGCCTTTATCCGATCAAATCACCCCCGGTCTGCCTCCCGAACCGGAACCGCCGATTTACAAGAAAGAATCAAGAGAGCGGTGGGGGCTGCCTCAGGGCATCAGGCTGGAAGTGGAAATGCGGGATCCGGACAACAAGGAGAAAACGTATCAATTCAACACAGTACTGCCCATGCGTGCTCAGAGTGCCCGCCAGAAACGGGATCGCCTGGAGGAAATGATGAGTGCCAAATAACGGGATGCATAAAACAGGATTCGTGCTGATAAGCGTGTTGTGGGTCACGGCAATGCTGACCGTGATCGCACTGGGCTTCGGCAGACGTGCCGCTCTGGAACGACGTGCTTCCGCCTATGCGCTGGATCAGGCAGAAGCCATGCTCATGGCACGGGGCGCTGTGGAACGTGGCATTATTGAATTGTACAACCAGCGGTACATGAGAATGCTGCTTCCGGAAGGTCAGCGGGGCGGTGACCATTGCGGTCAGTCCTGGGCAAAGAAAAAGAATCTTTATACAGAAGGTTATTTCGAGAAACGGGAGAATTTTGATAACGACGAAGCCGCCTATATCATTATCGATGAAGACCGCTACATTAATGTCAATGCGGCCGATGAAAAGATTCTGGAGGAAGTGAAATCTCTGAAGCGGCCGGTAATTCGTGCCATTAATGCCCGGCTCAACCGTGCGGGCGGCCGGGGCAATGAAGAATATCAGCCTTTCAATGCCGTGGAGGAAATCCGCTATCTGCGGGGCGTGACGGAAGACAACTGGTTCGGCTCAAAGAATGCGCCGGGTCTGAAAAACCTGCTCACTGTCTGGGGAACCGCGCAAATCAACGTTAATACCGCCTCCGAAGAGGTGCTGTCCTGCATACCCGGGCTGAAAAAAACCGAAATTAATGCCATTCTGAGGTATCGCGCCGGGTCGGATGGTGTATTATATACCGACGATGATCAGGGTTTTGAGGATATGAATGATCTGCTGACCAAAGCAGGTCTGTCAGAATCGGGCTCCGCTGACTGGGGCGCCTATTGCAAATTCAACGCTTCACATTTTAGGATAACAGGCGTGGCAACGCGTCGCCAAGGCAAGGTGCGCGCCATTTGCTCCGCAATCTTTGCGGCTGGCAATTATATACAGGTTCTTGACTGGCAGGAGAAAACGCTTGGCTCGTAAAATTCCACAGATCAGTGTTATTCAGGTCGCCGCCCGGGGAATAACGGCGACACGCTTTTCCATGGCCTTAAAAAAGCCGGAACAGGTGACAGTCCGGCGTATTGCCGGCAGCTGGGAAGGCGAGGCGTATGAAGAGGCATTCCGCACTTTCATTAATGAGCTGAAAATACAGGAAGACAGGGTGGTGCTGGTACTGCCCCGGCAGGATGTAACGACCCGCCTGCTGACCCTGCCCTCCCACAGCCTGGAAGAAGTGGCGGGTATGGTGCAATTCAGCGCTGAAGAATATGTGCCTTACACGCTGGATGAACTGGTCATTGACCAGTGCATTATCAAAACGCTCGATTCCGGTGAATCGGAAGTAATGGCGGCCTTTCCTCACAAAGATGTTGTCAATAGACCGCTATCCCTTCTGCAACAATGCGGCATTACACCGGAGAAGATCCTGCTGAGCACAGCCTGCCTTGCGCTTACAGCTGTTGTAGATCCTCTTTTATCGAAGGAGCGGCATGCGCTCGTTTCTCTCATGGACGGCGGCATGGAAATTCTTGTTCTGCAGGACGGCATCCCCGTATTCAGCCGCGGCATCATTTCCACGCAGGACTGGGAAGTGACGGCGAAAGATCCGGACGCAGGCTCAGGCGCCGGTTTGATCGTTGACTCAGGGGCGGAAGAACTTGCCGGAGAAATTCGAAACTCTCTTGCCGCCTACCGGCGCGAATCTCCCGACGGCCTGGGTGTGGAACACATCCATATAACCTGTGCCTATGCGGACGTAGCTTTGCTGTGCCGGTCGCTGTCGGAAAGCATGAACCGTCCTTGCACACCCGCTGTCTTTACACCGCCTGTCCTGGAGAGCGTGCCCTGTTCGGGCGGGGCATTCCCTGCTGTTGCCGTGGGTGCTCTCCTGAGTCTCACAGGAAGACCGGAATTCGACATCAACCTGCTCCCGGAATCAGAATCCAGAGCACGCCGTATCGAGACCATTAAAAAGCGCCTTCTGCAGGGCACCGCCTTTGCAGTTGTCCTGCTCATCGCCCTCGGCGGCTGGTATTATCAGGCACGTTCACAGCGGCTCGCCCTGATTCGCGAGCTGGAGCAGCGTATCGCACGGATAGAACCCAATGCCAAAGGGATCACAGAAAAACGGGAAGCCCTCAATATTCTGAGCCGACAGGTAGACCGGAAAGGTTCCATTCTGGAGCAGCTTGCCGCTCTGGTGGATGCCGCACCGGATCACCGGCTTAATTTCCTGCGTATTACACTGCGTAAAAAAGAAGGCGTAGAACTCTGGGGCAGGGCAAAAGCCGTCAACGATATCTCGGACTTTGCTCAGAATATCCGCAGCAAAGCGGAAGGGCATCTGCGTTTTTTTGCGCAGGCACGCAGCCTTTATGAACAGCAGACCCAGGAACGTGATCAAACAGTGTTTTCCTATCAAATCGAAGCGCTGATTCAGGAGGAAGACAATGCTGAATAAAATTATTATTCGCCTCCTGGATCTCTGGGCAAAACTGTCCCTGCGCGAAAAACGCCTTGCCATGCTCACCGGAAGCGTGGTTGTGCTGATGCTGGCGGTGATGACATTTCAGCGGGTTTCCGGGTCCCTGCGCGAACTGGACAACACCCTTTCCCGGCTTGAAGATACGCTTGTCTCCTATACGTACCAGATTGCCCATCGCGAGATGGTGGAAGCCAAATATGCCAGCGTTGCCGCTCAGCACTCAAGTGCCTGGACGGAAGCAGAAATCCACGACAGGCTCCGTCAGGAAATCTATCGTCTGGCGCGCAATTCCCCCCAGGATCTGGACAAAAACGGCATCCCGCTGAACACGCCCAATACGGAAGGCAATCTGGTGGAAATCCCGGCGCTGGGCAAAGGCAGCATGGCGGAGGGCGGCCAGGGCTACCGCGAATACATGCTCAACCTGCGTATTCCCTCCAGCACGCTGGACAATGTTATTTTCTTTCTTGAACGCCTCCAGCGCAGCCCCCAATCCCTGCGCATAGACGGGCTCGAAATAAACCGTTCGCCCGAAAGCGAACTGGTAAGCGCCACCATCGACATTTCCCGAATTATTGCCGATGGAACCCCCGGATCAGGACAGGACGCCCCGGCAGCTCCTGCTGAAGATATCTCCGAAGAGGCTGTATCGACTTCCGCTTCCCCAAAAACCGGAAGCTGGCAGGGCACAGCGATTCAAGCCGAAAAACTGACGCTGCCCGGTCTTCCGGCACGAGAAGATAATGCTGTCATCGCCAGCCTTCAGGAACAATCGGAAGCCTATATGCTGCGCACGCTGGAAAAGGGTGCTGTCTATCATATGAGCCTGGATTTATGCGCCGGGTCTCACGACATGACCGTAGGCGTGGGACTCGAACAGGACAGAGCCCCCTTTCCCGGGAGTCAGACGATTACGGGTAACGGTGAAAGTTACCGGCTGCAGGTACAATTCACGCTGCCCGGAAAGCCGGGAGGGCTTGTCCCTGTCAAGTGCCCCTGGATCCTTTTCAACGAAAAGGACACCAAAGCTGAAATATCTAACATTGTTATACGAAAAATTGCGGAGGTGTAATGGATCGTCTTCTTGCCATAAGTGCCACGGGAATCCTTGCCTGTATTCTGGGCATGATCACCCTGAATTATCTGAATGATCCGACTGCACCCCGCAAAGCGGCTCTGGAGCAGCGTCTCCGGGAAGTGGAGCCCATGGACGGTACGGACGAAGCGTTCGAATGGCAGTTTGAAGTCTGGAACAAGACTATAGCCGGAAAGCCGGATGTCTGGCGTGAACTGGTTCCCCCCCCGCCCCCGCCCCCGCCCCCGCCGCCCCCGCCGCCGCAGGCTCCGGATCTCGCACAAATGCTGGCTGACGTAAAACCGACCCGCCAGCAGGTAGGGGCTAAAGTAAAATTTATCACACCCACAAATGCGAAGGGTGTTTTTCTGGGCGAAGGAGAAACAATCAACGGTGTCACCATCGAAACGATCTCCCGCACCGAAGTGGTATTCTCTTTCCTCTGGAAAGAAATGAACAAAACCCTTACCCTGACCAAGGCCAGAGAATAATGTCCGGGTGCGACCATGCGCCTCTCCACGTCTTTCATGTATACTATGCAATCATATCGGTGACCTTTCTGCGCCTTTCATCGTGCTAAGGCAGCGGGTGGGATGTATGTGGATTTTTATTTTTCGGGAGAAAAGCCAACAGACGCTCCGGTTTCTGCCGGACATGAGTTTCTGTTATCTGAAAGGGATGTCATGACTTCTTTGATGACACGTTCTCTTGCCATTGTGGCAGTTATCGGTGTTGCCTTTGCCACCGCTCTTTCCGCGGCGGCCCAGGGGCAAACACCGACAGCACCGATAAGACGCCCTTCCCCTTCATCCCCCGACGCAAGCAACTGGGGGACAGATGCATCAGGCAAAACTCAGCGCATTGACAGGAGCAAATCAGGAAGTTCAGGAAGCGTTTCCTCAAGAACAGAGGCCGGAAAAGAAACTTCTACCAGCTCAACAGGGGTCGGCGGACGAAAAGGCACCTCGCCCTCGAGCTCCGGAGCAGCAGCAGGCACCGCTTCCAATGCCGCAGCTGGCGACAGTGCTGCCGCCGGAACCGGTGCAGCAGAGCGCGCTGCCAGTGACAAAGGCGCAGGCAGAGAGGCGCCGGCCGCCCGTTCCGCCGGAGCCGGGGTGCGCTCCGTGTCAGGAGGCAGCGGGTCACGCACAACAGGCGGCACAGGTGCCGACTCCGGTGCCGGCTCCACGCCATTCCAAAAAGGCGGTGTCAGTTCTGTGTCCTCGGTGAACAATGGCGCATTTCAGCCTGTATTGGAGCGTGAACTGCAATATGGTCCTGTGCCCGAAGACGGCGAGAAAATCACCCTGGAAGGGCCTATGCCGCTGGAGGAATTTTTAACCGCCATTAATCTGGCAACCAACTGGAACATGGTTATTTCCCCGGAGCTGAAAGAAATATCTCTGCGCTTCTGGCTGTACGAAGTGACCCCGAAACAGGCGCTTGAAGTGCTCAAATTCAACAAAGTGTACTATGAATTTGACGAGGAAATCGGCTTCCTTCGTGTCATGACCAAAGAAGAATACCTCGAACGGGAATACGGGAAAGCCAAGCCTCATGAGTTTAAAGTAGTTCATGCCGATATCAGTTATATTGAATCGCTTGTCAATTCCCTTCTTTCACCGAACGGGCGTGTGATCACAGACCAGCGAACCAATAACATTTACGTCTGGGATACGCAGGACAATATCGCCGAAATGGAACGGCTGGTCAAAGAAATGGACGTTCCGCTGAAAAAAGCGGAATACACGATTGAGCACGCCGAACTTGCAGACATTGAAGCGGCTGTGGGCAATCTTATGTCGCAGAGCGGCACACTTCTCACCGATGTGCGGACAAATCAACTCTTTATCTGGGACAACCCCACCGTGCAGGCACAGATCAAAGAGACCATTGCCCGGCTGGATACTCCTGTGGAATCTCAGACTTTCTTCATCATTCATGTGAATGCAGAAGACGTGCTCGACAGTGTGGAATCCATACTTTCCGAAAGAGGCACCATCCAGATGGATCCGCGTTTCAATACGCTGGTCGTTACCGATCTGCCTCCCCGGGTCGCCAAAATTGCCTCTCTGATCCAGACACTGGATCAGAAGCTGGAAACACGCACCTGGGTTCTCAAATATGCCGATCCCGAGTTTGTAGCCGATCAGATCGAAGCCTACATCCCCGGAGAAATGGGACAGATTGTCCTGCAGGATGAAGTGCATCAGATCACGGCAACCGGGCTGCCGAGCCGGCTTGATGAAATCGATGCGCTGGTTCAGGTTTGGGATATCCGCCGCAAACAGGTCATGATTGAAGCGTATATCGTGGAAGTCAGTTCCGAAGTGGAACGGGCGTTCAATGTAAACTGGTCGTACTTTGCCAATGTAGGCGGCGCCCCCTTCTCCCTGCACAGTGGCTCAGGCGGCGATCCGGCGGCAGCGGCAACCGGAGACGGCCAGATCGCCTCAGGAGGGCGCAAGCCTTATGCTGTGCCCCGCTATGGCGCACTGGAAGTGGACAGTTCAGGAAAAATTACCCGGCCGCTGCTCAAGGATATTGCAGGGAAGCCCGTGCTGGATTCTTATCGCGGCGGCAATCTGGCGGTAACGCTGGACTATCTTGACAGCCAGCATAAGGCAACCATTCTGTCCTCACCCAAAGTGACCGTTCAGGATGGTGAAGAGGCGCTTTTTGAAAACGCCACCAAAGTACCTTATGTCAGTGCGTCCGGCGGATACGGGTACGGATACGGATACAGCGGATATCCCGGAGGAAACACTTCGGACAATCTGGACTACTACCGACGCATGTCTTCCTCCGGGAGCAGGGTGGAATTTATTGATGTGGGTACCATTCTTTCGGTGTTGCCCCGTGTCACGGACGATCAGAATATCCTGCTGGATATCAGTGCGGAAGACAGCACATTTACCGACAAAAAGATTGTCGTTGACGATCTGTCCCGTACAGTGCCGGAAAAAACATTACGCCGTGCCGATACGCAGGTGCGGGTCAATTCCGGGGATACCATTGTGCTGGGCGGCTTGCGTCGGGATCGTACGAGCAATTCTTCCACCCGCACACCGCTGCTGGGTGATCTGCCGCTCATTGGCAAACTCTTCAGGAATCCGAAAAAATCCTCCGCCAATTCCTCGCTCCTTATCTTCATGACCACGACCATTGTCGGCGAAGACACCATGCCGGAGGCTCTTTCCATCGCCACGGCGGAATCAGATATTGCCGGCACAAGCCGCAAGATGAAAAAGGATATCTTCGGGCGAATGAAAGACAGCATCTCCGACGGGAAAAATGAGATAGGGGTCGCGGTCGGTCAGAATGGACAGATCCATTGCGAAGGTACCATTGTCACGCCCGATGATCTCCGCGAAAAATTCTTTGATGCACCGAAGAATATGCCGGTCACCGTAGTGATTCGAAAGCATCCCGCTGCCCCGATTGAAATAGTCAACGAAGTGACAGAGGCTGCCATGGAAGCAGGGCTCCGCATTGAATTTGACAACGATCTGCCGCCGATTGTCCCGTCACTGAAGAATCAGTGATACTCCAATACCGCTGCATTCCGGGCAGGAGCTTTCGTTCCTGCCCTTTTTTCTTATCCTCCGGATCAGGCACCCCAGCGCGCCATCCAGAACACAAAGCCTATTAAAGCGGCAACACAGACCCAGATCGCCAGAAAACCCGCAAGCGCCTGCCGTGACGGAACGGGTATCTCAAAATCAGGATGATTAATGAGCCGGACGGGCACGGCAGCGCTTACGCCCTCCGGAAGCATAAAGGCTTCCGGCGCTGGCGGTTCGCCAGGCGTGACTGGTGTATGCAGACAATTATAAAAACGATCCAGCTTTTCCTGTGCCACCCGCCGGGTACAGAGACTCGTCACTATTCCGACGAAAAAGGCGGCGGAGAGATATGCGGCTATCTGCCATGAATCCCTGAATTTTCCGTCGAAGAACATATAATCCGGAAGCCAGGCGGGCGCCCACTTCTGAAACACGGAAAGGCTGGTACCAAACAATACGAAAAGGCCTGCACATGTCGCCGCCCAGGCGCCGGCGACGGTGGCACGGCGCCAGAAGAGCCCCAGCCAGAATGCGGCACCCATGAGCGCCTGCAATTTGAAGAACCAAAGTAATCCTGTGGGCACATCGGTGACAAGAAAGGAAAAAAAGAGGGAACAACAGACTACAACAAGAGAGCTGATGCGTCCCACCCGGACATAGTGGCTTTCCTTTTCATTGCGGCGGAACCAGCGTTTATAGATATTTTGCGTAAAAAGCCCCGCGCAGGAAACCATAAAGGCATCACAGGACGACATCATCGATGCCATAAGAGCGGCAAGAAAAAGGCCGATTAGTCCGGGCATGATTTGAGGGAGCAGCTGTTGAGCCACTGTACCATAGACCAGATCAGGTTCCACCTCCCTGCCGCTGTTTTTAAAGAGCACCACAGCACAAAGACCGACCAGCACCCAGGCGATCGTACACAGACGTTTCAGCAGATTGCCCCCTGCAAAGCCAATCTGCCCCTCCAATTCCGTGCGCCCAGCAGCACAGACCCCCATGTGATGGGGCTGAGTCACCACGCCGATCAGCGCATTCAAGCAGAGCATAACAATGAAAAAAAGATTGATTTCTCCCGGTGCCACCAGGCTGAACATGCTTTCTTCACCAATGGAGGCGTGCAGTCCGGCGAAACCGCCCACCATTTTCAGGGCAGGCGGCAGCAGCATGAAAGAAAGAATCAAGGTGAGAATTCCCTGAATGAAATCAGTAATAATCGCCGCCGCAAGACCACCCGCCATACCATAGGCAACATAAAGAGCAGCCATGCCAAGAATACCCGCCGTTCGGGGAATGAGCCCCCCTGTCGCCGCCTCCACCATGGATGCCGCCCCGAGCTGGATTACCCCGATATTGACGGTCAGCACCAGAATCCCGACAAAAGCATAAAGTGACGCTACGCTTCCATTGTAACGCTGCTCGAAAAAATCACCTGTAGTCAGAGCACGCATCCGGCGAAAAGCAGGCGCTATCAGCCAGTAAAAGGGGGTACAGAAAAGCCAGAGCCACTGATACCAGATGCCTGAAAGACCCGAAGTATAACTTTTGGCGGACACGCCCACCGCATCGTTGCCGCTAGTCCCGGCACCGAATGAAAAAAAGATCATCATGACCTTGCCGAAGCGGCGACCGCCAATAAAAAAGTCTTCGCTGTTCGTTATCTTTCTGGAAGTCCACAGACCCACCAGCAAAATTACCAGGAAATAAATCCCCAGTGCAAACCAATCCCAGACTCCAAGTCCCAGCATAGACTTCTTCCCTTCTAAATAATGTGCCAAGGCATATGCAAAATCGTACTTTCCGGCGCCATGCAGCCTGAAGACGCAACTGCCTCCTTCTGTGCAGGAGGAAATACCCGGCAAAAAAACTGCCTGATCCCCGGGGTTACGGTCTTACGGAGGGCGGCGCTGTCAGCGTCCCGGCACCCTGTTCCGTCGTAGCGGTAGTACCTTCATTCGCTGCTTCCGCCGGTGCACCATCGGCAGAAACGGCAGGCGGGGCCGACGGCACGAATACACAGGGCAGGATACTTTGCACAATAATCTGAACCATGGCATAGTCCGGCCCGGTCACAACAAATTCATACTCCTCTCCGGGCTCTATGGAAAAAGGCACATACAGATGCTCCGCCTCCAGCGGCTCATGGGCAATCAGATTGCCTCCCTTCAGAATCTGAAAGACAAGCCCCTGCTCTGCCGTCTCTTTTTTAACACTTGCCCGGGCGGCATGAGCATAATGATCGAGCCAGGCGGAACCGCTGGATTCCCAGCGCACTTTCTGACGGATGGGCGTCATAAATCCGGGGACACGCACCGGGGCGGCATTCTGCAGCGCTCCTTGCCCGCTCATGGTCTCCTGCAGAACCGGCAGCTCTTGCAGCGGATTCAGAAATTCTCCGAAACGGTAGCATTCGGCAAACCAGAAACTGCAGGCAGCCATAAGCCAGACCAGCACAATATGTGCCGCCCAGGCGACCAGTGCACTGCCGGGAGGAATTTGGAAAGCAAGGAGGACAAGCAGCAACGAAATAAGCAGCGTCGCAAGAAAAGCCACAAAGACCATGGAATGCGGCATTAAAACCAGCACCGCCGTGAGACTGCTCAGAAAAAGCCCGCTTATACAAATCAGAATGGCAGGCGGCATAGCCTTGATGCGGGCAAGACGCAGCGACAATTTCAGCGCATAAGGCCACCAAAGCAGCAACACAAGGCTCATCATAATACGGCTGGGCGCCAGGACCTGATCGTAAATTTGCGAAACATTGGTCAGCGCTTCCACGCTATCGGCTTTATAGGTCAATATCAGGCGTACGGCGAAATAAATCGCTACGAGAAAAAGTGCAAAGGAAGCAAACATGGCAACACTGCTGATCGTTTCAGGACGAAGAAGATAAGGACCGTGCGCCTGAACAGAAGGCAGATTGAGAAAAGAGTCCTCGTGCAGCGCCAGTGAAGCATCGCATTTCCAGCAGCGGTCAAACTCTTCACTATTCTGAGCACCGCATTTCGGGCAGATGTTGCCGACCACAGGCGGTTCGGGTGGCAGACCGGCAGCGGAATCATAGACTCCATCGTCATCTGCATCAGAAAGATATGGGCTTCGTAGCGTCGTTTTGAGGAGGATTCGGATTTTTTTGATATGCTTCTGCGCCCGGATATGATCGGGCTGCAGCTGCAGCACATCCTCCCAGACGTTCAGTGCTTCCTTGTGCTCTTCCCCCCGGGTCAATGCATGCGCCAGCTGCTCACGGAGTCCGATTTCCTCCGGCCATTCCCGGATCGCTTCACGCAGCGTTTTTGCCGCCTCGGTATAGCGGCCCATTCGATAATATACGGCACCGAGATAGCGGCGGCTGTTCAGATGAGGCTTCCACTCATTTTTAAGCACCAGCAGGTGCTCCAGCGCCAGACGATACTCGTGGGCGGCATAGAGTTTTTTTGCCAGCTGCCAGCGCTGAGGATAGTCTCCCGGATGTTCTTCCACATAAGAGGCAAGTTCCCACATGTCAGACATAAGACAGTCCTTATCAAGGAAAGGATACTAAAAGGGGCACGCAGTTATTTTTTCTTCCCGGATTTCTTTTTTGCACGACGGTTCTCTTTCTTAGCCTGAGCAAGTTGCTTGCGTCGTATCCGGAACCAGATCTCATTGCCCAGTGTCACCAGAACACCGGAAAAGATGGCGGCACCAAAAACACCCGAAACAATGCGGGTCAGTGCGTTGGCAGTATCGTAAGTAATACGATACATGAGCATGACCGCCGGCCCTGCCAGGAGGAGCGTAGTGATAAACCAAAGAAGCCATCCGAGGACGGCTGGCTTTTTAAGGATTTTCAGAACTTTCATTGGAACCTCCAAAAATATTTGCCATCTCCCGCCGCTGCGGAAGGGTCAAAAGAAAACAGGCGCCACCGGTACTGTCCAGCAGTTCCAGTGTGCCGCCATGTTCCTGTGCAATTTTGTAGGAAGAAGCAAGCCCGAGCCCCGTGCCCCGGGTTCCTTTTTCAGAATAAAAAAGATCGAAAATACGGGCGCGCGCCTGCTGGGGAATTCCCGGACCGTTGTCGCAAACTTCAATGGTGCGTGCTCCATCGTTTTTCAGGCCAAGCGTAATGGTGACACGTCCGTTTTTCAGCGGGGCCGCCTCCACAGCATTGATCAGCAGATTCAGAATACAGCGGGAAAGAAGATCTGCATCCCCCACAATGGGATCCACATTTTCTTTCGCCTGCACTTCCAGGCACACACTTTTGTGCGCACACTGTTCCCGTACATCCTCACACACATCCGCCACGATCTGGTGAAGCCAGCAGGGTGCCATCACAGGCATGCGAGGCTTTGCAGCGAGAAGAAGATCCTGAACAAAGCGTGAGATACGGCCTGTGCTCCGAAAAAGAATAGGCCATATCTGGCGAACCAGAAGAAAATCCTCTTTTTTAATGGCACCGTCAATCAGTTCAACACAGTTGCCCAGCCCGGTCATAATATTTTTTATGTGATGGGTCAACCCGGCAATGGCCTGCCCTATTGCGGCAAGACGTTCGTTTTGAATCTGCGCCTCAATCAGGCGCGCATTCACAACAGCCGTCGCTGCAAGCAGAGAAAATACTTCCAGCACATGCTGATCCATGGCAGAGAAGCAGATGTCCCCTATCTTGTTCACCACTTCCAGGACTCCGATTAATTCCCCGCGTTCAATCATGGGCACGGCGAGAAGACTGTGCGTCTGAAAGCGGCTAGCTGCATCTGCCCCGCTGTAAAAACGGGGATCTTTGCTCACATCGGGAACGTGAATCACCTGCCTGCTTTCCGCTGCAGCGCCAGCGATCCCCTGCCCCATTTTCAAGCGCACTTCTTTTTTCAGTACGTCAGGACTGCTTTTATCGCCCAGCACCACACGAAAATACAAATCATCCGCCTTTTTATCGTAAAGCATGACGGAAGCCGCTTCCGCCTGTGCAACCAGACGCCCTTCCTCACTGATACGCTCCAGAAGCAGATCTAGATCTGTCAGTACTGCCGTAAAACCGTGGACACGGTGCATTGTGGCAACAACCCGGCGCAGCTCCTCCTGGGTCGCTTCGAGCAGCCAGGGCTGGTAATCTTCCAGACAGGCAGGGAATCCGCGATGATCGTATGTTGGTTTCTGGCGACTGTTATTCACGGAAAAAGAATCTTCCTTTGCAGGATTCCACTGGAACGGTGGAAATACTGGCGGTGACTGTTGAAAACAGCCTGGTTCGGACCGAAACGAGGCATAACCAGTGTACCCCACAAAGAGCGCTGATGCAAATATTATCCTGAAAAAATGCCGCTTCCCCAGCACCACCCGGCAGATTAAACAGATACCTCTTCCAAGCCTTTCGCCCGTTTCAGTGAAGGCGGGAATCAGATCGTCTCCGGTGTGAGCGCCGGCGCATTTTCCTCTGAGGAAAAGAAACCGGGCGCACCAAATAAGCTCTGTTCAAAGAATGATCCGTTAAAATTCTTCGGCGGACATCTGTTTTGGAAGCGCAGGAAAAAAACCGTATAATAAGACTGTGGCAATGCAAGGTAAATACAGGCAGAATTGGAGTCCCTATGTCTATGCCTTCGAAAGCTTCCAAACGGATCGTGGTCAAAATAGGAACCAATCTATTAACCGGCAGGCGCGCCTTTGACGGTCATATTCTGGAAGGACTGGTTCAGGAAATCGTATCTCTGAAGCAGGATCAGGGCATGGATGTTCTTATTGTCACATCCGGTGCAGTCGGATGCGGCATGGACGCTCTGGGTCTCGTTAAAAGACCGACGGCCCTGCCTGAAAAACAGGCGGTCGCAGCTGTCGGACAGGCCCGCCTCATGCATTACTACGAGACGCTCTTCCGCGTGTACGGCAAAGGGATGACTACAGCACAGATTCTGCTGACTCAGGCCGATCTGGACTCCCGGCAGAACTACCTGAATATACGCAACACACTCTCCACCCTTTTCACAATGAAGTCGGTGGTGCCTGTTGTCAATGAAAATGACTCAACGGCAACAGAGGAACTGCGTTTCGGAGACAACGACACGCTGGCCGCAAAAATTGCTGCCAAGGCAAATGCCGATCTCCTCATCATTCTGACCGATGTGGACGGGCTTTTCGATAAAGATCCGCGTGAGGACCCGACCGCTTCACTCATTCGGGAGGTGACACAGATCACGGATGAAATCGAAGCGCTGGCGGGCGGGGCGGGAAGTATTGCTTCCACCGGCGGGATGCGCACCAAACTGCAGGCCGCTAAAATTGCAGTTGCCGCCGGAGTTGACTGCATCATCACCTCAGGATACAGAAAAAGAGTCCTCCACCAGATCCTCGCGGGCGAAGCGCCTCATACGAATTTCCGCCCGGCAAAAGTGGCGTTATCGCACAGAAAACGCTGGATTGCCTTCGGAAGAAGCATCTGCGGCACGTTGCATGTGGATGCCGGTGCCACCGCTGCTCTCGTGGAAAAAGGCAAAAGCCTGCTGCCTGTTGGCGTTCAGAAAGTGGAAGGACGCTTCGGTGCCGGGGCGGCGGTGCGGATCGTTGATGACGCAGGAGCCATGATCGCCTGCGGTCTTGCCAATTACGACAGCGAAACGATTGACCTCCTGAAAGGCAAAAAAACTGAGGAGATCACATCTATCCTCGGGCACAATGATTATGACGAAATTGTCCACAGGGATAATTTAGTGCTGATGCACTGATGCTCAGAAGAACACTTCAGTCCTCTGCGCTTTCCTCATGATCCCGGGTCACACTGTCTTTGAGAATCAGCACTTCGTCCGTGCTGTAAATGGCAAATTTCAGGCAGCCGCGGTCACGGGCTTCATCTTCAACAAAACCTGTCATGGCAGCCCGCCAGCCCCTCAGTTCTTCACGCTCCCATAACTGCTGTTCCTGATTAGTCAGTCTGTAACGCCAAACAATTTTTGCCATTTCAGAGACTCCTTTCGTGAATGGACGAGCCAGAAAGCGCTCTTCCATGCTGGTTATGCCGTGCCAGACAACGAACACCGCCGGGAGCCGGAAACAGTTGTTTTTAGTCAGCAAAACGAGGAGCCTGCCCTTTTACAGCTGCCCGGAAAGAAAACGCCTGAAACTCGTCTTCTTTTCGCGTCTGGCGGTCCGATTACTTCGGGTTCAGCCCTAAATTGTTCAATTAGCATAACATATAGCCGGGCTAAAAACAAATGCAAGTGGCATAGGGCATGTTTTCCCCTCTTCCGCTGCCTTCTCTTTTACTTTTTTCACAGATAAAAGGAAGAGAGAATGAAGGGACAGGTTTCGGAAGGAAAAAGCGGGGGGCAGGCAAAAAGGCTTTATAAAGGGCGGTGCCGTTATTCTTTTCTTTCCCGTGGGAAAAAACGAATATCACCGTACTGCATGATCCCGTTGATGGTTTCCACGACAGAATTACCGCTTCCCTGTTTCAAGTAGTCATCGAGACGGCCGAGATTTTCGAGAAAAAGATCCAGTCCTTCTGCGAAAAGCTCATAACTGCTCTCCACTACCTGAGAAGCGCCGGGCACTTTCAAAATCTGAAGCAACTGGCTTATGGCTTCCATTGCCGCTGTCTGCATATCCAGCCCGGCAAGTTGTTCGTTTCCGAAGGCTGCACCGTTTAGCAGCTGACCGCCCAGCTCTCCAATGCTTTTATAAATGGCAAAAGCAGATTCGTAATCACCTATGGACTCAAAATAACTTCCATAGTCAAGCAGATCATTGCGCATCTGCTCCAAATAGCCGTATTCCTCAGTTCCGGCATAAAATGCGGCAAGAGCCCCTGCCGTTTCTGCGGGATATCCAGCGGCTTCCAGCACAGCCCGATGATGCTGCGCATTGGACAATCCGTAAGCGCTGGCAAAACTCAGACGGGAAGCCTCCTGCAGTGATTCCAGTGCGTTTACATAATCACCGGCGGCAAAGCGCACCTGTGCATCCATGAAATAAGCCAGGCTGTTGCCGGGATCAAGATTGCGCAGCGCCTCCTGCATACGCTGTGCCTCCGCATGATTCTTCGGATCGGCAAGCAGCATTCTCGCCAGAGCAAGCCGCAGCCCCGGGTCTTCAGGATTGACTTCGATCGCCTCACGCAGCAGAGCCATGGCTTCATCCGCCGGCAGAAAACGGCTCAGTGCCACCAGATCCGCCGGGCTAAGGCTTCCCTCCGCCAGAAGTTTCCGCGCCTGATCGGGATCCAGCGCACCCCAGCGGGCAAGCAGAGCGAGAGCGTCCGATTTTCCGTCCGCCGCCTGTCGGCGTAAATCCAGAATATCCTGCAGGCTGTGCTCCTCATGCCGCGCCTTCTGTTCCGTACCCTGTTCTTCCGTGTAAGGGGCGGGCCGCTTTAAGGCGGACAACACAATCTCCCCCTGACTGCTTCCCATTGTCAGGCTGAGCGCTTCGCCTTCCCGGGCTTCTTTTTTCGCCGAAGCACTTTCTTCCGAACCGGAAGCCTGTGTCCGGGCTGTTTGCATGACTGATCCGGGCAGGCGGGTCAGTTCCGGGCGAATCACCCGGGTAAAAAGCACACCGAAAACCAAAAGAAGGCAGGCAGCGGCGGTCAGGAGCATTTGCCGCGACGCCCAGCTTTCACGACGGCGTTGTTTCCGGTGCCGTGTAAAATCGACCGTTTCAGAAAGGGTGCGGGCAGGTACGGCATCCAGAACAGGTTCGGCAATATCCACGACAGGCTGCTTTTCGCGCATTTCTGCGCCGATAGCCCTGAGCTCTGTTTTCAGTTCCGTATTTTCCTGGCACACCTGAGCTTCTATCCGCTCCAGAATCCGCTGCTGCAGACCGGCTTCAGGAACGGCCCCGGCAAGGGCGTCGCCCAGCAAAAGGAGTTCCTCCTCCAGCCCGGCTTCAGCGTCTTCGAAGGAAGCGAGCCCTGCCATAACCGCTGTTTCCAAATGGATAGCAGGCATGAGCGAAGACAATTCACCCCCCAGCGCCAGAAGCTCCTGCTCCAGCGCAAAAGTTTCAGATTCGCCGCCGGATCTTCCGGCAGGATCGGTAATGGGTCGTTCGCTCATTGTAAATCCGTAATTAATTTGTTTTTAGTTCTAAGCCAGGCAATCGCCCGATGAATACGCGTCCGCGCTGCACCTTCGGTGATTTCAAGAACATCAGCGATTTCCTTGGACGACATCTGCTCAAAATATTTCAGGACAATAACTTCTCTCATATCTTCAGGCATTGTGTCGACAATGCGCAGCAGCACGCGCCGCCGCTCACTCGCAAGTATGCCTTCAAGCGGATGGGCGGAGGTCTGTGCCTTCCAATACTGCCTGCTGCCCCCCTCTTTTTCCTGCATGGCGTCCAGACTTTCCATAGGCACGATCTGGGCACGTTTCAACAGGTTGAAACAGAGATTTCGGGCGATACGCAGCAGCCAGGGGCGGAAGGAACGGCTTGTATCAAATTTGTCCTTCGCCGCAAAGACTTTTAAAAATATATCCTGCGCGGCATCACGGGCGGCTTCCAGATCACGAAGATAATGAATACAAAAACGGAATATATCGTTTTGATACCGTTCCACCAGTAAAGCCAGCGCGTTCGTATTTCCTTCACACAGCAATGCCATCAACTGTTCGTCGCTGCATTCAGTAGAGACTTCCATAACGTTCTCCGGGCGCTGCCCCGCAGGGTCAGCCGCTGATGAGCCTTTCTGAATTGCATCCATGGATTCTACAATCTAACTCATTGGTTTGTTACGGTTTAATTACCTGAAGCACTGTACGGAATGTTTTATGCCAGATACTGTGGGTGCATACCTATACACATACAATATGTAGAAACGCACGATTTTCCATCATAGAAAAAGGGAAAACACCTGCGCCCCGACAATGATCCGGTGCCTGTGTTTTCCCTGTCAGAAAATCATACTGCAATCTGATACGGATCATGCTGTAGTCTATGCATGAAGCCTCTCAATCAGCTGCTGCGGATCGGCGGCGTAAAGATCAGCACCGATGGCTGTGCAGAACTCTTCTGATAAAGGCGCGCCGCCCACCGCTACCAGCGTGTCCGGACTCTCTTTTTTAATCAGACGGGTCGTTGTTTCCATGTTGACCATGGTGGAAGTCAGCAGCGCACTCATACCGACAATACAGCCGGGGAATTTTTTCACATTTTCCAGAAAAGTTTCCGGTGCAACATTGGCGCCCAGATCAATCACCTCGTACCCGGCACCTTCCATCATCATCCGCACCAGGTTTTTGCCGATGTCATGGAGATCGCCCAGAACAGTGCCCAGAACAAAAACACCGCGCCTGACCGCTGTCCCTTCTTCAAAGAAAGGCTTCAGCTGTTCCAGTCCGGCGTTCATTGCTTTTGCCGCCATCAGAAGATCCGGAACAAACGAAGTGCCCTGGCTGAACTTTTTGCCGATAATCTCCATACCCGGCATGAGCCCTTTTGCCAGAATTTCGTTGGGGTCGACTCCTGCCGCCAGTGCATCACGGACCAGTTCGAAAACGCCAGCCTCCCCTTTGAGATCGGGCGGCCAGGGGGAATTTTGATCAACTTTCCCGCGCGTCACACAGGTAACAATTTTTTCCATCGCTTCCATGCAGTATCTCCTGTAAATAGCAGGGTATCAGAAAAGAGCAACACTACTATCATACCTAAGCAGCATGCTGTGTTTCATTTATTTCTCCCTTTCTGCCAAAAAAATTCCTCATCCCCTTTCAGGTATCACTTCAGGAAGAGTGAAAGAGACACAAAAAACCGCCGCCCCTGAGAATACACAGGCAGAACGGGACGGCGGCCACTGATGAGGTCAAAGGAGGGAGGAAGACATGCGGCAATCGGTAATTTGCAGGTATTCTTGGGGAAAGGAGTGACGTGAGGCAGAAGGATTCGTCAACACCGTTGGAGCATATCTCCCTCCCGGGGAGGAACAGAAGGACAAAGGAGAAAAATCTGGAAGCGGGTCAAACCTGAAACACCGTTCTACAGGTATTCTTGGGGAAAGGAGTGACGTGAGGCAGAACAAGGCACGGTGCCGATCTGACCCGCCAGGAGTGACAAGGAAGTATGTTTCGGAAACGGCGGTATTCATTCTTTAGCTCCTACCGCAAGCACTTCCGTAAAAGAAGTTTCGACATGACCTGAGTTCTGCACGGGAAGCACGGTGACATGCAGCACGGAGAGATCCCGGTTTTGCAGTCCTTCAGGCATCCTGATCTCAAAAGTATTACGATGCTTCTCCTGAAACACATGAGGAATAATGGTGTATTTGGAAACAGGCCGCATGGCGTTATCGGAAATGTACACCGTATAGGCCGCATGTCCGGCAAGATAAGGATCCGGCACCCAGCGCAGTAACAGGGCTTTAACATTACGCGACCGTGTCTTCACGACGAAAACCTGCTCTCCGGTAAGAGGACTTGACTCCGGGGGCGCCGACAGAATACTCGCCCGGAAAAAACGCTCCGCCTGAATATCAGGTGTAAGGGCGCGCGCCTCTTCCACAAAACGATCAACATCGGCAAGAGAGGCAATGCGCATTCCGGAATCTTTCTGGAAAACAGCCTGCTTGCCCCGGGTCAGACGAGCAAAAGAATGATCGTTTTCCACAAGCACATCGCCGTTCACTACACTCACCACGGTTCGGCTGTCTTCAATGCCGACCTGAAAAGAAGTGCCCATCACCGTGATACACCCGTGAGGGGTTGTGATGGTAAAACGTCGCGAATCCCGGAACACATCCAGAAACATACGACCCCGATCCATAAGGATCTGCCGGTCACTGGTAATGCAGACAGACGAATTCCCGTACACTGCCAGATGCGTGGGACCTTTCAAAGCCAAAAGCATCTGACCGTTCTCGGCCGTATCCAGAGTGTCTCCGGCTGCCAGAAGCGCCCCCGCTTTAAGATGACTGCTCCGGGAAGATACCGCATTGGCAAGGTACGCTGTACCCGAGGTATAGGTTACCACGCCGACAGAGTCCGCTTGCTCGTTTATCCGTTCAGGCCATTGCATCCAGAGCAACAGCGCCAGAATAAAAAGAAGCGCAGGAACATAAACAGGCATGTATCGAAAAACAGGATTGCGAAGGGGCTGCTTTCCGTAATTGGAAGCAGACCGGGCAGAGGAGGTATCGCGCCAGGTCCGGCGGGCAGATTTCATTTCCGGCAGATGCGCCATAACACCGGTGACCAGATCAACGGTACGGCGATCCCGATGAAGTGTCTCGTAAAGATGTGCCGCACACGCCCGTGCCCGTTGCAGCTCCTGCCGGCATGACGGGCAGACCTCGACATGCTCTTCCAGCAACAGCCCTTCGACACGCCCCAGCTCACCGTCCAGGTAAGCTTGCAGCATGTCTTCTATTTGGTTGCACGACGCCACGGAATAATACCTTCTTCAGCCTGTTTCTGCTGCGCCGTCAATTCCTGACGCAGCAACTTTCCCGCCCGATTCAAAATTCCACGTATTTCATCATAAGAGGAGCCTGTAAAACGGCAGATCTCTTTATAGCTCATTTCCTGAACATAGCGCAGTACCACCGGCAGCTGGTACCGTTCCGGCAGCTTCTGGATCGCACGATAAACCAGTGCGTAATCATCGGCCTCAACTCCCGGCGCTGCTGCTTCTTCCGCCTGCGCTTCCCGGGCACGCCGATGGGGCAATGGTGTTGCGTACCCCTCATGGCGGGGCGCAAAACGGCGAAGCCAGTCGGCAGCGGTACGCGTTGTAATCACTTTCAGCCAGGCACCGAAATGCTCCTGATCTTTCAGCTGATGAAGATTCCGGTATGCTTTCCAGAAGGCTTCCTGAGCAATGTCTTCCGCTTCCCCATAACGCCCGGCATAGTAGAACGCCGTTGCATATACAGCATCCTGATACCGCTGTACCAGTGCCGCATAGGCATCGGTATCGCCCTGAAGACTCTTGCGAACAAGTTCTCCCTCTGTGCGATGCATTTCTTCTTTCCCGGTAAGTAGTGCCTGCCTGCTCAGCGCAATGTGTACGAATCGCCTGCGATCCAGCCGCCCCGACACATTCTTCAACTTTCTATAAGGTAAGACTGGTATAATTTTAGTTTCTGCACATTATGCTCCATTATGGAGCACCGTACCCTCTTATGTCAAGGAGCGCAACGCATTTTACTGAGAAAATTAAAAAAAACAAGCCCGGCGCAGAAAAAGTAACTTCCAGGCAGGAAAACACCAATGCCTTTGTGATAGATTCAAAGAGGCAGAAGGTACGAAACAATTGCAGAAAGGACGCACGCAATGGTGTCAGACAGGTTGCTGATCTTTGATATAGACGGTACGCTGCTTCAGACGGATACCGTAACAGTGCCTGCCGTTCAACAGGCATTCAGAGATTACGGGCTTCCGGAACCGGATAAAGAAGCCATTTGCTTCTTCTTCGGAAAGCCTGTGGAAGATTACGAAGCCTGGATGGCGTCACTCTGTGCTGAAGGCAAGGCTGAGGAAGTGGTCAGCCATGCCAACGCGCTGGAGCTGCAGTGCATGCACACCTGCGGACTCCTCTATCCGAAAGCTCTGGAAACCGTACAAGCCCTCCATGACCGGGGATACCAGATGGCGATCTGCTCCAACGGACCAGAACCCTACGTGGCAGCCTTTGTTGAAGCGCACGGGATGGCTCCGTTTTTCTCTACCGTTTATGCCCGGGGCACACGCTACCGCGATAAAACAGAGATGACAGGTCTTATCCTGGAGCAGCATCGACCCGCCGCGTTTGCGGTGATCGGAGATCGGCACGACGATATTGAAGCAGCCCTTGCCCACGGCGGGATCGGCATCGCCGCCGCTTATGGTTTCGGCAGTGCACCTGAATATGAACAGGCTGAGCGGGTACTCGCCAGCATCGCTGAACTGCCCGAATGCCTGAATGCCCTATGGCATTGCTGATTCAGCAGTCAGATCCGTCTTTCGCAAGCGGCACAGCTTCTTCAATCAGCATCACCGGGATATCGTCGCGGACGATGTAGAGCACGGCACCATCTTCCCTGATCAGACCTTCCTGGATCAGATCAGTCACCGTATCTCCGGCGCGGTTTTTCAAAGTCCCTGCAACCACTTCCGCATTCAGGGCATCAAGTACTTCAGGTGCTGCCGGATGCAGCGGTGTCTTGTTCTCCGGGCAGACCAGGATTTTTAAAAGTTCCGGATTTACCATTGCAGTTCTTTATTCTTTCATCGCAGTTGCAAAGACACTCAGGGCGGTGTAATTTTTCCAAGCACGACAGATTCCGATGCTCCTGTTGCCTGCGGCACATTGGCGGGCGTTCCAAAAATCGTTTCATTGCCGAGAATCGCAAAAGCAATGGCTTCCCGGGCATCATAGGAAATACCGACACGGTCGCTGATGAAAATTTTCATCTCAGGAAGTTCTTGCTGCAGGCGGGTCATAATTGTGTTGTTCATGGCACCGCCGCCGCCGACAATCATCTGGGTCGCCTCATAATTGGGCGCAATATAATTTCTGTAGGCATCGGCAATGCTGCGAACCGTGGCTTCAGTGACCGTAGCGACCAGATCTTCGTAGGAGTGGTTCCGGCGGCTGGCAAGAGCATCGCGGAGATAAGCCTCCAGCCCGAAACGCTCTCTTCCTGTGCTCTTGGGCGGTTCTTTCTGGAAGTAACTGTCGCTGAGCAGATATTCAAGAAACTCGTCAATCACTTTGCCACGCCGTGCTGCATCGCCATTTTCGTCAAAGGCACGGGATCCCCGGGACAGCAGCCGGACAGTCGCATCAATGGCGATATTGCCGGGACCGGTATCAAAGGCGAGTATGTCTTCAAATTTTGGGGTTACAACGGTGAAGTTTGCAATCCCGCCAATATTCAGACACACAATATTTTTTTCTTCGCGCTGAAAAAGCAACCAGTCCGCATAAGGTACCAGCGGGGCACCCTGACCGCCTGCAGCCATATCCCGAACCCGAAAATCGGAAATAACGGGCAGCTTTGTCTGATGCGCAATAATGGCGGGTTCCCCGATCTGCAGGGTACCCACACGGTCATTGCCGGAGCCGGGCGGATAATGGCCAACTGTATGCCCATGCGCGGCGATAAAGTCCACCTCCACCTCATGGTCATCAGCCTGATCCAGCATGGCAAGGGATGCCTCGGCGAGAAGCTGCCCCAACTCAAAATTGAGAAGGCACACTTCCTTGGCACTCATATGCTCTACAAGCAGTTTGTTCTGGAAATCCGTTGTATACGGAAAGGTCTGGTGAGCCAGCAGTTTAATGGCAAGCCCCGGTCCGGTTCCCTTGATTCGAACCAGAACAGCATTAACCCCATCACAGGAAGTACCGGACATGAGCCCGATGGCAAAACGGGATTTTTTCGCACGAATCGCTTCCAGGTTCATCAGCGTGTCCTTTCTATCACGGCGCCGGAAAAATAATGCGCCACAATATCTCTATAATCAAGCCCCGCGGCAGCCATACCGCGTGCTCCATGTTGACAAAGTCCAACGCCATGTCCCCGACCGCCGCCGTAAACCTTCCAATGGGCGGGCGTCTTTCCCGGGGGATCCGCCTTTATTATAATCATGGCACTGGGTAATCCTCCAAATGCCTGACGAATTGCCAGTTCCCGTTCAATAGTCACTGTTGAAAGTGTACCAACTATTGTAACGGATTTTAACCGTCCACTTACACCTCGCACCCCTTCGGTGACAGACAAGACTGTTCCCACTTTATATTTTTTATTAATCAGAGCCGACAATTCATCGGTTGAAAAACGACGCTGCCAGCGAAAACTCTGCTGATCACCTTCACACCAGGCACGGGGCGCGCTCTGCAGCCACTGAAGCATATTCTTCGCAGGTGTGACAGATCCGCCGTTCTCACGCAAATCGCTTCCGCCACGTAGGAGCCTGTCAGGCGGGCCGCTCCAGACTGTATCGTTGTTTTCAGTCCAGCCACCGCAGCAAGAGGAAAATACGGCAACGGCAAAACGGTTATCAAAAGAAAGTGCTTCCCCCGCTGTCTCCCGTATTGCCCGATCCGAGGAAGGATGAAACTCCCCGGCACCCCAGTAGGCGCGGCAGCTTTCGAGTGTGGTGAAGTCAAAGCCCTGCAGTTTATATTTGCCTGCGAGACTGGCGTAAATCTCGCTGCGTGCCACCAGCGCCTGAGCTTTCAATGCTTCCAGCGGCCATTGCACCGGCATCTCCGCCGGAACAACACCGCGCAGATATTCTTCCACCGGCAGTGTCCCGAAAATCTCAATGGTATCTTCTGCACCTATACCGATTTCCAGCGGCGGCGCATAAAGGCAGTTTCGTTTTTTTTCCTTCCAGAAAGTGCCGGACACGTCCACTATTTCCACAACACCTTCGCAATCGAGAAAAAGAGGAGCGGCAAAAAGAGAAGAGGCTTTCCCGCGGGGTCCCTGCAGGGAAAAAGAAGCGGTTCCCGGGGCAATCCTTTCCGGTCGAATCCAGGGAGCGACGCTGCCCGTTTTCAAACGGTCGGCAAGGGCTTTCGCTTCCGATTCCTCCTTACAGCGGGCAACAGAAACCCAGTGCCGGCGATTATCAAGCGTACGACCTGAAGGCAGGCGGTAAAGCAGACCGAAGGTAATCACCTGCGGAGTAAATTTTTTTTCCTGCCATTCACGGAGACAGGCTTCCTTTTCCTGAACCTCCGCAGGCGCAAAAGTTCGTGTAAATACGTGGTAATGCTGCGTCGCGCCCCGCCCTTTCTCCAGTGTAAGTGTATAGGCGCCAGGTGCCAGAGAATAGAGCGTGTCGCCGGATTCAAGCGTTCCTTTCTCCTGCAAACGGAATGTGAATTTTTCTTTCATCTCAGCATAACGGATCCGCGCCTTCACTTCCAGGGGATTTACTGCTTCTTCAGCGGAAGAACACAGCATCGCAAGGCAGCTCAGCGCAAAGAAAGCAAAGACTGCTCTCAGGACAGAAACGCTTCTTTTCTTATACGGCTTATTGCTCACTATACAAAGAGGGCTACTCATAAAGGCTCCGGAGACACGGCTGTTTCGGCTATCTCACTATAACACAGCCACAGGGGCATACGCTTTATTTGCATCCGCTGCGAAGTACTGATAAAGAACAAGGGGTACTGCCTGCATACTTCCCCTGCATCTTCCGCTTTTTCTTTCATTTGTGTTGTTCCAACTTGACTTCATTTATTTGATATGCTACCATTTGTTAGCACTCATCCATGTCGAGTGCTAATTCCCGCCCCGGAACGGATCCGGTATGTTTCAAAAATTCATGCTATGAAGGAGATTAAACCATGGCAAAACAATTACTTTTTGATCAGGAAGCACGTATTGCACTGCTGAGCGGTGTTGACCAGCTCGCCGATGCCGTCAAAGCCACTTTGGGTCCCAAGGGCAAAAATGTGTTGTTGGAGAAGTCCTTCGGTGCCCCCAAGATCACCAAAGACGGCGTTACTGTCGCTAAAGAAGTGGAACTGGAAGAGCCCTATGCCAACATGGGTGCCCGTATGCTCCGGCAGGCGGCAAGCAAAACAAATGATGTCGCCGGCGACGGTACGACAACCGCCACCGTTCTCGCTCAGGCACTTGTCCGCGAAGGCATGCGTCATGTAACAGCCGGTGCCAACCCGGCGCATCTGAAACGCGGTCTTGACAAAGCCGCTGAAGTGGCACTGGATGCCATTAAAGCCGCCGCAAAAAGTATTAAAAATCAGGATGAAATCCGGCAGGTCGCTATTGTCTCCGCCAACGGCGATACAAGCATCGGTGACATTATTGCGGAAGCGATTGCAAAAGTCGGCCAGGACGGTGTCATCACGGTTGAAGAGGGCAAAGGGTTTGCTACGGAGATGGAACAGGTTGACGGCATGCAGTTTGACCGCGGCTACCTTTCCCCCTATTTCGTAACCAACCGGGAAACCATGCAGGTCGTGCTGGATGACCCGTATATCCTCTGTTACGAGAAAAAAATCAGCAATATCAGCGAAATGCTCCCTGTTCTGCAGAAAATTGCCCAGGCAGGAAAAGGTCTTCTGATTATTGCCGAAGATATTGAAGGGGAAGCGCTGGCAACGCTGGTGGTTAACCGCCTTCGCGGCATCCTCAACGTTGCAGCAGTCAAAGCGCCGGCATTCGGTGACAGACGCAAAGAAATCCTGCGCGACCTGGCTATTCTTACAGGCGGGCAGTTTATCAGCGAAGATCTGGGCATGAAACTGGAAAATGTGGAGCTGAACCAGCTGGGTACCGCCAAGCGCATTGAAATTACCAAAGATCATACCACGGTAATTCAGGGCGGTGGCGACAAAAAAGAGATCGCAGGAAGAGTTGATCAGATCCGTAAAGGCATTGAAACAACAACTTCCGACTACGACAGGGAAAAACTCCAGGAACGTCTGGCGAAGCTTGCAGGCGGTGTGGCTGTCATTCAGATCGGTGCCGCCAGTGAAGTGGAGCTGAAGGAAAAGAAAGATCGCGCGGATGATGCGCTCAATGCCACCCGCGCCGCCATTGAAGAAGGCATTGTCGCAGGCGGTGGCGTAGCCCTGATCCGTGCGCGGAAAAGCGTACTTGACCTGGATCTGCAGGGCGATGAAAAAACCGGTGCTCTCATGCTTGCAAAAGCAATGACCGAGCCTCTGGCAATCATCGCACAGAATGCAGGGTTTGAAGGTGCTGTAAAAGTAAATGAAGTTTCGGTGGCAAAAGGAAACATCGGATTCAATGCCGCCACAGGTGTCATGGAAGACCTCGTGAAAGCGGGCATCATCGACCCGGCAAAAGTTGTACGCACCGCCCTGCAAAATGCCGTCAGTGCCGCCGGTATGATTATCTCCACGGAATGCCTCATCACCGACGCTCCTAAAAAAGACGATGAAAAATAATTTCCCTTCGCAATAGCCTGTGTACGCCCGATCTTGCATTGGTCGGGCGTACTTTATTATAATTCGAAAGTAAACACCATTTAGCGGGCAAAAATGCGGGGCATCTTTAAAGGGTAACACCTCGCGGAAAGCGCACTTGAATGCCGGGGATTTTGCGCAGATGTTTTTTCAGCGTCAGCGCATTCTGAACAGAAAAAAACCTTACCTCATATAGAGTTATTTCGCAGTTTATTTATTATTCAGCTCAAAAAGTAATTTCTTTTTCATTTTACTTGATTTTTAATTGTGAATACTGTATAATTCTCATTGTGAGTTCTTAGTTGGCTTGGAAATACCCAGGGGCAACATCATGGACCAGTTCGAAGAAGGACAAAAAATAGCGAGCCGCTACATCATTTTGCGGAAGCTGGGTCGTGGCGGAATGGGGGAAGTGTATCTGGTCGAAGACACCACATGCGGTGAACAGCGTGCGCTAAAAACACTGCGCTCCAAGTATCTCAAAAGCAATCATGCCAAGGCACGGTTTGTCCGGGAAGCAACTACAGCCCGCCAGCTCACCCATCCCGGCATTGTTACCATTTACGATACCGGAAACTGGGAAGACACCCTTTTCTATACGATGGACTATGTGGACGGAAAGTCGCTCCGTCAATGGATGCATCAGTGGGGGCGCTTTGACATCGGCTCCACTGTCCGGATTCTGTGTCTGGTGGCGGACGCCCTGGTTCACGCACATCGGCTCACGGTCCATCGCGATCTTTCCCCTGAGAACATTATGGTTCTAGCAGATGGTTCCATCCGTATTCTGGATTTCGGTCTGGCAAAATCGGACGACAAGTTCAAAAATCTGACAATGGTCGGTGTCAACCTGGGCAAGATAGCGTATATTGCTCCGGAACAGCATATGGATGCGTCCCGGGTCGACAAACGGGCAGACATTTATCCTCTGGGCATCATGTTTTTTGAAATGCTCACCGGACGTCGCCCGGCTCTGGGCGACAAAATTTCCCGCATTTGCCCCGAACTTCCCCGGGAGACCGATGTCTTTCTTGCCAAAGCCATGGCACGCAATCCCAACGACCGTTTCCCCTCGGCGCAAGTGTTTCAGTCTGAATTGCTGGCACTGTACCAACGTGTCCGTGACTGGGAGATAAAGCGCAATACTTTCTTTATGCGCATCTGGATTGCCGTAACAAATCTGTTTCAGCGAAAACAGGCGCGTCCTCCTCTTTGAGTCGCCAACACCACCGCCACAAAAACCGATTCCCCCTCTCTTTCCCCTGCCTTCATGCTTCTATGTTCGTGTGCGTTTATCTATATGCCGGGTGCATTTTCAAGCAAAGCACTGAAAAGAAAAACGGCAAGAGTTCCTGCCACAAAAAAACCGATGTACCGCATAACAATCTCTCCTGTGTTTACCATGATTAACAATAGGTGCACATGGTAAATTCCGAGCCGTCATAGCGAACATAGGAACGGTGGATGGGCCAGTCACCCGTATTGATGTAACAACCGGAGAAACCTGCAGACCCATACGTCTCCAATACAGGCGCATGCGCATGGCCGCAGATAACCAGTGTTTCTTCTCCCGATGCGATACGGGCACAGGCATAGCGTCGAACCGCTTCCGCTTCCGGCCCTTCTGCAGGCGGTGCTGTACTCAGCAGATCCCTGCTTTTTTTGCTGAAAAAACGGGCAATTCCCATGGCAATATCAGGATGAACCCACCGGAATCCACGCTGCAGCAGGCGGCAGGAAGCTATTCTTTTAAAAAGACGATAGCCCCGGTCTGCGCGATTTAATCCGTCGCCATGAAGAAGAAGCGCTCTTCTGTCTCCGAAATGCATGTGCACCGGTTCGTGGTGCACCTGAAGTCCGCACAGCCTTGTCAACAGGTCACCTGCCCACAGGTCATGGTTGCCGCAGCAGAGGTGCAGCTCAACGCCCTGTTCGTGCAGTTCAGCAAAACGGCGGAGCACCTCGAAGTATCCGGAAAAGTGCACATGGCGGTATTCAAACCAGAAATCAAAAAGATCACCAAGACAGATAATGCGATCCACTTCCCGCGGGTCTATACTCCGGAGGAAAGAGAGAAAAAGCGCATCTGACGTGCGGTCGATGCCTGAAGGTTTCAGATGCACATCGGAAAAAAGGAGGGTATGTTTCACTGAGGCAGGCCTCCGTCCGGTTACAGAAACCCTATTTTGGAGAGGGGCCAAAACCTGAAGACCGCTTTGCCTACCACCTGAAAATCATGGACCGCATGAAAACTCCTGCTGTCTTTGCTGACCTGTCGGTGGTCCCCGAGTACATACAACTCACCGGGGGCAAGCGTGCATTTGTCCCGCTCACCGGAATGCCGCATCGCTTCGGACAGATAGGCGCTTTCATCGATCTGCCAGTTATTGACTCGAACGACGCCCCGGTCAAACTCCACTTTTACACCGTCCTGCACGGAGGGCGCATCTGTTTCCGACTGGGCATTGACGGTTCTCCCCGGCTGGCGGGGATTATAGGCAATAAGCCGTTTGATCAATCGCTTGTTTCCGAAGCCGTCCAGCACCAGAATATCCCCCGTGTGGAAAGGCTGCCATCTCTGAAAGGGAGGGACTTTATGGAGATGTTGCGGCAGCTTAAAAACCAGAATCCGATCCTTGTCTGCCAATGTAGGCAGCATGGACTCACCCTGAACTTCATACCCCTCCACAATAAAAAATTTCACCGCCCAGAAAACCAGCAAAAAAACGATAACCAGCCGAATCAGTTCAAAGAACTCACGGCGGATATCAGGCTTTGGCTGTTCCGTTTCCTGTGCTTCTGCTTCAGGGGTATAAGATACTTCTTCAGGATTAATAAGCCGAACTCCTCTGGTCTGGCTGCCCGTTTTCCTGAATTTTTTTCTTCTGGAATTCCGGGCAAGTCGCAGTTTTCTTGACCGCGTCAATAAATAACACACAGGGCCTTTATTTATAGTATACCTGATTAAAGGAGTGATGTAAAGAAAAGGCCGCTGAAATTCGCTTTCGATTTCTTTTTATTGTAGACTCTTAAAGTAAGAAATACATCATACGGCAGCGTCTGGACAGCCGCCGACAAAACAGAAAGGAACTGCTATGAGCAACTGGACAGCTGAAACCCTCCTGGGACATGCCCGCGGTTTTATTGAATCCCGGATTATCATTTCCGCTGCGGAGCTGGACATATTCACCCATCTGAAATCGCCTAAAAGCGTCGAAGAACTCGCCGCGGCATTGTCTCTGGAAAAGAGAGGGACAGAGATTCTTCTGAATGCAGTGGCCGCCATCGGGCTTCTTGAAAAGAAAGATGAGCGCTATTATTGTACTCCCGAGATGTATCGGCTTCTTTCATCGGATGCGCCCGAATCGGTACGCCTGATGCTTCTCCATTCGGGGAGTATGTGGTCACGCTGGTCAAATTTGAGTGAGGTGATCCGTACCGGCAAACAGGAGATGACCCCATCCGGGCTTTTTGAAAATGCGGAGCTGCGCGCCTTTATTTTCGCAATGCATGTGGCGGGTCGCGACCTTGCCGCATCCATCGCCCGTTGTGCCAAAGGGGAGGCATCGAAAAAACTGCTCGATGTGGGCGGTGCGACAGGGAGTTACGCTGAAGCCTTTCTCAACGAATACCCTGAAATGTCCGCCACCATTTTCGACCGGGCACCGGTCATTGCAATGGCAAAAGAGCGGCTGGCAGACTCTCCTGTGCTGAGCCGCATATCCTTTGCTTCAGGCGATTTCTACTGCGATCCGCTGCCGGGAGGTCACGACCTCGTGTTGCTTTCGGCGATTATCCATCAGAACAGTTTTGAGCAGAACGTGGATCTCTTCAAAAAGTGTTACGATGCGCTTATTCCGGGCGGACGTATTCTTATCAGGGATCATGTACTGACTCCGGACAAAATCAGTCCTCCGGCCGGTGCACTTTTCGCTGTGAATATGCTAGTTTCCACGGACGGCGGCAACTGCTATACCTTTGCGGAAATTCAGGCAGCTCTGGAAAAAGCCGGATTCACGCATGCCGCACTCCTGCAGGAAGGCAGTAAAATGGACGGCGTAGTCGAAGGGTTCAAAGCCTGAGGCAGAGAACCCGTCAACCACGCCGTAAATAGAGTGAGCGGAGCAGCCGGCTATTCGTTATTGTCCGTCAAACCGGGCCAGTCATCAGTGCGGAAGGGCGATGCAGGCAGCCCTGCACCGTTGACCAGATTGCAAACCGGGTTGTTTGCCCAGGCATAACGGACAGCAACAGGCTCTTTCACGTCCGGCGAAGAGACCACTACTGTTTTTCCGCGGACAACCGCATCTGCCCAGACGAATTTTTTATCGCTGCCCGCAATGGCAAAACCGGTCAGCTCACCATTGTCCGCCGCTCTCAGTCCGCCATGAGCGTGATTGAAGCTCAGCACAATGGCACCGTTTCGGATTTGCATATTCTTATACATAGGACCGGAAAAGATGATCTGCCTGCCATAGTCTTTTGCCAGTGCATTGAAGGCCAGGCGCTTGCCCACATCCTGTTTATTGCGGGGATGAATGTCATCGGCTTCGCCAATATCGATAATGGTCGCCATGCCTGTTTTCCTGAGGGAAAGCGCCATGGTCTGCGCCTCACGCAGCTCCGCCCAATCAGAGTCCGCCGGCTCCTCTTTCACTTCGGTAAAGTTTGCCAGCTGCACAAAATAGAAGGAGAAATTTCCCTGCCCCCACGCATTGCGCCAGTCATTGATCATGGCAGGGAACAACGTTCTGTACTGGTATGCCCGGTTGGCATTGGACTCGCCCTGATACCAGACGGCTCCTTGAATGGCATAGGGAACAAGGGGTGCAATCATGGCATTGTAAAGCCCGGAAGCGAGCCAGGGATGATCGGGGCCTTCAGGAGCCTTGGGTTTTTTGGGTGCCTCTTTCCCTTCTGCCTTTGCTTTCTCGGCTTCCGCCTCCCACACCGCCAGTGCTTCATCATAGGCGGCTTTTGCCTGAGGATAATCAGCCAGCGTTTTATCCCATTTTTTGACCAATCCCACCAGCTGGGGATCGCTTTCAAGCATAGGTCTGCTGGTCCAGGATTCTGCAGGAGTACCGCCCCAGGACGTATGAATCAGACCCATCGGCATATCATTCAGCTGCTGGTGCAGTTCACGCCCGAAGTAATAAAGGACAGCGGAAAAAGACGGCAGGGTTTCAGGCGAGCAGACTTTCCATTCGCCAGTACAGTCATCCTGCGGCGATGTCGCCACGGTGCGTTTTACATCAAAAAGACGGATTTTCGGATACTGCGCATTGGCAATTTCGCGCTCCGCATTGTTCGAATCCGCCACAGTCCACTGCATGTTAGACTGACCGGAGCCGATCCAGACTTCTCCCACAAGCACATCGGAGAAAAGAAGGCTGTTGCCTGCCCCCTTAATCTTCAATTCATAGGGTCCGCCCGCCTTCATTTTAGGAAGATCAACACGCCATCTGCCTTCCCCGCACGCCGTGGCTTTTCGGGAAACGTCGCCCAGAGTAACGGTTACACTTTCTCCGGGATCGGCTTTTCCCCAGACAGGAATTGTCTTCTTCTGCTGCAGAACCATATGATCTCCGAATATGCTGGGCGTACTGACCGCTCCATAGGCACTTGTAAACAACAGCGCAAACAGCATCGTCAACGAAAACAGGCAGCAATAGCGTTTCATAATCAACTCTCCATAAAAGTTGCGCCGCATGGAGCCATGCAGCATGTTTAAAATCGGGTATCCGCAGTTCTTCCGCCGATAGGGTCTGCATGAAGACAGACACACGGCACAAAAGGCAATTGTACGGAGAGACCGCAGATAAATGCAACAGATCTTTTTCGATACGCCTTTGTTCAGCGAATCCGCCACCCGAATTCCTTTGTGTATCGTTTTTTTAGTATACTAATCGCACTGAAAAGAGGGAATGAGCAAAAATCAAAATTTGTTCGTACCCGCAGGTCGTACAGATTGCTGCTCCACGCTTCCACCTGTCCGGCACATCGGGAGGATGCGGCATGGAACCGCTCCCTTCCCATGGTTCGGCGCAGCTGTCGAATGCCGGACAGTGGGACACCAACTTTCCGGCGCCTCAACTCCTGTACGCACAACAGCAGAGACAATGAGTAAAAACACATCACAAATACCAGATGATCAGCAATATGCACTTCACCCTTACTGGCGTGAAAAGAAAGCCAAAAAATGGCTCACCCGGCTGATTCTCTTCTCCATTATTCTTCATGTGGCAGTAATTCTGCTGCTGGGGCTTCTGTCAAAATTTCACTTTAAAAAACCTGAAGTGGAAGTGCTTATGCTGTCCGGCGGGGTGACCATCTCCGAAAATGCTGCGGAAACACCTGCCAACCCGGAACCGCAACCCGAAGTGAAGCCGGAGCCGCCGAAACCGGAACCGCCGAAGCCGGAGCCGCCGAAGCCGGAGCCGCCGAAGCCGGAACCACCGAAGCCGGAGCCAAAACCGGAACCAAAACCCAAGCCCGAGCCTAAGCCCGAGCCCAAGCCAGAACCGAAACCTGAACCGAAGCCGGAACCCAAACCTGAACCCAAACCTGAACCCAAACCCGAGCCCAAGCCGGAGCCCAAGCCGGAACCCAAGCCGGAACCCAAGCCTGAGCCAAAACCTGAGCCCAAGCCTGCGACGCCTTCCAATCCACAGGAATTGAAACTCACCACAGGCGAAATTTCTGAAGGCATACCTTCTGTTCTCAGTGGATGGGTGCGGCTGGTTCAGCGCAAAGTGGAAGGTGTCTGGGCTGTTCCGCCGGGTATTATGATGGACCCGGACAACAATATTGCCGAGGTCAGTTTCTGGGTGGATCGCTACGGCGATCTGATCGGCACTCCTGTCGTGACAAAACATGCGGCAGATCCTGCACTGGGCGAGTCCGGCATCAATGCCATTATGCTTGCCCAGCCCTTCCCGCCGTTGCCGGAAGGATATCCTCAAGTGGAGCAGCTGGTCGTTTACGCCTTTAAACTGCACTGATCTCCCGCACAACTGCCTTGTTTTCCGTTGCATCCTGAAAGGAGTATTGCATGATCAGGCTTTTTCCGGCTGTCCTCGCTCTTTGTTTTTTTGCCGGAACGGCTGTGGCTGACAGCACGGTCACCAGGCATTTTGACGACAACGGTGCGGCGCTGGTAAATCCGATGATGGGCTGGCGTCTCAATTTTTATTCCAACATGCTGTCCAACTACGGTTCCACACTCGCCTTTTCGGACACGCTTGACGATTTTCCGGGGCTGTCCTGCATTTATATGCGGCTGCCCTGGGTCTATATCGAAGCGGAGGAAGGCGTGTTTGACTGGTCTGTCGTGGACGCGCCGGCACAACGCTGGATCGATAAAGGACTGCAGGTCGCTTTTCGCTTCTGCTGCTCCGAGTCCTGGCTCCGCTATGCCACGCCGCAATGGGTAAAAGACGCCGGTGCAAAGGGATATGATTTTGTGCCGGGGCAGGGCATCGTGGAAGACGGCGTTTTCTGGGAACCGGACTACAACGACCCCATCTTTCTTGACAAACTGGAAAAATTTGTTAAGGCTGCCGCCGCCCGTTATGACGGCAACCCCCATGTAGCCTTCGTCGATGTCGGCTCGTTCGGTGTATGGGGCGAAGGACACACCGATGCCAGCACACGCATTCTCTATCCGGCAGATGTTGTGAAAAAGCATATCGATCTTTACGCACGCCATTTCAAAAAAACACTGCTCGCAGCCAACGACGATTTCAGTTTTCAGGGTGATACAATTCTCCCTTACGCTTTTGAAAAAGGGCTGACTCTCTGCGATGACAGCATTCTTGTGCAGCCGCCTCCCAATTCCTATTACAGCGCTGCACTGGCGCAGCCTTTCTGGCCGGTACGCCCTGTCATTCTGGAGCATCAGCATTATGACACCTCAAAGAGCTGGGGTGCCTGGCATCCCGATATTTTCTTGCGCGCCATTGAAGAATATCATGCGGCTTATATGTGCATTCACTGGTTTCCCCGTGAATTCCTTGAACAGGAAAGAGAACTCATTGACCGCGTCAATCTGCGGCTGGGCTATCGTCTGCAGGTCCGGGAAGTGCAATGGCAGCCGGAGGCTCACCTGCATGAGCGCATCTCTTTCCGTTCCTCCTGGGCAAACGCCGGCGTAGCCCCCTGCTATCCTCATGGATGGGTCGCCTACACGCTGAAAGACGCTCAGGGCGGTATTGCCGCCGTTTTTGCGGATGAGCACTTTGACATGTTCGACCTGCCTGTAGGCGCCGCCGGGAGCGCTGTTATAAAAGAAACACAGTCCAGCCACAGTTTCGCCCCCAATATGCCGCCCGGGAAATACGACCTTTTCATTTCGGCGGGTCTCCGTGACGGCACGCCCGTCATTGCCCTTCCTCTGGAAAAAGAAGACGGGCACCGGCGCTACTTCGTCGGTACCATGACCGTTCTCGAAGCAAAAACAGGCGCCCCTGCAGAGGAATAACTTTTTATTCTGCCCAGAGGGCTGCTTCGAGATCTGCTGAAAAGAGAGAACCGGCTCCCCTTTATCGCATTCACTCCGGCTTCCGCCCTTATCTCGCCACTAGAAAGGGGCGTTCCTTTTCCGTTACAATCCTGTCGGAAGTGATTCAGGATCTCTGTATGTATTTTTCTGCTCGGCAGGACAATTGTGGCATAAAACATTTTAATTTTGGAGCACTAAACAGGAGCGCATTATTATGGCAATGACATGGATAGACTATGCCAGTATTCTGGCGTTTATTGCACTTGTTCTGGGAGTGAGCATGTACAAAAGCCGCCAGAAAAAGGACAGTGCAGGCTATTTTCTGGCAGGGCGGGAAGCGACCTGGTGGCTCATCGGCTTTTCGCTGATTGCCGCCAATATTTCGACCGAACAATTTGTCGGCATGAGCGGTGCCGGTGCCGGTAACACAGGACTTGCCATTGCCAGCTATGAATGGATCGCCGCCATTACGCTCGTCTTTGTGGCAATTTTCTTTCTGCCCCGCTTTCTCAGTGCAGGCATCTTCACCATTCCCGAATATCTGGAATACCGGTATAACGCCACTGCACGCACCATCATGTCCCTCTTCCTCATGGTTGTGTATGTCTGCGTGACCATCGTTGCCGTCGTCTATTCCGGCGGTCTGACCATCCATGCCATTTTTGGCTGGCCGCTGGTGCCGAGCATATGGCTGATCGGTATTTTTGCCGCCCTCTACACTTCCTTCGGCGGGCTGAAAGCGGTCATCTGGGCGGATCTGATTCAGGGGTCCGCACTGATCCTGGGCGGCGCCATTGTTCTCTATTTCGGGCTGCATGCCATGACACCGGACGGCGGGCTGCTTGCAGGCTGGAGTGCGTTCATGGAACAGGCAGGCGACAAAATGCACATGAGCCTCGCCATGGATCACCCGGAACTTCCCTTTTCCGCCCTTATCTTCGGAATCTGGATTCCCAACTTTTACTATTGGGGACTGAACCAGTACATTACTCAGCGTACTCTGGCATCCAAAAGCCTGAAAGAAGGGCAGAAGGGTGTCCTCTTTGCCGCCGCCCTCAAACTGCTTATCCCCTTCGTTATTGTGATTCCCGGCATCATGGCTTGGCTGCTTTTTGCCGATCAGCTGGGCGACGGCACCACCGCAAAAGATGCCGCCTATCCTGTCCTGATCCGCGAACTGATTCCGGCGGGACTCACCGGCTTCATGCTCGCCGCACTGGCAGGTGCTGTCATCAGCTCTCTGGCATCCATGCTGAATTCCGCTTCCACCATTTTCACCATGGATCTTTTCAAACGCTACCTGAAGCAGGATGCCACTGAAAGCCAGATGGTGCTTGTAGGCAGGTTCACTACCCTTCTTTTCGTAGTTATCGGCTGCCTTATTGCGCCCATGCTTGCCAATCCCCGCTTCGGCGGCGTCTTCAAATACATCCAGGACTTTCAGGGCTTTATCTCCCCGGGTATCCTGACCGCTTTTGTCTTCGGACTGGTGATTAAACGCACACCGGCAGCCGCCGCCATTGCCGCCATGGTCGCCAACGTGCCTATTTACGGTCTCCTCCACTTCTCCTCTGTCCAGACAGCTCTGGTAAAAAAACTTCCCTTCATCGGCTTTATGGATGAAAACGGTGTCGGCAATATTGCTTTCCTGAATCAGATGGCGATCACGGCGGTTTGCCTGATTATTGTGATGGCAATCATTACGGCAATCAAGCCTCTGAAAGCACCGGTGACCATGCCTGTAAACAAGGATTTCGATCTGAGCACCTCACCGCTTATCCCGGTGCTGGGCGCACTGGTTATTCTTATTACGGCGTGGTTCTATTACATCTTCTGGTAAACAGAACCGGTCGTCTGTATCAGCAAAAGAGCACTGCCCGAAACCAGGCAGTGCTCTTCTTTTATATCAGACTGAAGCAGTGGCTATTCCTGCAGTTCCGCCCGTGGAAAAGAGCCCAGCACTTTTAAATTACGTGCATGATCCCCCACCTCCGCTAGCACTTCCTGCACCATCTCATCTTCCACATGCCCGAGAAAATCAATGAAGAATACATACTCCCACGCTTTCTGCTGGGAGGGTCTGGATTCAATGCGGGTCAGATTGATATTGCGCCGGGAAAAGGGCAGCAGCATATTGTACAGCGCTCCGGGTTTGTCCTTGACCCAGACAAGAATCGATGTCTTGTCATCACCGGTTCTTTTTACCATCTGCTGTCCGATGACAACAAAACGTGTATAGTTGTGCGGCGCATCTTCAATGCGTTCCGCCAGAATTTCCAGATTATAAGTCTGTGCGGCAAGACGGCTGGCAATGGCGGCTGTGCCCGGCTCCTCCGCTGCACGTCGTGCCGCTTCCGCCGTGCTGCTTGTCTCGATCAGTTCCGCTCCCGGCAGGTTGGCGCGCAGCCAGTTCCGGCATTGCAGAATAGCGTTGTCCTTGGAATAGACACGACGCACTTCACTGAGCGGGGAATTGGACAGCAGGTTCTGCGTAATGTGCAGCAAAACTTCATTCACCACCTTCAGATTGGAAGAGATAAACTTGTCCAGCGTGTCGCTCACAGACCCGCCCATGGAACTTTCCACCGGCACCACACCATAATCGATGCGCCGGCGCTCCACTTCAGTGAAAACATCCAGAAAAGACGGAAGCGGCAGGTATTCGGCGGCAAGCCCGAAAACACGAAGAGCCGCCATATGACTGAAGGTGTCCCGGGGTCCGAGAAATGCAACGCTGGTCGGCTTTTCCAGTGCACGGATCGCACTGATGATTTCGCGATAAATGGAAATGACCGCTTTATTGTTCAGGGGACCCTGATTGCGTGCAACCAGCCGGTCCAGTACATTTTTTTCGCGTTCCGGCACATAGATCGGCGCCTGAGCGCTCCGCTTCAGTTCACCAATGGCACGGGCGGCATTCGCACGTTCGTTCAGCGCCTCAATGATTTTGCTGTCAAGCGCATCAATTTTTGCGCGCAGTTCTTCGAGATCCTGTTCCATGAACAATCCTTTGAGCTTCAGCTTTACGACGCCGCCCATTCAGTCATTGAAGAAGGGCAATTATTTTTTCGCAAGTATTTCCAGCGGCGCTTTTGCCACCAGAAGCATGGCAACACGCCCTGTGTCAAAACGGATGCGTGCCTGCAATCGCTCACCAGCACCTTTTGTATATAATACAATACCGCGGCCGAAACGTGCATGTCGAACAGCCATGCCGTTGCGCAGTTCCACTTCAGCTGGCGCCGCGGCGGCAGCCAGAACCGGCGTGTCCGCCTTTACGCCTGTTTTTTCCCTGCCGGAATAATCGACCGCCTTAAGCCGGTGCAGACCGGCCTCTTTCAGGAAGCGGCTTGGTGCCCGGCGGTTGTGCGACACACCATAGACCATGCGGCTCTGTGAGTAAGTCAGGGTAAGTGTCTTCCGTGCCCGCGTCATGGCAACATAGCAGAGCCGGCGTTCCTCCTCCATGTCCTCTTCGTCATCGTCAAAGCGAACCATGGGAAAGAGGTCCTCTTCCATGCCCAGCAGATAAACGTGATCGAACTCGAGCCCCTTGGCGGAATGACAGGTCATCAGAGTCACGGTACCGGAAGCGGCATCCCACTGATCGGCATCCGCCTGCAGTGCGAGATCTTGCAGGAAACCCTCAAGACCCCCTGATTTGCCTGCATCATACTGTCTGCATGAAATAACAAACTCGTCGACAATCTCTATCCTGTTCTGAAATTCCTTCTCGTCACTTTTGCGCACATAGTCCCGGTAGCCGATACGATCGATCAGTTTTTCAACCAGGGCTGCCAGCGGATGATTTTTTGCCTGATGAGCCAGAAAATCAATGATTTCCACAAACTCCAGAGCGGCGCTGCGGGCACGGGCAGGTAGAGTTTCGTCAAACTCGCACTCACGCAGTACCTGAAGCAGCGGCTGGCTGCGCAGCCGGGCGTATTCTTCCAGACGCTCTCTGGTCGTGTTGCCGATGCCGCGCACAGGAACATTGAGCACCCGGCGCAGAGATTCGTCATCCTGCGGATTGGCGGCAAGACGCAGATACGCAAGGAGATCCTTGATTTCGCGACGACTGTAAAACTTAATGCCGCCCACAACAACATAAGGGATGTGGCGCTCCCTGAGTGCCTCTTCCAGAAGCCGTGCCAGTGCATGGGCTCTGTAAAAAACAGCGGTGCCGCCCGCCGGCAGCTGCCGTCTCAGATAATCCTCAGCAATAAAAGCGGCTTCCTCTTCCGCCGATTCAGCGGAAAAAAGACGAACCGCTTCCCCTTCCTGCTGGCGGGTAAACAAGGTTTTGCCCAGGCGATTCACATTGTTGGCAACCACCGCATTGGCAGCATCCAGTATCTTCTGTGTGCTCCGGTAGTTTTCTTCCAGACGAAAGGCCTGTGCCCGGGGAAAGTCCTTGACAAAGTCCAGAATATTGTTGATGTCAGCGCCGCGCCACGAGTAAATACTCTGATCCTCATCACCAACCACAAAAAGATTGGAATCCAGACCAAGGCTGCGCGCAATCACATACTGGCTGCGATTGGTATCCTGATATTCATCCACGAGAACATGGGCAAAACGACGCCTGTACCGTTCGCAGGCGTCAGGCGAAGTACTGAAAAGGTGCGCTGTCAGAGCAGTCAGATCATCAAAATCCAGAGCGGAGCACGCTTTGAGGGCATCATGATACCGCGCCCAGAGCTCACGAAAACTCTTTTCCTCAAGAGATTCCGCCGGATCGCTCCAATTGGGATAAGGCTCCACCTGCTTAATCTGGCTGATAAAACGCAGCGCATCACGGGGCGATACAGCCAGAAAACTTTTGGGAAGATCTTTTACAAGTCGCTTCATCAGAGACAACTGATCCGAATCATCAAAGATAGTAAAATTGGGCGAAAGATTCAGCGTCTCTGCCTCGCGGCGCAGTACCCACAGTCCGAAGGAGTGAAAAGTGCCGATAAAAGCCGGAACCGTTTCCACACCCAGGCGACGGGCAAAGCGGGTACGCATTTCCGAAGCCGCCTTGTTGGTGAATGTGAGTGCCAGAAGGCTGCGAGGAGACACACCCTCTTCTTCCACAAGCCACGCCATCCGTTCAATAATGACTCGGGTTTTTCCACTGCCCGCTCCGGCAAGCACCAGAACAGGACCGGAAGCGGCGCTGACAGCCGCTTGTTGTGTTGAATTGAGTGTGGTCATAATAGGTCAAAGATCCCGTTCTGCCATAAAAGAAGGATGGTGCATCCGGCTGCCGCCGTTGCGTGGGGTGTCAGTATGCCGCCGGGAAAAAACGAACGTCCCGTACAGCAGCTCCTCCCTTTCCTTCCCGGGATACAGTAGAAAAGGCGGATTTACAGGCATAAAATAAAAATGGCGCGCCTGGCAGGATTCGAACCTGCGACCCTCGGCTTAGAAGGCAGATGCTCTATCCAACTGAGCTACAGGCGCACACAAAAACATATTTTTCGTTGCCGAACCGCTTGCGGAACCGACAAAACATTCTATGCCACTTAAGTAACATATCCCCTGAAAAAAAAGCGGTGTCTCACGGCGTTCCGGCAGCAGAGTTCTTATATAATGATAGCATATGAACACATGGACATCAACCTTTTACGTCTCCTGACTTGAACAGGAAGCGACTCTTTTTTCTTGAGCTGCACTCCGCATTGCACACAAGCGGGTTCGGACGAAGACAGCCACTCAGACTCGCTGCGGAGTGATGCCCTGAGACATACCTCCTCCATCAGTCCGACACATGGCACTGCCAATACGGAGATTGGCACACAAGCGGGTCCTGGCGAAGACAGTCACTCAGACTCGCCGCGGAAATACGTCCTGCGACATACCTCCTCCATCAGTCCGACACATGGCACTGCCATTTCTCCCTTCCGACGTCACCCCCCCGGCGCCATTCCTGCTTTCTCCGGGATCATACCTGCCTCTCCCCCTCGTCATTCCTGCGCAGGCAGGAATCTTAACGCGAGGTGTACTGAATCAGGGACATACCGTTGTTAACAACCACGCGGGAACACCATCAAGGCATCAATTAAATACGGAATGCAAGGATTTATGCGCCCTGAAGTCTTTGGTGTGGATCAGGGCGATGTGTAAGCCAAGCCGTCCATGCCCTGATTAAGATTCCTGCCTTCGCAGGAATGACGGGAAGAGGCAGGAATCTTAACGCGAAGTGTACTGAATCAGGGACATACCGTTGTTAACAACTACGCGGAGAAGTCTTTTAAATTAAGGATTATTTTGTGTTTGTATGTCCTGAAGCCTTTGGTGGGGATCAGGGCGATGTGCAGCGCAAGACGTCCATGCCCTGATTAAGATTCCTGCCTTCGCAGGAATGACGGGAAGAGAAGCTGGAATGACGGGAAGAGAAGCTGGAATGACGGGGAGAAGCTGGAATGACGGGGAGAGGCAGGAATGACGGGGGGAAGCGGGATGATCCCGGAGAAAGGTACTTCTTCCCTTGGGAACGCCAATCGACGTATTGGCAGGCAATCGGGCCATGACGAAGACAGCCACTCAGACTCACCGCGGAAATACGTCTCGGGACATACCTCCCATAAACATGGACCACACACGCCCCTGCCAATAGGTCGATTGGCACACAAGCGGGTCAGGGCGTAGACAGTCACTCGAATCTGTATCGGAAATACGTCCAGCGACATACCTCCTCCATCAGTCCGACACATGGCACTGCCATTTCTCCCATCCGCCGTCACGCCCACCCCCCGGCGTCATTCCTGCTTTCTCCCGTCATACCTGCCTCTCCCCCTCGTCATTCCTGCGCAGGCAGGAATCTTAACGCGAGGTGTACTGAATCAGGGACATATCGTTGTTAACAACTACGCGGGAACACCATCACGGCATCAATTAAATACGGAATGCAAGGATTTATGCGCCCTGAAGTCTTTGGTGTGGATCAGGGCGATGTGTAAGCCAAGCCGTCCATATCCTGATTAAGATTCCTGCCTTCGCAGGAATGACGGGGAGAGGCAGGAATCTTAACGCGAAGTGTACTGAATCAGGGACATACCGTTGTTAACAACTACGCGGGAATGCCGCCACGACATCTCTCATATGCGAACTGTAGTGATTTGTATGTCTTGAAGTCTTTGGTGTGGATCAGGGCGATGTGTAAGCCAAGCCGTCCATATCCTGATTAAGATTCCTGCCTTCGCAGGAATGACGGGGAGAGAAGCGGGAATGGCGGGGAAAGGCAAACGTGGCGAGGAGTGCAGGGACGGCGGAGAAGACGGAAATGACAGTGCGTACAGGAATAGCGCCGAAGACATGCAATTCTTCCCCTGGGAACGCCAATCGACGTATTGGCTGGCAATCGGGCCATGACGAAGACAGCCACTCAGACTCACCGCGGAAATACGTCTCGGGACATACCTCCCATAAACATGGACCACACACGCCCCTGCCAATAGGTCGATTGGCACACAAGCGGGTCAGGGCGTAGACAGTCACTCGAATCTGTATCGGAAATACGTCCAGCGACATACCTCCTCCATCAGTCCGACACATGGCACTGCCATTTCTCCCATCCGCCGTCACGCCCACCCCCCGGCGTCATTCCTGCTTTCTCCCGTCATACCTGCCTCTCCCCCTCGTCATTCCTGCGCAGGCAGGAATCTTAACGCGAGGTGTACTGAATCAGGGACATACCGTTGTTAACAACTACGCGGGAATGCCGCCACGACATCTCTCATATGCGAACTGTAGTGATTTGTATGTCTTGAAGTCTTTGGTGTGGATCAGGGCGATGTGTAAGCCAAGCCGTCCATATCCTGATTAAGATTCCTGCCTTCGCAGGAATGACGGGAAGAGAAGCTGGAATGACGGGGAGAAGCTGGAATGACGGGGAGAGGCAGGAATCTTAACGCGAGGTGTACTGAATCAGGGACATACCGTTGTTAACAACTACGCGGGAATGCCGCCACGACATCTCTCATATGCGAACTGTAGTGATTTGTATGTCTTGAAGTCTTTGGTGTGGATCAGGGCGATGTGTAAGCCAAGCCGTCCATATCCTGATTAAGATTCCTGCCTTCGCAGGAATGACGGG
>Ga0255340_1000744_pt1 | contig 49838 bp, 46 predicted proteins | sample wastewater_treat_7_FD_192417 | JGI IMG/M metagenome (GOLD analysis project Ga0255340, IMG submission 192417) | Wastewater microbial communities from Lulu Island WWTP, Vancouver, Canada - plant10 | ecosystem: Engineered > WWTP > Wastewater > Unclassified | place: Canada: Vancouver, British...
TGATAACACAGGGAATGCCGATGGCCGTCACTTTTTTGGCCGCGAGTATTTTACTTTTCATGCCTCCCGTGCCGACGGTTGATGTTTTGTCGGAGGCGGCAGCCTCCACAGCCGCGTCGATTTCCTTCACCAGAGGAATGCGTCGGGCGTTTTTATCGGTTGCCGGATCTGCATTATAGAGCCCGTCGGTTGTTGTGAGGTTGATAAACAGGTCCGCGCCGACAACGTTGGCGATCATGGCGGCCAGATTGTCGTTGTCTCCGAACTTGATTTCATCGACCGCGACCGTGTCGTTTTCATTGATGATCGGTGTGACGTGCCATTCCATCAACTTCGAGAGGGTGTTACGGATGTTTAAGTAGCGACGCCGGTCGGTCAGATCCGAAAGAGTAAGCAGTATCTGCGCGACATAGAGGTTGTTTTTTTCAAATGCCTTTGAATAGACGCGCATGAGGCGGCCCTGGCCCACCGCCGCGAAGGCTTGCTTCTCCGGAATGCTTTTGGTTTTTTCCGCGCTTCCCAGGCGGTGCTTGCCCGAAGCGATGGCGCCGGAGGTGACCAAAACTATGGAATAGCCGCGCCTGGTGAGGTCGCACATCTCCTGTACAAGTGAATGAATGATTTTTAAATCAAGCCCGTCGGCACCGGTCAGAACCGCGGAGCCGACCTTGATGAGTATTTTTTTTGCCGTGGAAATCGTTTCGATCCGGATGTCGTTCATGTCGTAAGTGAATGAGCCTCACTTAAAATTGTAATGATTCTGTTTAAAATTTCCTGCAGACCCTCGCCGGTGGCGGCGGAAAAAGGATAGAGCATTATCCCTCTTTTGGCAAATTGCGCAACGCTTTTTTTCGTTTTCTGCCGTACATGCGGCAGATCGATTTTGTTGAGAGCCGCAATCACGGGCTTTTCGGCAAGAGCCTCATCATAGAGCTTAAGTTCATTAGTGATGGCCTCAAAATTTTCCCACGCGTTCGGCCTGGCTTCATCGGAAATGTCGATGATGTGGAGGATGATGGATGTGCGTTCAATATGGCGAAGAAACTGAATGCCCATGCCCATGCCCTGATGCGCGCCGGTGATGAGACCGGGAATGTCGGCAATCACAAAGTCGGGCGCGTCCGCGTGCCTCACGACACCCAGGTGGGGCCTCAAGGTGGTGAAGGGATAATCAGCTACTTTCGGGCGGGCCGCCGACACGCGCGTGATGAAAGTGGATTTGCCCGCGTTGGGAAAACCGACCAGCCCCACGTCGGCCAGCAGCTTCAGCTCCAGCGCCAGCGTGCGTTCAGCACCTTCCATGCCTTCCTGGGCGAAGCGCGGCGTCTGGTGGGTGGAGGTTTTAAAATGTGCGTTGCCTTTGCCGCCTATGCCACCGGCCGCGGCGATATAGGTCTGGCCCGGCAGGGCCAGATCGGCCAGGACTTCACCCGTGTCAAAATCACGCACGACCGTGCCGACGGGCACATCCACGACGAGATCCGGAGCGCTCTGTCCGGTGCGGTTATTGCCGGAGCCGTGCCCCCCGTCTTTGGCAAAAAGATGTTGACGGTATTTTAAATCCAAAAGGGTGCGGTGGCTGGCGGTGGCCTGCAAAACGACGTTGCCACCCTTGCCGCCGTTGCCCCCGTCCGGGCCGCCACGTGGGACGTATTTTTCTCTGCGGAAGCTGACGCAGCCCGCGCCCCCGTGACCTCCCCGTACATAAACTTTCACTTCATCTACGAACTTCATATGCCTGCCACGGGACACGGCGCCAGGCCGGGCCTCCTGCCGTGTCCAAATAAAAAGGCGCTTATAACTAAGCGCCTTTGAAATAATCTCGCCCGCCGGCTATGAGGCCGCGTAGACGCTTACTTTTTTACGGGTCCTGTCGAGCCTCTCATATTTAACAGCACCATCAATGAGTGCAAAAAGAGTGTAGTCCTTGCCCATGCCCACGTTGTTGCCGGGATGAATTTTTGTGCCCACCTGCCTCACGATGATGGAACCGGCGTTGATTTTTTCGCCGTCATAAACTTTGACGCCGCGCCGCTGCGCATTGGAGTCTCTGCCGTTGCGGGAACTTCCCTGACCTTTTTTGTGTGCCATGTCTTCCTCCGCCTATACCGAAATCCCGGTGATTTTCATGCTGGTCAACTGCTGCCGGTGCCCTGTTTTTTTACGGTACCCCTTGCGCCGCTTCATTTTGCCGACAACGATCTTGGGGCCGCGCGTCTGGGCGACAATTTCACCTGTCACTTTAGCTCCCTCTACAAAGGGTTTGCCGATTTTTATATCGTCTCCGTCGGCGACCATCAGGACTTCATCAAAAACGACCCGGGCTCCCTCCTCATCGGCGATCTTTTCGATGAGCAGGACCTCTCCCTCGCTGACCTTGTGCTGTTTTGCACCTGTTTTTATAATTGCGTACATATCCCTGCACCCTTCCGTAACATTAAGACCGCACCTTATAGACAAATCGCGATTGTTTGTCAATCAAAATTAGCCTTTTTTTACCTTTCAGGCCGCCGCGGACATTTAGCCCCTTTCTGATTTTTAATTTACCTGATGCGCGGGCATGCCTTAAGGAATATTTCATGATGGCCGATATACAATTTGATTGATTGATATTGCTTTCCGGAGGGGTTCAAAAGAAAATACTTAATTATTTTAAATAAATAAGGACTTCACACATGGAAAAGATGAAGCTGGGAGGTAAGCTTGTCGGGGCATTCGGTCTGATGGGACTCATGCTTCTGGTCGGCGGGTTGGTGGGGACGTTAGGTATTTCTCATATTTCCGGTCAATTAAAAAGTGCATCGCTGATTGGCAGCTCGAGGGCCGATTCCGTTGGAGTTCTGTCCGAGATACAACTTGACATCCACAGGCTCGCAAGATCACTGCTGGATCCCGAAATATTCGATAATACTTATGAAAAAGACAGGGTGGTCCAAAGCCTGGAGCAGGCGTGGGCAGAGGCGGAAGCTTCCTGGAAACGAGCCGACGCCATGGGCCGGCCGCCTGAAGCCGCGCTTATGTGGAAAAAGCTCGGGCCGCTGTGGGAGGCCTGGATGAAAGCCTCCCGTGAGTTTGTCAATGTGGCCCAAGGCGGCAGCCGGGAAGACGCGCTCAGGATTATGAACGAGAAAATGGAAGAGTCTTTCGCCGCCAGCCGCGCACTTTTAATGGAACTTTCAGAAACCGGCCGGAATCTTGCCCGGGAAAGAGGTGAGGGGGGATTGAGGCAGGGCGCATGGCTCATGGTAGTCGCCCCGGGGGGAACAATACTGGGTATCATCGTAGCCGTGTGTTTCGGAATCTATTTTGCGCGTTCCATCACGCGCCCGGTCAACCTGGTGATCAGCAGGTTGACCGAGACCTACCGGCAGTTTGCCGAGGCGGCCCGCCAGATTGCCGAGTCCAGTAATCATCTGGCCGAAGGAGCTTCCGTGCAGGCGTCCGCTGTGGATGAAGTGTTCGCAGTTGTCCAAAAGCTCTCTTCCGAGGGCAATAAGCATAAGGATCAGGTGCTGCATCTGGCCAGGGCAACTTACGATGTTGACAAGCTCAGGGAAGAGACTCATCAGAATGTTACACTGACGGCAGCGACGATGTCGGATATCAAAGCTTCGAGCGAGGCAACATCCAATATTTTAAAAGATATCGAGAAAATCGCCTTCCAGACCAATCTGCTGGCGCTCAATGCCTCGGTGGAGGCGGCCCGAGCGGGTGAGGTGGGTGCCGGGTTTGCAGTGGTGGCCGATGAGGTACGAAATCTCGCGGTGCGGTCTGCGGAAGCGGCTCAAAAAACCACCGGGCTGATCAGCGGGACGGTCGATGCCATTCACAAAGGCGCGGAACTGGTTGTGACAACTTCAGAGAGTTTTGATAAATATAATGTCGAGGCCAAAGCATTTATCGGCATTTTAGACCGAGCCGCCCAATTGTGCCAGGATCAATTGCCCCGGTTCAGCCAGATAAAAAAATCCATCGAAGACATTCAGCATGTTGTGCAGGGCAACGCCGCCAGCGCCGAAGAAGCGGCGGCAGCCGCCGAGCAGATGACCGCCCAGTGTGAAGCCATGAGGCTTTTTATAGAGGAGCTGGCCGCCGTTGTCGGTGATGACGCAGCAGCCACACCTGATCATCTCTCGGGGAGCGGCCGGAATGTTGGGGCGCTTCCGCCGCCGGGATACACCGGGTTCTTCCCGGACAAAGCCGTTTTGGACGGGGAGGTGGGGTCATGAAAAAAATGAAACTCAGTCAGAAACTAATCGGTGGTTTCCTGCTCACGGCTTTACTTCTGCTAGCAGGAGGAGTGGTGGGGACCTCCGGGATAGCAGTGGTGAAAAATCACCTGGGAGATTTCGTCAACACGCGCATCGAAGCGAATCACGCTATTTGGGTGATCCGTGATCATCAGCAAAATGTCCTGGCCATGGAGCAGTCTCTTGTGGTGCCGGAAATTTTCAATGACACTTCTGCCAGGGAACGGTCCCTCAAGGGGATAGAGGATTCGTGGCGGCGGGCTGATGCAGCCTGGAAGCAATACAGCCAATTGCCGCGTGATGAGGAAACGGACAAGCTTTTCAACAGGGCCAAGCCTCTATGGCAGGCCTGGCAAAATGCCGATGAGGAATTTCTCGGATTCATCAGACAGGGCAACCCCGAGGAAGCAAGGCGTGTCATGATGTCCCGTGTACAAGAGGCGGCTTCCGCGAGCCGGAAAATTCTCAATGATTTGTCCGTCGCTTCGGCAAAAGCCGGCGAGGCGTCGGTGTTATTTGCAATCGCTCAGGGGAACCGGTTGACGGTTATCGCTCTTGTCGGAACTTTCATCGGGATTGTTCTGGCTCTCGGGATGGGCATTTATTTTTCGATATCCATCTCACGCCCCATCCATCAGGTGATTGAAAATCTGAGTCAAACCGCCCGCCAGTTTGCCGAGGCGGCCGCACAGATTGCCCAGTCGAGCAATCATCTGGCGGAAGGGACCTCGATTCAGGCCTCCGCAGTGGAAGAAACGTATTCAGTGACGGAAGAGCTCAAATCATCCAATACCAGTTATATTGAGACCATCGACGATTTGAAAGGGCGGCTCGGCAAGACAAATTCCATCGGGATGGCGGCCTTTGAAACCATGAAGTCGGCCAAAAAAGCGATGAAGGGAATCAAGCAGACCAGCGAGGAGACGTCCGTCATCGTTCAAACCATTGAACAGATTGCCTTTCAGACAAATCTGCTGGCGCTCAATGCCTCGGTGGAGGCAGCGCGCGCCGGCCAGGCCGGCAGCGGTTTTGCCGTGGTGTCCGATGATATTCGAACCCTTGGCGCACAATCCACACAGGCGGCGCGCAATTCCATTGAACTTATCGGTAAAACTGCTGGTGTTGCCGGCAACGGCAACGACTTTATCGGATTGGGTATCAGAAAGTTCATCGAATACGGAACCACTTCCATGAATATTTATACATATACGGAGGAGGCGGCAAAAGTAGCCAAGCAGCAGCTCGACGATGTGGAGAGACTCAACTCGCTTCTTGAATCCATCAGCAAATCAGCCCAGGCCAACGCGGCCGCGGCACAAGAAGCCTCCTCCGTTTCGGAAGAAACGACGGCTCAGGCCATGTCGGTGCAGAAGGTGGTGGACGAACTGGCCGGTGTGGTTGGTTACGCCGCTTCCTGAGGAAAGACCCTGCGGCAGGACTCCGTAGAACGACTAAATCCCGTCGAGTGACGGCGTACCCGGGCCTTACGCCATGCACTTTGGGAAAGGTAAGCGTGGCCGTCAGGGTGATTTCCCCTTTTGTCGCGGAAATAATCAAAGCTTCTTTGTTGTTATCCGTTTTACAATCCGGGATAAATGCGGTTGCAACTATCGGCACGGCGGGCTATGTTGACGACCTGTAAAAATTTCTCGGTGCCGTATTTCATGTGTGCGAAAAACATCTTCCGTATCCTGTTTCTCATCACGATCATTTGTTACGCAGTGGTCACAGCCGCGATGGAGCCGCCGCGCCGGATGGTGGCCCAGCGGCTTGTGGAGGAGGGGATTGAACCCGAGCAGGCGCACGCTCTTTTGGCGGACCCCGGCATAGTGGAGCGGTCGGACATTATCCTGAACAATATGTTTCATTCCTCGCCCAAAGAGGGAAAACCACGTTCAGGTGTCATGGACATTTCTCCCGGCCAGATCGAGAGAGCCGCACAATTCATGAGAGACAATCAAGACCTTCTGGCGGGGGTCGAAGAGCGCTTCGGTGTCTCACCGCGCATCGTCACCTCCATTTTACTAATCGAGTCACGTCTGGGAACTTACCCGATGCCTTATAATGTAGCTACGGTATATGCGAATCTGGCGTTTCTGGACGACCCTGATTATCTGCGGCTGATTCAGGAGCGTCACTCTATAAACTATCCGCAACTGCAGGATGAGGAGGCAATAGCCAGGGCCAGAAGAAAGGCGAAATGGGCGATAGGCGAGCTGGCTTTTCTCATCCGCCTGGCCAATCATCTGGATATGGATCCCCTGGCCATCACCGGTTCGTTTGCCGGCGCCATGGGGCCGGCGCAATTCATTCCTTCTTCCTTCTGGATTTTCGGCCTTGACGCGGACGGAGACGGCTTGACGAGTCCCTTCAATATGGCGGATGCGGCGATGAGCATGGGGAACTATTTGAGAAAATATGGCTGGCGCGAGGATGCGCCGCCGGCGCAAAAACGCCGCGCACTTTGGTACTACAACCGCAGCGAGGTGTATGTCAATACGGTGCTGATGGTTTATGATGCCCTGGCAAAATGAGCGCGTCGGCTGAAGACTCCCGGCTGGAAAGCATTGTGCTGTCGGCGTGAAAATTTCCCGGGAAAGAGAAAAGGAAAAAGGCAAAAGGCGGTGGCGCCTTTTGCCTTTCTTTTTTTAACTTCAGCGTCCGTTGTCAGTTTACCACGGGTCCACGAAGGTGTGGCCGGCCTGACCGGGATCTCGCGCGGGAACGGACTTGAGCCCTCTCATGATCCAGTCGCGGGTGTGGGCGGGATCGATCACCGCATCGATTTCAAGGTGTGCCGCCATGTTGATGGCCTTGCCTCTTTCATATAACTGCGCAACCAGGTATTCGTAGAGCTCTTCGCGCTTTTGGGGATCCTCAATCGCCTCCAGTTCCCGCCGGAAACCGGCGCGGACGGCACCCTCCAGTCCCATGCCGCCGAATTCACCCGACGGCCATGATGCTGTGAAGAACGATTCATGGAACCCGCCCCTGGCCATGGCCATGACCCCCAGCCCATAACCACGGCGCAAAACCACAGTGAAATACGGGACGGTCACATGTGAGCCGACGACGAACATGCGGCAGACATGACGGACCTGCGCTCGTTTTTCTATTTCCGGTCCGACCATGAAGCCGGGGGTGTCGCAAAGCGATAAAATCGGCACGCCGTGCGCATTGCACAACATCATCAGCCGGGCCGCCTTGTCCGCTCCCTCCGCCTCGATTGCCCCGGCCATGTGCATGGGGTTATTGGCGATGACGCCGAAGGGGTGTCCTTCAATGCGGATCAGCCCCGTGACCATGCAGGGGCCGAATTTAGGCCTCAGCTCCAGAAATGAGTCGGTATCGGCCAGCGCCCTGATGACGTTGCGCACGTTGTAGGCGCGCTTGCGGCTTTCCGGAATGGCGCTGCGCAGTTTGAGTTGATCGCCCGCCTGCCATGAAGACACAGGACCCTGGAAATAAGAAATGTATTTCTTGGCCACCGCCACCGCTTCCTCATCGTCGGCCACTTCAATGTCGACGACGCCGTTTTGGGTCTGCACATCCATCGGGCCCACGTCCTCCGGCCTGAAGACACCCAAGCCCCCTCCCTCAATCATGACCGGGCCGCCCATGCCGATGCTGGAGTCCTTGGTGGAGATGATTACATCGCAGCACCCCAGGAGCGCGGCGTTGCCTGCAAAGCAGAAGCCTGAAACGATGCCGACCATCGGGACATGACCGCTCAATCTGGCAAAAAGGGCGAAGGTGGAAAGATCGAGGCCCGCCACTACGATGCCCTCGGCATCGACGTCGCCGGGGCGGCCGCCGCCCCCTTCGCCGAAGAAGATGAGAGGCAGTTTCTGCTCGTAGCACAAAGAGAGCATCCGGTCTTTTTTCTTGTGGTTGAAAAACCCCTGCGTGCCTGCCAGGACCGAGTAATCGTAGGCCAGCACCATGCAGCGGGCCTTATCCGCGCCAAATAATGATCCGTTCACCGCTCCCACGCCAGCAATCATACCGTCGGTGGGGGTTTTCGCGATCAGTTCGTCGAGCTTTCTTCTGCCGCGCTGCGCCGCGATGGCCAAAGCCCCGTACTCGATGAAGCTCCCCTCATCGCACAGGTCCATGACATTGGCGCGCGCCGTGCGCTGATTTTTCTCTTTTCTTCTGGCAACCACGTCCGGACGGTTCTCATCCAGCGTAAATGCATGCCTGCTGATTACCTCGGCCAGATCGGGACGAACCGGGGGGGTCTGTTCCTTTTGTTCTCCGGCCTTTTGTTTGTCTGTCTGCTTATCCATTTTTATCTCCGTCTCTATATGGTGTGAAAGCACAAAGCGGTGACAGACCAATTGTCTGTTCCACCTTTGGCGCTTCATGTCTTGTAATTAATTGTTTTGCCCGCAGTCTAACGGCAGCGCAACACCGCTTATGCCAAAGCGCGCCGGATTGACACTCGCCCGGAGGGAGGGTGACTCACCTGAGCGCCAGGCGTCATTTTCAGGTCGTCAGTAGGGCCAAGCTTATTCAGGTACTGATTTATTTGTCAATCCGTACTTTTCAAAAATGTAGTCATTATCCTCGCCGACGCCCGCGGAAATCCATTTGACGCGCAGAGGCGTTTTCGACATTTTACCCGTGACCGGCAGGGTGACGACACCGTAGGCCGGGTGGGTTATTTTGTGGAAAGTGCCGCGTACCTGCCAGTGTTTTTCCTCAAGGACCTGTTTTGGTGTCAGCATCTTGGTGGTAACGGGCAGCCCCCCGCCGCGCCATTTGGAGCGGGCCGCCTTTACACTGTAGTTGGCGAACTTTCTGCTGATCTCTTCATAGGTCATATCGGCGACTGCTTTATCCACTATATCGTTTAGCTCCAGAACTTTGTCGATATCATCTGTAATGCGATCCAGAAGTGTTTTCCAGTCCTCCTCGATGCTCCACTTTCCCAGAAGCTTCAAGGCGGCGCGGAAGTCCTGATCCCGGAAGCAGGCGATCGCCACATAACCGTCCTGGCACTTGAAAAAACCGTAGGGGCAAAGCCCGTAATCCAAAGTGCCGTAACGGAACCGCGGCTTCTTCCACAGATAGCCGATGGTCGGGGAAAAGCCGACGCATGATGCATAAGCGTCGGCCGTGGCGATATCGACCATCTGGCCTTCACCTGTAGTGCGCTTGAAAAAAGAGGCGATCAGACCGCCCATTGCCGCGCCGACGGCGGAAGTGTAACCGGCTGCGTAAAAACCGGCGCGGGTGGGCCAGTTGTATGGCTCCGGCGCGCTGGGCAGATCGCCGATCAGGGCCGCCAGACCCGATTCAGCCTGGCTGGTCAGATCCGTCCAGGGGGTTTTGGCCTGCCGTTTAGCTTTGTCCGTGTAATGACCGTAAGGTGTGATGGCGATGTAGATGAGTCCGGGGTTGAGTTCCTTGAGCTGGCGGTAGCCGATCCCCCATTCATCCATTTCGCCTGGGGCGAAAGTTTCAATGAGGATATCCGCGCGTTTGGCGAGAATTTTCAGATTGTCCCGTCCGGCATCGCTTTGGAGATCCAGCGTGATATGTCTTTTGTTACGGCTTTCCATCAGATACGGGATGCCGACGCCCTTGATGTTGGCTCCGTACGGGCTGATGATGCGTGAAGGATCTCCTTCAGGCGGTTCCACTTTAATTACTTCGGCGCCGGCTTCGGCAAAGAAACTGGCGGCGACATTGCCGGAGAAGTTGGCATAGCTTAAATCGAGAACCATCATGTCGTCGAGTGCCTCAGGCTTCCCCTCAACACCTACCAATCCGGAAAGAAACTGACTCCATTGGGAAAGATGCTTTGACGCCCCTTTCTGCTGCAGGTATCTGGAATAAACACGTTCTTTAATGGTCCTCACCCCCCTTGTAATTGAATATCTCGTCCTTGGTTATGTCGTGGTAAATGGGCGGCCTCTGCCCGACCCGGTAGTCCCAGTTACCGACGACCCTTTCTTTTTCCAGCTCTTTTATCTCATTTTCCGAAAGCCCGAGGATTTTCTTGAAGACCAGCCGGTTATGATAGCCCAGAGGTCTGGTGAGCCATTTGATCCGGCCGGGCGTTTCGCTCAACATGGCGATCGGTCCTTCGATAAGCAGTTTTTTGTACATCTCGTCATTGTAGTCGATGACGCTGCCGCGCTGACGTCGCCATGGATCATCGGCAATTTGCACGTCGTCGAGGACTTCAGTGGCGGCAATCATGTGCTGTTGCGTCACAGAGAGTATTTCAGCCAGGCTGTTTTTTTTCACCCATTCTTCGGTGATTTTATTTAAGGCGGCGGCATGGTCCGGTAAAAGGCGGCCCGCCGCTTTCTGATAGCGCCCGTCACGGGCCAGATCGTCTCGTTGCATGGCCAGGCACAGAGACTGGAATTGATCGTCCGTGGCGACGGCGAGGGCCAGAAATTTTCCATCGCCGGTTTTAAAAATTCCCGAAGGGGAAAGCCCCGGATCGGCATTCCCTGTGCGTTCCAGCTCCCTGCCCGTTGCTTCGCAATAGGTGAAGTGAAACAGGGAACGCATGAGAATTTCCGCCTGGCATCCGTCAATATACTGACCTTCGCCCGTGCGCTCGCGGTAATTGAGTGCGATCATGATCAGCATGGCCGCGAAATAGCCGGGGAAGAAATCGCCGAAGAAGTCCGGAACCTTGAAATATTTATCCGTGTCCGGATGACCGGTGGCGGCCAGCACGCCGCTTGCACCCTGGGCCAGAAGGTCCCAGCCCGGATAATAGCGGTAGGGGCCGAATTGCCCGTAGGTGCTTAAGCTGGCGTAGATGACTTTCGGGTTGATTTTACTGACCTGGGAATAGCCGATGCCCCAGGCCTCCACCGTGCCGGAAGTGAAATTTTCGACCACCACGTCGGCTTTTTCGGCCAGACGCAAAATCAGGTCCTTGCCTTTGGGTTTCTTGACGTCGATCCCGACAAAGTATTTGCTGTGGTTGATATAGTGCCACAGAGGGTTGGAATGTTTCCAGTATTTCCCCCAGTACGTTCCGCCGCGCCAGTAATCGCCCTGATAGGGAACCTCCACCTTGATGACTTCCGCTCCGAACTGCCCCAGAGCCTTGGCTGCCGTCGGGCCGAAGATCATGTGTGAAAGATCAAGCACGCGCAGGCCCTTGAGGGCTTCTCTTTTTTTGTCAATGCCTTCGGGGGCGAAAAGTTTATTTGTATAATCAAAATAGTCTTGCGTCATGGTCACATCCCCATATAGGCTTTTTTTACCAGATCACTGTGCAAAAGAAAATCACCGGAACCTTCCAGCACTACGTGGCCGTCCTGCAATACATAGCCGCGGTCCGCTATTTCCAGCGCATGCAGAGCGTTTTGTTCAGACAGTAAAACCGTTATGCCGTCGGCGGGGAAGGTTTTAATCACATCATAGATCTGCGACATGATAAGCGGGCTGAGCCCCAGCGACGGCTCGTCGATCATCAGCAGTTTGGGCTGAGCCATCAGGCCGCGTGCGATGACCAGCATCTGCTGTTCTCCACCGCTCATCAGGCTGGCTCTCTGCTCGGAGCGTTCCTTCAAAATGGGAAACAACATGCAGACTTTATCCATCATCCGGTCTTTATGTTTCCACGCTTTTCTGGTCGAGGCGCCCATCAGCAGGTTTTCCCGGACACTCAGGAAAGGGAAGATTTTCCTTCCTTCCGGAATCTGCGAGATGCCCAGCTTCACGATCTGGTCGGAGGGGAGCTGCCCGATGGACTCGCCGCGGAAGGAAATGGTTCCCGCCTTGGCGGGCAAAACGCCGGAGATACAGTTGAGGAGAGTTGTTTTTCCGGCACCGTTGGCGCCCAGCAGCGCGACCAGTTCACCTTCGGCAACTTCCAGGTTGACATCGTGCAGCACAGGAATGACACCGTAGGCAGCATCCAGATTTTTAATGTTGAGCATATTTCGCTCCCAGATAAGCTTCAATGATTTTTGGATCGCTGGTGACTTCGCGTGGAGGTCCCTCGGCGATCTTTTTCCCGTAATGGAGGACAACGACTCTCTGCGTGGCGTTCATGATGATTTTCATGACATGTTCAATCCACAAGATGGTGATGGCGAACTGATCCTGGGCGCTCCAGATCATGTCCAGCGCCTTGGATGCTTCCGAGGGATTGAGCCCGGCCATGACTTCATCGAGCAACAGCAGTTTCGGCGTTGTCGCCAAAGCGCGCGCCAGCTCCAGCATTCTTAGTTCGTAGAGATTGAGGTCGCGTGCCAGCGTGTCCCGTTTGGAAAACAGACCTACAAATTCGAGGTAGTAGGAGGCCTCCAGGGACGCGTCGGGAAGGCTCATATGGGCGCGCTTTTTGCCGTTTAGCACTCCGACCAGAACGCCGGCCAGCGCGGTCATGGATTCAAACGGCTGCGGTATCTGATAGGTCCGGGATATTCCGATCTTGCAGATCTTGTTACTGGGCATGCCGGTGATGTCGGTGCCCTCGAATCTTATCGACCCGCTGTTCGGTTTGTAGATACCGCAGATCAGGTTCAGCAGAGTCGTCTTTCCCGCGCCGTTGGGGCCGATAAGCCCCACCACTTCGCCTTCTTTCACGGTGAAACTGACGTCGCTGACGGCAGCCAGGCCGCCGAAATTCTTTGATACGGATGTTATCTCCAGCATAGGACTATTCTCTCCTGACGTGCAATTTGGGGAAGTAATCGCGCGGCCTTCTTTTTTTGTAGAGCCCCCACAGGCCTTCACCGCGCGGGAGAACGACGATGAGTGCGATCAGAATCAGCGGGAAGACGAAATAATTCACCGGGCCCAGACGCCTGAGCGAATCCTCGACAATGGAGATGAGGTATGCTCCGGGGATGGCTCCGTAAAGAAACGCCCTGCCGCCGATAATTACGATAATCAGAATTTTGGCCATGAATTCCAGCGGCAGGTAGGTTACACCGGCAAAGGTGCGGAAGGTATGGACGATAAACCAGCCGACGATGCCGGTGAGAATCGACGGGGCCACATAGAAAAACACTTTATAGGCATCCACACGGACGCCCATCATGCGGGCCACATTTTCATTTTCATTGACGGCCGCCATGCTCACGCCGATGCGCGAGCGGACCGTCCGGTCGCACACGAGCAGATAAAGGAGCATCAGGATAAGCGACAGATAGTAGTAGGCGATATAGTTCCAGGTGACTTTCTTAAATGCCAACAGCGGACTCATGCCGACCAGTCCGACTTCGCCGCGGAAGATGTCGCCCCAGATGTAGGTGATATCGAGAAAGGTAAGAGGCAGGATCAGTGTGATCAGAGAGAAGTATAAACCTTTGGCGATCCAGGTGGTGGGGCTCAAAATCAGGGCGATGGCTGCGCACACGAGTATGGTGGCCATGAGAGTCATCGCCGGGTTCCAGCCGAAATGAAGATTCAAAAGAGCCGCCGTGTAACCTCCGACGCCCAGATAAAGCTGCGGGCCGAAGTTCACTCTGCCTGTGCCCAGAAGCTGCAGGGCCAGAGGGATGGCGATGGCGGCATACAGATTCGCCGTGGTGAACATCGTCAGAATGTGCGGAAATCCGTAAAGGAAAAGAGGAAGTATGAACAGGCATGTGATGGCGATGGTAGAGTTACGCCAGTAGCGTGGCTCGATCACCCACTCTGTTTTTTTGTCCCGCCAGCGTGCGACAATGCGATCCCGGCGCAATTCAAAATTTACCATAGAGTTTCTCCTGCAAAAATACCGCCGCGTCGATAGATCATGACGATGAGGGTGACAATCAAGGCGGCAAAGCCCATGAAACGGGGAACGAAAACGAAGCTCACCGACGCGTGAATGAAGCCGATCAGATAGGAGGCGACGATGCTTCCCTTGAGGTTACCCAATCCCCCCAGGATCGACACCAGCATGGCCGTCATCAGAAGCGGCATGCCCATAAAGGGGTCGATTCCCCAAAACGGCGCGATCATGATCATGCATATCGTCGGGGGGATCACGGAAAGAATCATCGCCAGATAATACATGCGGTTGACATTGGCGCCCATAAGCAGCGCGGCCGGCAGGTTCTGACTGATGGCGCGGATAACCAGACCGATTCTGGTTCTGGTCAGGGCGACAACGTAGATGGCGGTGACGACGACACCTACCAGTGCGGCGATGATCATCTGCCAGGCGATGGTGATCCCGCCGATGGTGACGATATCGTCAATGATGGTGGAGGGGATGCTCACGCCCGCCGTTACCGGGAAAAGATAGTTGGCCAGGTGAACGATAACCAGAAAAACGAGCAGGGAAACGGTGAGAAGAATCTCTTCCTCCTCCAGGTAGCGCTGAAAGACGCCTTTGTAAAAAACAATCAAAGCAAAGGCGCATTGGACCAGGATCATTAAGATAATGCTCGGCACAAGCCCCAGGCCCGCGTCCTCCATGAAAGTCCAGGTGAGATAGGCAGCCAGGACAAAGATCACACCGTAGCCCAGGTGGAAAATTCTCAAGACACCGCAGATCAGAGAAAAGCCCAGGGAAATTAAAAGATAAATCGAACCCCAGATCAGGGTGTAGATCACGATTTGCAGTAAAAGATCACTCATCGGGTTGGCGCTCCCTTGAATCGAAACGGACATGACATGTTTTTAAAACTGTCACGCTGTTATGAAAGGAGGGAACCGGGCGGTCAGGCCCGGTTCCCCGGTCTGTTACTTGCGGAGGACCGCCGGCGGCTGGTAATCAGCCGTTTTGTATTTGGGCGGATAAATGACCTGCATCTCTCCCTTTTGCCACTGCACGATCGGTGTGACGTATTTGGGCGAAGGCAGGTTGTAGTGATACTTGGGATGCCAGCCGATGGAACCGAGCACCGCCACTTCTTCCACCTGTTCGAGTTGTTTGATCAGCGCATTGATATCGCCTGTGCCGCCGGCTTTTTCCACTGCCTTTTTGAAGCCGAAGATAGAGTCGTAGGTGGTATGAGAGCCGAAGATGGGACCGACTTTGTACTTTGCTATCAGAGTATCCATAAAGGGGATTGTCTTTGGTGTGATGGAGACACGAACCAGTGATGAACCGACGGAGACGCCGTTTACCTTACCTTCGGTCATTTTCCAGGCCTGGGGCATGCCAGCCAGTCCTCCCCAGATGTTCAAGGGGATGTTTCTGGCGCTGGACTGTGCCCACTGCTTGATGAAGGCGGGCTCATCGATATACCCGATGACGCAGTCAATCGCTTCCGCTCCGGCTTTGGCGATGGTCTCGAAGGTCGGGTTGAACATCTTCTGATCCAGAGACACGGTGGTTTCATTGACTACATCCAGGCCGTTTTCCTTGTACACGCCGGCAAGTGATACGGAGACACCGGGCAGTCCCTTTCTGAGCGGCTTGGTCCATTCCATGTCTTCATAAATGATGGCGACCTTTTTCGCCTTCATGATGTTTTTGAATATTTCTGAGTTGTCCAGTGAAACGATTTTCAGGTAGTTGGTCGAGACGTGATAGTAGGTCTGGAAGCCGAAACGGTATTTTTCGTAGTTATCGCGTACACGGTGCCAGATGTCGTCACCGGAGCCAATCGTGGAGAAAAACACATGCGGGTATTCCTTGAACAGCTCGGCGCCGATTTCCATGCCGGCCACGCCCATTTCCACTTTTTCGGCAATAAAGACGGCCGCCACTTTATCGTTCATTACCAGCTTTTTGTAGATTTCGACACACTTGGGAATTTCACCCTTGCTGTCCTCCACAATCAGCTCGACCTTGCGTCCGAGAATGCCGCCCGTGCTGTTGATCTCATCGACCGCCAGCATCGCGGCAGCCTTTGAGCTCAGCGAAAAGGGAGCGGACATATTCCCTATCAAACCGATTTTGATAGGGCCCGTTGCCTCCGGGCCTGCCGCCCAGAGAGTTGAGGCAAAAAACAGTAAAACAAAAACTACCCCGGCAAAGAGACGTCTGGTTTTCATCATGTACCCTCCCTTTTCACTAAAATTTGTCTTGACAAGAACAAGGCTTTCATGAAGCCATTTAACAAGCATTATATAAAATCAAGTTGGACAGTGTCAATGAAAAAGTTGCCGTGTCCGGAAATCGCTGCTATCTTGCCAATTACACAGAGGAACACAGACGTGAAAATATATTTTTCAGATAAGCGGGTATAACCGGCTTGAAAATCCGCGGGGGGAAAGCGGGTCATTTTATGATTGGGAGACCAGGGAAAGATGCATCGCAAAAGATTGATGAAAAAAAGGGAGACGAGCGGGTTGCGGCAACAGATTATGGATGCGGCGCTGGAGTTGTTTGCCAACAAAGGATACGCCGCGACAACGATTCGTGAAATCATCGACAAGGTAGGGGTGACGGCGCCGTCTCTTTACTACTATTTCGGCAGCAAGGAGGGATTATACAGGGAATTGATCGACGTGCACTGTGAAAAACTCGACCGTGTTATTTCTTTGCCCCCGACTGCATCGACATCGGCCCGCCGCGAGCTCAAGAGCCTGGTGGCCGGATTTTTTGACCATGTCGTAGAAAACAGCGATTTTTTCCGGCTGATGTTTTCGGCTTATTACGGCCCTTCGCAGGGGGCGCCTTATTGTGATTTTGTTTTGTATCACGTCAAATTTCACACATCCATCAAACAGATTTTCGAGCGGGGAATAGCATCAGGAGAATTCGCGCCCGGCAACACCGGTAACATGACCTGGGTTATTCGCGGCGTGGTGCAACTGGCTATGGAAGAGCAGATAAAGGAGGACCGGCAGAAAATCGACACGCCCGGCCTGCAGAGAATCATTGACGGGATTCTCAGACGTCTTGCGAAGCCGGTGCCGGCGAAAAGCGGCAAGCACCAGAAGGCGTGAAACAGCTTTTGAGACGTAGTTCCCCGACAGGTGCAAAACCGGAATAACGCGATCAATAAACGGCTGTGCTGATTTAGAGGCAAGGTTGCCACAGTGTTCCGACGAGTTTTCTGTAACATTGCCCGGCCGGAAAACGCTTTGCTTTATTTCAGTAAATCATTGCCGTCATGGCGAGATCTGTCTTCCAAGCAACAACTCTCATCGGCGCAAAATTATTTTACGTGTTGATGTAAGCGTCGGGATCAGAGAGCGGATGCTTTGACTGTTGGTTATTTACTGGCTCATGGTCACAGTGCTTTCGTAGTGATTTTCGGATACTCTACCGTTGAGAGTGTGGTCTTTTTCATTGTGTTTTTCTTCCGTGGCACTAAACGCTTGACGCGTATATATTTTTAGATAATGTTTGTCGCGGCTTTGGGAAAAAGGGGAAATACTTTTTTGTGCAGGGAGGAAGTTCACTATGAAGAAATGGAAGTTGTTAGTTTGTCTGGTAGCCATGTCAATTTTTTCACTTTCGGCGGGCGTAAGCCTGGCGGATGAAATTGTCGTCGGCTTTTCCGGCCCTTTGTCCGGGCCGGCTGCTGAATATGGTCAGGACATCGTGAGCGGTATTGACATGGCGGTCAAAGAGCTCAATGCGGACGGCGGCATTACCGTAGCCGGGAAAAAATACACGTTTAAACTCGAACGACTCGATGACCGCGCCGATCCCGTGCAGGCGGTCAACAATGCCCGCCGGCTCAAAGGCGGGAAAGCGATTGCGGTCTTTAACGGCGTTTTCACCACGATCGCTCCTTTGCTGAAAATCAATGAAGAGAAGGGCAACGAGTTTATCGTCATGGCCTATACCAGCACACCCAAGCTGGAGGATCTGGGCAATAGCCTGCTGGTGGGCACGACAGTTACCTTCATGCCCTATCTCCATACATACGCAGACTGGGCGTTGAAAAAAGGATGGAAGAAATGCGCGATGGTCACGACGCTCGGTGCCTACGGAGATGAAAACAGGGCGGTCTTCAGAGAAGTATGGACCAAAAAAGGCGGCATCATAACAGCCGATAAACCGGCCAACTACTATACGGAAACAGACTTTTCCGCACCTCTGGCGGCGGCCATCGCCACCAATCCGGACGTGATGCTCATCGGCGGTCCGTCGGCGACAACCGCTCTGGTGGTCGAGCAGGCGCGTTCCATGGGGTTCAAGGGCGGTTTCATGATGATCGACCAGGCCAAGCAGGACTACATGGCCAAGCTGCTGGGCGGAACACAACAGATGGGTAACCTGATCGGAACAGGCGGTGTGGTCAGTGTGCCCATGCCCGGTGCCTCCACTTTTGAAAAGAAATTTGTGGAGCAGTACAAAAAGATGGTGACCTGGGAATGTGCGTTAAACTACACGGGTATGCACGCCCTGGCCAAAGCTATTGCTGCCGCCGGCACGGTGGAAGATATTCACAAGATCCGCGCCAGCTTCGACAAGGCGTTGGCCGCATCACCCATGCTGGGTGATAAATATCCTAATGAAGTTTTCGGTATCACCAAAGCCGGCCGTTTGTGGATCATGGCATCGATTCAGACCATCACCAACGGAAAATGGGATCCTTCCGAGTTGCATGTCTGGTGGCCGAAAACCCAGGCGGAATTTGATAAGGTGAAAAGTTTAAGTGTCGCGAAAAAAAATCCGTTTATCTGGTACAAACAATAGCAGTTTCTTTTGTAGCACAGAGAAGGGACGGGCCAGGACCCGTCCCTTCCTTTTTTTATCCCTCCCTGATATTCCTTAAGTATCGGGCGCATCTTTTCTTTTGCCGGCACCAAAAAACAACCACAACGTATGAATGACCGGCAGATATTTAATGGCCGGCAGTCACTTAACTTTATCAATGATTTTGGTGATGTTTAGTCGGCAAGGGGCGTTGATTTTTCCCGCGTATCATTCTTTCTGAAGTAAATTTCTTGACTTACACATTCTGTCGGTTAAAATGCGAAATAATTGGGGTGGTATTGAAAATAACCGGAAAACAAGGAGGGAATTGGTATGAAGCAGTGGAAATATTTTATTTGCCTGTTGTCTGTTCTGATTGCATCGCTGGTTGCCGGGTGGGCCGTGGCGGATGAAATCGTCATCGGGTACACCGGCCCTTTGTCCGGTCCGGCGGCGGAGTACGGGCAGGACATCTTCAATGGCGTCGATATGGCCGTCAAAGAGATCAATGAAGCAGGCGGTATTACGGTCAAGGGGAAAAAATACACCTTCAGGCTCGAAAAGCTCGATGACCGGGTGGATCCGACACAGGCGGTGAACAACGCACGGCGCTTCCGTACAAACGGGGCCATTGCCGTTTTCAACGGCGTCTTCAATACCATCGCGCCGATGATGAAAATCAACGAGGAGAAGGGAAACGAATTTATCATGATGGCCTATACCAGCACACCAAAAGTTGAATTTCTCGGTAACAAGCTGGTGATCGGCACGACGGTTGATTTCTCGACCTATGTGCAGGTGTTTGCCGAATGGGCTTTGCGCAAAGGATGGAAAAAGTGCGCGATGGTCGTCACGCTTGGAGCTTACGGCGATGAATGGAGAGCCGGTTTCAAGGAATATTATGAAAAAAAAGGCGGTGTGATCACGGCGGACAAGCCGGCCAATTACTACACGGAAACGGACTTCTCACCCCAGCTGGCCGCAGCCATTGCCACCAAACCGGATGTGATGCTGATCGGCGGGCCATCTGCCACTACTGCACTGGTCATCGAGCAGGCAAGAAACATGGGATACAAGGGCGGCTTCATGCTGGTCGATCAGGCCAAGCAGGATTATATCGCCGTGCTGCTGAAAGGAACCAAAATCATGGGCGATCTGATCGGCACGGCCGGTGTCGTGAGCATTCCGTTTGATGGCGCCAAAGCCTTTGACAAAAAATACACTGCGACCTACAAGCGCATGGTGACCTGGGAATGCGCGCTCAACTACACAGGCATGCACGCTCTGGCCAAGGCGATTGTCACTGCCGGCAGCGTGGATAACGCCTATGCCATCCGCGCCGCCTTCCCCAAGGCACTCGACCCCCCGATGCTGGGCGATAAATATCCCAACTCGGTCTTTGGCGTGACGGATACGGGACGCATGCTCATCATGGCTTCCGTGCAGACGGTGACCAATGGAAAATTCGACCCCTCGGTCTTGTATGCCTGGTGGCCAAAAACGCAAAAGGAGTTTGAAACGGCCAGAGAGCTGGGCAGAACGCCCCAGAATGAGGTGATCTGGCTGAAACGCTAGACGAACAGATTAAGTCACTACGAAATGCCTCAGGGGGAACGGGTCATCCCGTTCTCCCTTTTTTGCGTGCAACGCAAAAGTGACCACGGATATGTGTTTTTTAGATACCCGACCCGGCCGGCAAGAAGTCAGCTTTTAGACATTTTTCCTTAGTTTGAAAATCACACTGCTTCAATCGTGGAAGTCGGCTTGCTGGTGATGTTGTAGGTGACGCTGACCACTTCCGGAATGTCACTGGTGATTTTGGCGGCGAGTTTTTCGAGCAGTTCAAAGGGGAGTCTGGTGGGTCGTGCCCTGCGTGCATCTTTGCTGTCCCATGAGCGGATTTCAATCTGATTGCCGAAGACGCGCTTTCCATCGCGCATACCGGTGACGCGGTCTTCGTGCAAAATAGCCAGGTACTGGAAAGCTTCGATATTTTTCAGTGCAGCTTCGACAATGGCTGTCGCCTCACGCACCAGCGCGATTCTGGCGGGAGAGGCCTCGCCGATCACGCGCGCAGCCAGAGCCGGCCCGGGAAAGGGAACCCGCCTGAGCATCGAGGAAGGCAGCCCCAGCCCTGCCCCGACCTTGCGCACACCTTCTTTGCGCAATTCGATAAGCGGCTCCAGAATTTTGTAGCCGAAGGCTTTTTGCGGGTCGATACCGAGCTGTTCAAAAACATTGTGCTGTCTTTTGATACCGGCAACCGTTTCATCTATGTCCGTCAGGATTGTACCCTGCAGGAGATATTTCGCGCGGCTTTTGACAACCAGTTTGCCGAAAACTTTTTTATAAAATGTTTGAGTGATGGCCTCTCTTTTTTCTTCCGGGTCAGTAATGCCCTTAAGAGCCCGGAAGAAAGCCTTTGTCGCGTCAATCACTTCGACCTTAATCCCCAGCTTTTTAAATTCCGCCTGTACCTGTGCCGGTTCCCCTTTGCGCATCAGGCCGTTGTCGATGAGGCAGGTTATGAGGCGGTTTCCCAGGGCTTTGTGTCCCAGGGCGGTGACGACACACGAATCCACGCCGCCGGAAAGAGCGTTGATGGCCAGTCCGTCACCCACGGCGTTTTGTATGTCGCGGACTTTATCCGCAATAAACTTGTCGGTGTTCATCGTGCCTGCTTTGATTTCCCTTATTTTCATACTCAAAACTCCCCGGTGATTAAATCGTGATTGAGCTTGTATTCTATATTCTCATCCGTTTCAAGCACTAAAGAAAAAAATGAGCCGTGCCGGAGAATATTTTCAACTTTTCTGTTGTAAAGAAGGGCCGTTCGTTTTAGATAACATTTCGCGCACAGACCCTGTGCCTTCAGTAAATTACAAAAGGGGCTTGTCATGAAACCTGTAAAGATTATGCCGTGCCTGGATATGAAAGACGGACGGGTGGTGAAAGGCGTTCACTTCGTGGACATTAAAGACGCGGGAGACCCGGTGGAAAGCGCGGCGTTTTATCAGGCCGAAGGCGCCGACTTACTGGCGATGCTGGATATCGCGGCCACACAGGAGATGCGTAAAACCCGTCTGGAGTGGGTAAAAAAAGTTTCATCCGTCATCAGCATACCGCTTACCGTGGGCGGGGGCATCACCTCCTTGGATGATATCGAGATGGTGCTGGCCGCCGGCGCCAGCTCAGTGTCGGTAAACAGTGCTGCCGTGAAAAATCCTGATCTGGTTCGCGAGGCGGCCCAGAAATTCGGCTCCGATAAAATAACCGTGGCCATTGACGCAAGGCGAAACACGGCAATGCCTTCCGGTTATGAGCTGGTGTTGTCCGGTGGGACCTTGCCCGTCGCTAAGGACGTGCTGGATTGGGCCCGGCAATGCCAGAAGCTGGGAGCAGGAGTGATTCTGCCCACCAGTATGGATGGAGACGGCACAACTGCCGGTTATGACATACCCTTCATACGGGCCATCTCCGATGCCGTGACTGTGCCGGTGGTGGCCTCCGGCGGGGCCGGCAGCCTGGAGGATTTTTATCTGGCCGCGGCAAAGGGCCGCGCTGCCATCCTGCTTGCCGCCTCTGTCTTTCATTTCCGGCGTTTGAGAATCAGAGAAGTTAAGGACTATCTCAAAAGCAGGGGAATTGATGTCGCCTGAGCGCCGGCAGACGCATCTCCAAAATTAGCTTCATTGGCTGACCTTCGTTTATTCTATTCTTTCGCCTGAGTGCGTCCCGCTGCCAGGCCCGTGATTTGCTTTTTTCGGTGCCTGAAGGTAATTTTGTACAGATGACAGAAATTACCGGCCGTTTCTGAAGGGAGGGGAAGTCGGGTCGATTGGCAGGGCCGCTCCGACCGGATTTGCTCCGGTTTTGTCTGTATGCGTTTCTTTGGATCATACTGCACTTTTATCCGCTTAAAACTTTTTTGACTCACCGGCGGAAAAAAATTAATTAAACAGGCGTTCATGTCGATATACAGATAAATTGTCATTCATTCAGCAGGAGGCTTGCATGTTCAGGGCTTACATAAATTATTTCATCCCTTTGAGTATTCGCGACGATGCCGACGAGTACCGGCGGGCTTTCCAGATGACTGCTTTCACACAATTGTCTGTATTGTTTTTTCTTCCCAACGTCATCAAGTGGTACAAGATGGGCTTCACTGGCCTGGCGATAAGCATTTTTTGCGTCATGATCCTTGTGGCCATGGCTGCGCCGTTCGTTTTGAAAATAAGCAGGTCGCTCGATATCATGGGAAATTTCGTTATCGCCGCGATGGTGTGGCACTTTTCTGTCCTTCCGGCGGTTACCGGGGGAATTTTGTCCTCATCGCTGGCCTGGAATATCGTAATCCCGGTTTTTGCGGTCACTTTTTTAGGATTCGGAAGTTTCGTCTTCTGGTCCTCGTTCATGCTCTTGGAGATTCTCGTCTTTTTGGTGATTCAGATGACCGGCGTCGCGCTTCCGTCTGTTTTGCTTACCCCCAAGCAGTTGCTCCAAACACAGATCGCCAATATCCTGGGACCCTTTCTGACGATGGTTATTTCACTGTTGTTCGGTCATCTGGGACTGAAGCAGGCCTTGGCAGCACAAAAAGCGGCGGCGGACGAAAGTCGGGAGGCGCATTTGCGGCAGGCGGAACTGGCCCAAAAATCAGAGGCGATGGCCGGGAGACTTGCCTCCATTTTTGACCAGGTCAGCCGTCACACGGAGCATTTGACGGAGAATGTGATGAAAAAAATGACGGCCCTGACGGAAAGTTCCGCCCGTAATGCCGCTACCGCCAATGACCTTATAGGCACTTCCGGCGCAGTGGTTGGCCAGACCAATCAGTCTGTGCAGGCACTTACCTCGCAGATGGCCGACGTGACACGCACCAGTGAAGAGACTTTCAAAATCATCAAAACAATAGATGAGATTGCCTTCCAGACCAATCTTCTGGCGCTAAATGCAGCGGTGGAGGCGGCTCGGGCGGGGGAAGCAGGCGCGGGGTTTGCCGTGGTGGCAGATGAGGTCCGCAATCTCGCCATGCGCTCGGCCGAGGCCGCCAAAAACACTTCCGGCATGATTGAAGAGGCCATAAATCGCATCCGGGCGGGAGAGACGCTGGCGAAACAAACCAACGATAATTTCACCAAACTGGCCGAAAGCGTCAGCAGGGTTCTGGCGCTCGTTGATGGTATTGCCAAATCAACCGCCGCCCAGAATGAGGGGATTGAAGAAATGAAATCAATTGTGACGCAGATTCATGAGCTGGTTGCTCAGGAGAGTCAGGGATAAAGGGGAAGGGTGACGAACCGCGTGGTGTGGTCCCTGTCTTTTGGCTTTACTCGGGCATTGTGTAGCGTTTTTCATGAAACAGCTTCAGGCAGATTTCAGATACCGTCCGGTCGTAAAAAATACCTTTTTTGTTTTCAATTTCCTCGAGTGCAACACCGATTCCCAGAGCCGGGCGATATGGCCGGTTCGATGAGATCGCCTCCACCACATCGGCTACGGCGATAATCTTTGATTCCAGGAGAATCTCATCCCCCTTCAAGCCCCGGGGATAACCGGAGCCGTCGATGCGTTCATGATGTTCGTGCACCATGCGTGCGATCGGCCACGGAAATTCTATGTCTTTCAAAATTTCATAGCCTGCTTCGGCGTGAGTCTTGATGATCTCCTTTTCCAGGTCGGTGAGTTTTGTCGGTTTGGTGAGAATTTCCGAGGGAATGACTATTTTACCCAGATCGTGAATCATGCTGGCCAGACGAATGCCGTCGATTTGGTCGGGGGGAAGTTTCATTTCGGTGGCAATGGTCCGGGCCAGATCAGCCACACGCCGTTGGTGTCCCGCCGTATAGGGATCTTTCGCCTCCGTGATTGCTGACACAGCCTTGATTGTCGCGCCCAGCGATCTGCGAAGGCTTTCAATGCTTTTTTGCCTTTCCCACTCAAGTTTCTTTTTTGGAGTGACGTCCTCCACAATGCCGTGGTAATAAAGCAGGCTTCCTGCCTGGTCTTTTACGGCGGTTATACTCATGTTCGCCCAGATCCGGCTTTTGTCCCTCCGGTAAAACTCCACTTCATAGCTTTTGATACTGCCGTGCTGCCCAAGGTTTTCCATTACTTCACGGTAGGCTTCCGGATCAACAAAAGCATCTTGAAAATTATTGATAAGTTCGCCGGTTGCCTCTTCAGGACTGGAATAGCCGAGCATTTCCGCAAGTGCCCGGTTCATGGAAAGAGACTGTTCTCGTGGCGAGGTTTGAAAAATCCCCTCCTGCGCATTTTCCACGATGGTGCGGTATTCTTCCTCGCTTTTGATAAGGTCCTCCTCCATCCTTTTGCGTCCGGTGATGTCGCGCGAAATCCCGCGAAAGCCTGCCGGCTTTCCCTGCGCGTCGCGGATCAAAGAGATGGAAAGTTCATAAGTTCCCGAAGTGCCGTTCTTACTCAGAACGTCGATCTCGACGGATCTTTCCGGTATGCCGGTTTTATAGACGTTCTGAAAAAGGCGAAAAGCCAGTTTCGCGTCTTCCGGTGTTTGAAAATCGCGGTTGTCCCTTCCGATGAGCTCGTCCCGCGTGCGCTGAAGATGCGCGCAGATGACATCGTTTACGAAAGTGTATTTTCCGGAAAGGTCTATTTCAAAATAGCCGTCGGGAATGGTTTCGATGATGGCATGGTGGGTATCTTCCGGGTGCGACCACTGCTCTTTAATATCACGGGCGATTGTGATCACGCCGGTTATTTCAGAGTTTTCGACAAGCGGGATAGATGTGGCTTCTACGATAGTCACTCTTCCGTCTTTAGCCACAAATTCGTAAATCTGGTTTCTTGTGGTGGCCCCTGCAAGCACTCCGGAGAGGTTTTTTGCCATCAGTTCCATTGAAGAGGCGCTAAAAAGCCCCGGCTGAACGATCGCGCGTTTGACAAGTTCTTCCGGTTTGTAACCCAGAATCGCCTCCACGCCAGGCGAAACGGAAGTTATTTTCATTTCTGTATCCGTTATTAGAATGATGTCGGACACAGAAGCGGGGTCATCATGTAAATGTTTGTCAATGTTCTTTTGGTCTCCGGATGAGTCTTTGCGGCCGGCAGTCGCGTTTCCCACGCCCGCCTGTTTTGCAAGTGGCGGACTGCTGGTGGGGGTATTGTCGCCTGCCGGTGGGTTTGCCATCAATTATCTCCATTGCCCGGGGCGCGGCAAGTAAGGTCTGGTTTGCTGATAGTTACTTTTCGCTCAACATGACATCGGGCATTCCGTCCTGCGGTGCAGGCCGGGGACAGGTGCAAAATGCCGGCGTGTTTATTTTTCAAGTTCGAACTTCGATTTGTCCACACCGCAGACCGGGCAGGTCCACGAAGATGGTATGTCCTCGAAACTGGTGCCGGGCGCAACACCGTTTTGGGGATCTCCCTGGGCGGGATCGTAAACATAACCGCATACGGTGCAGACGTAGCGGGCGGCCGCGTCGGCTGCTTTCGGTTTCGCTCCCGCGTCTGCATCAAATGTCGGAGCGGTTTTCGGGGCCTTGCCGCCCTTGACGGTTTTATAATACAGATAGGTCATCGGCTCACCGTCACCGAGCACATCCGCCTCAACCACATTCCCGAGGAATATCGTATGCGAACCGCAATCGAGCTCGCCTGCTACTTCCGCTTCGATGAAACCGGCTGCATGCTCCAATATGATGGGCAGCCCGGTCACGCCTGCTCTCGTACGCACACCTTTCAACTTATCTGTGTCCCGTCCGCTTTTAAAGCCGAAAAGGCCGATAAAGGTCATCGGTGCGCTCTCAGTCAATGTCGTAATCACAAATTTACGGCCGGTGCTGATTAACTCGTGAGTGTAGTTATCCTTGCTGATGCAAATGGCGACGGTGGCAGGCCTGGAGGTGGCCTGAATGACGGCGTTGGCTATCTGGCCGTTGAATTTTCCGTCCCGGCCCGCTGTGACAATATACATGCCGTATCCGATTTTGTGCAGTGATGCTCTGTTCATGAATGTTTTCCTTCTATCAGGTTTATATTATCGATGGCGGTACTTATAACCGAAATTAATAAAATTTGCCACGATATTTGATTCGGGGGTTTTTTGTTTTGACAAACAGTGTTTTCTCTTATAGAGCTCCAGACACATACATACGGGGCTCTTTTGTGCAATCAGGATGCGTGCCCCATGTTTTATGATCAGCATGACCAATCGGAAAACGAACCGGGAATGAAGTGAACTCCATGATCCTTTATCAGAATTTTTTGCAGAAAAAATCTTTTTCATTTGAGGAAATACTGGCCTTCTCGCGCGGTTCACTGGTGAGCGACCCGCCGGAGGGCTTTGAGGCACGCCTGCCCGCGCCCCCCTTTCTTATGGTGGACCGCATCACCAATGTGGAAAGCAAAGGCACCATGGGCAAGATCATCGCCGAACAGGATGTCCGTCTGGATGCCTGGTACTTTCAGTGCCATTTTACCGCAGACCCGGTGCAGCCCGGATGTCTCGGTGTGGATGCGATCTGGCAGCTTTTGGGTTTTTTCTGTGTCTGGCGTGGGGCTCTTGGGTCGGGCAGGGCGCTGGGTTGCGGTGAAGTGGTGTTCAACGGACAGATACGCCCGTTTAATAAAACTATCCGCTATGAGGTCGATATCCGCCGCTATTCTCACCTGAAGGACTCCGGTGCCTCCGTGGCCGTCGGCGACGGCCGGGTCTATGTGGACGATGAGCTCATCTATACGGTCGGGCAGGCCAGAACAGGTATTTTTAAGGATATCGCCTATCCCGATTACCCCGCGCGCTCGAAAAACTCCATTGGCGGGATAATGTAGCTCTGAGACGCGCTGCCGGGTGCGCGGCTAAAAACATATTGAAAATCTTTTCCAATTGGGGCTATAAGTTCCCCGTTTTCGATAACTTACTGGTTGGACATGTTGTGAACATAGTTAAAAAAGCGGCCCTTCGAATCGCCCGCGGGAAATATTGCAAAGCCGCTATCGATGAGCAGGCAGACCTGTCGGCGCTGCGTGAAAAGCCGGCCCGACAGGTGATTGTCGGGCTTTTCCTCATCGCCTTCAGTTATGTCATCGGACTGCCGGCCGTTGTTTTTTTGGGAGTGTGTGCCGTAAAGTTTCAAAAACCGATGATCGCGGCGCTGGGCGGGCCTCTTATCTATGGCGTGTCCACTATCATTTTTCTGGTCGGCATCAAAATGGCCGGGAAAAAATATGTCCAGGTGTTTTGCCGGTGGGTTGTGCGTGTCGTGTTGGAAAAAATTCTCGGCGACGATCTCCTGGTACGTTCCGAGGGAGATTCGGGAGAAGCCCTCCCCTGATGTAGCATATCGGCGCTGAATATCAATATTGAGGTGAAACATGAGCAATGTAGAAGAAATCATCGGTGAATTGAAAGTCAAAATTATTGCCACACTGGGACTGCTGGATATAACGCCTGCGGATATCGGTGATGATGATCCTCTCGTCGGTGGAGACACGGGCATTGACTCCATCGATGTTTTGGAGTTGGTGATGATGATTGAAAAAGATTACGGTGTGAAAATCGACAGCAAAGAGCTGGGGATCAAAGTGTTTGCATCCGTCCGCGCCCTGGCGACACATATCGCGCAGGCGAAAAGCCGGGGTGCGTAATTGCCGTTGGTTCCGGTCACCCGATCTTTTTACATAAAACAGCGCATGATGTTTCCATGAAAAAAGTCCTGTTAATTTCAGCCAACATGATGAAACAGCCCTATGCGGTTTATCCGCTGGGGCTCGATTACGTTGCGGGCGCCCTGCGGCCTGATTATCAGGTGAAAATTCTGGATATGAATGAGCCGGGCGTGTTGGAAGCGGCAGGAGAAAAAATCCGTGAATATGTTCCTGATTATATCGGCCTGTCCATTCGCAATATCGACAACACCGATACGATCAACTGCCGGGGATACCTGTCCGACTATCAGGAGCTGGTCAACCTGATTCGTAAAAATTCGCAGGCTCCTCTTATTCTGGGCGGGAGCGGCTTTACAATTTTTCCCCTAGAGTTCATGCAGGCGCTCGGCGCCGATTACGGTATTGCGGGAGAAGGTGAGGCGTTCGCTGAATTACTGGACGCATTGGAGAAGAAGGCGGATCTTGCGGCAGTGGCCGGTTTGGTTACCGGTGAGTCGGCGCCTGTTTCCTACCGTCCGTGGACAGGTAAGATGGCCAGGTCATTTGATGCGATTGCCACTCATACGAAATATTATCTGTCCTACGGCGGCATGCTCAATCTTCAGACGAAGAGGGGCTGTCCGTTTCGTTGCAGCTACTGCACGTACCCCCATATCGAGGGACATAAGATGAGGTTTTTCGAGCCGGCGGAAATAGCCAGGCAGGCCCGCGAGCTGCAGGAGGCAGGCGCGAAATATATCTTCATTACCGATTCGGCGTTTAACGCCAGCTATGGCCACAGCCTGCAGGTGGCCCGGGCTTTCCGCGATGCAGGCCTGACCATCCCCTGGGGGGGGTTTTTCGCGCCCACAGTTCCGCCTGATGGTTATTACAAAGAGCTTGCTGAAGCCGGACTTACTCACGTAGAGTTCGGCACCGAATCCTTATGCAGCGTCACACTGGGTAATTTGCAAAAGCCTTTTTCTCCCGCCGAAGTCATGCTGTCGCACCGGCAGGCCCTGGAGGCCGGACTTTTTGTCGCCCATTATTTCCTCCTGGGAGGGCCGGGTGAAACTCCCGGTACTCTGCGTGAAACTCTAAAGGGCGCGGACGAACTTGAGCGGGCGGTTTTTTTCTTTTTCTGCGGTATTCGGATCTATCCTCATACCTCCCTTTTTGATACTGCTGTGCAGGAGGGGCAGATTCAGGCGGGACAAAATCTGATAGACCCTGTTTTCTACCGCTCACCCTTTATCTCCGATGTCGAAATTCTAAAGACGGTAGAACAGCATGCCGACGGGCGCCTGAACTGGATGGTCGGAGCGGGGGAAAGCAAGGCTACCAGGATTCTGCCCAGACTATACGAACGGGGGCACACAGGGCCGTTGTGGGAGCATCTCATTTCGTGATATCGGGTCACCCTCTGCGCTTCGCCGCGAAAGCCTCCTGACCTTTCCAGTCCCGATTGGAATTGATCCGTAGCCTGTGACGCATCTCGGACGTTCTCACATAGCCTGTGGATGAGTTACGCAAATCACGGGTATGGAGCGTCCTGACATAATTTACAGTAAACAAAAATGAAACGCGACGCATTAAACGGACTTTTATTGAGTTGTCATCCCGCGGTCTGCCATGAAAGATACCGGCTTAAAAGTATATCCGGCTCATATAGCCGGCGCCATCGTATTCATTAGTGCTGCCGGAATTTATTTTCTTGCGCCTCTGGCCGCAGCAGTTTTGCTTGTCGCGTATGTGATCTTGTGCATCGTGGCCTGCTTCTTCCCCGGGACCAATTTTCTGGGACCGGTAATCAGCCGCGGCCTGACCAGAGAGCGAAAAGTCGCCCTGACTTTTGACGACGGGCCGTCTGAACAGACCACCTTGAAAATTCTTGATCTGCTTGACCGGCATAAGATCAAGGCCACTTTTTTTGTCTCCGGTGTCAATGCCCGGAGACATCCCGAGATTATTTCGGAAATTGTCCGCCGCGGCCACGAAATCGGCAACCATTCTATGGGGCATGACCCTCTGCTGATGTTAAAAAGCGCAAAAACGATCGACCGCGAGGTGCATCGGGCCGCTCAGGTGCTGCGTGAGGCGGGCATAGAGACACTTGCCTTCAGGCCGCCGGTCGGTATTGTCAATCCCAAACTCTTCCCAATTCTTCAGTGCCGGGGACTCATCTGTGTGAGCTTCAGCTTGCGGGCACGGGATTTCGGCAACCGGCGAGTCAAGAACCTTGCCGGGAGAATTCTCCCGAAGGTCACAGGAGACGACATCATCCTTTTGCATGACACGCCCGTTTCCCGCCATGAGGACGAAGCGCTGTTATGGGAGGAGTTTGAAAAAATACTGGTCGGGCTCAAAAAGGGCGGCCTGAAAGTTGTTCCCCTGTCTGAGCTCACCGGCCGGCAGATTATGCGACACGGCCGCCAGCAGTAAAGCTTTAAGTCCATTTTTGATTCAGGGATTGACTCTGATTAAAAATTTTGATTGTAAATAAAAATAATGATATGGATTAAAATTCGTATGATTAAACCGAAAAGCACAGGGCAGGAGGAGCTTTGATCGACAGGTGGAGGCTTTTCAAAGACGCAGGCACCATAGAGCCGGGGGCGTCCGGGTTTAAAATTGATGTGCCGGTTGACTGTGCCTGGTTTGGCGGGCATTTTCCGGGCGAACCGATTCTGCCGGGGATTGCGCTGGTGCATCTGGTTTATGAGGCGATCTCGGCCAGGGCGCGGCAAAGGGGAAAGTCGGTTACTCTGGCGTCGCTCAAAAGAGTAAGATTTACAGGGCCGGTGAGGCCCGGCGATACTTTGCAGTTGTCTTTGAAGGGCGAAGGTGATTCTTCTGAAAATGCCTACACCTTCAATGTATCCCTGAACCAGCAGACAGTCTGCAGCGGTCATGTTTCGGTCACTTAAAAGGATGAAAAAAATTTAAGGAGGGGGTAATGCCTCAGAACAACGATTTAAAAGACATGATACAGCATGTCGCCGGAATCATTATTGACGAACTGAAGCTGGAGGACGTCACACCGGACACATTCGACCCTGATTTGGATCTGGTGGATGAGCTGGGCATTGACAGCATGGATCTGGCCACCATCGCACTGGTCCTGCAGGATGAGTATAAAATAGTCATCGACGAGGATGATTATCCCAAATTGAAGACCATCCGTCTGATCTGTGAATATATCGAAGAAAAACAGGCAACCAGACACTGAGGCGTTTTTTCCGTGAGGGCGAACTTAAGCATAAAACCAAAACCGTCGCGTCCGAAGTTTTCGGACCTGCTGGCCGATCCTGTAATCAGGCGGCGCTGGGAAAAAGTGCGTCGGTATTTTTTCCTTCGTGAATCCACCTACGATATGACCAACCGTTGCAACATCCGATGTGATGGTTGCTACTACTACGAGGGGGACAAGCAGTTCGCCGTGGAAAATCTGAACCCCGGGGACTGGCGGGCACTGATGAGATCCGAGAAGGACCGCGGCATCACCTATGTTGTCCTGGCCGGCGCTGAACCTTCGCTGGTGCCTGAATTGCTTCAGGTTTGTTATGACGAAATGCCGCTGGGTTGCATTGCCACCAATGGATTTAAAAAAATTCCCGAATCGGTGGGCTACAAAATCCATATTTCTGTCTGGGGTAACGACCTGACCAGCGAACGCACCCGCAGGGCGAAAAACCTTTTAAAAAAACAAATTGAAAATTACCGTGGCGATCCCCGTGCGGTTTTTGTCTATACGTACACCAGAGAAAATATTCACGAGGCGGACGAAGTTGCAGCCGAGCTGGCCGCGCATGACTGCCGGCTGACGTTCAACGTCTTTTCCTCGCCTTTAGGATACAATGGCGCGCTCAGGCATCATGCGGCATCACTTGCGCAAACCCGTGATTCGATGGTCACTCTTTTGCATCGTTATCCGAAACAGGTTCTTTTTTCCTACTACAATGCCGTGGCGCACACGTCGCTTCAGGGCTTGCATGATCTGTACAGCTGTTCCTACCCGCGGTGCAACCTCTCTCAGGATATCGGCCTGGGGCGCTCTTTCAGGCAGTACCGCACCGACCTGAACTGGGACCGCTCCGTGGCCTGCTGTGTGCCTGATACGGATTGTGACGATTGCCGCCACTATGCGGCCGGCTCGGCGATTGTCACAGCCAGACTCTACCGCCATGTCATTACCCCGGATACGTTTAAGTCCTGGCTGGATTATGTCGACACATATCTGGCTGTCTGGGTGACGGGCTATGAAAAAAGTGAAAATCTTTGCGACAGGGTTGTCGAACCTCCGCCGCCCGCGCGTGAAAGTCTGATGGGGGTCTGATTATGAAAACAGTGAGCTCGCTTCTGGACAGCCACTGGCATGAGCGTTACCGGCGCATCTCAAGCCTGAATATCCGCAGTTCTATCTATGATGTGACGAACCGCTGCAACCTGCGCTGCAAGGGCTGTTTTTTCTTTTCATCGGGTGAACATCATGTTCAGGAAGAAATGGATATTAACAAGTGGGAGGCATTCATCGATAAAGAAAAAGAGCGTGGTGTGAACCTCGCCATACTGATCGGTGGCGAACCTACTTTGTGCATGGATCGCCTGGAGGCCTTTTACAAGCGCATCCCCACCTATTGCGCGACCAATGGTCTGATTAAAGTACCGCGCGAGAAGTATCCCGACATGATGGTGGGTATCTCACTGTGGGGCGGGGGAGAAGATGAGAAAATTCTGCGGGGGAAAGACACCTTCGCCATCTCCAGCAAAAATTATGAAGGAGATCCCTATACCTACTACCTCTATACGATAACTCCCAAACAGGTGGGCAGACTCGAACCGGTCATCCGGCGCATCCGCGATATCGGCCTGAAGGTACACCTGCAGCTTCTTTCCAACGATGAAGGGGTGAACGGTTTTTTCTGGCGTCCGGAAGAGCTCGGGGAACTCGCGCATGAAATGGACGAGATGCTCGACAAATACCCGCAGACGGTCATCTCCTGCAAGTATTATCACAAAATAATTACCACCGGTGAGATGATGGGCCGCCGCTTCGGCTGGAAGGAATGCCCGTCGGTGACCGAATCGATGGATAACCGTAACCCGCCGGTGCGCAGGCTGATTCGTTTTTACCGGTGGGCCGCCGATCTTGAGACGGTGCACCGCTGCTGCACCTCCGCCACGCGCGACTGCTCAACTTGCAAGGACGGAGCGGCGCATATGAGCTGGGTGATGGTGAACAAACGCGACCATATGAACAGCACTCAAGATCTGCAAAACTGGATTGAAGTCTACGAGATGTTTGCCAAACTCTACCGGTTCATTCCCTGGTAGGCAAAACCCGGCACCCGATGGACCGTCTGAATGTTATATATGAAGGAGGGCGGATATTATCCACCCTCCTTTGCATTTCAGGAAAGAAACGGGAAAGCCTTTCAGTCTGAAGTGTACCGGGTCTATCGTTTGGTCGCTGGCGTGGCGGATGAATTTTTCCCGGCGAGAGAAAACCGGCCTGTTATCCTGTTTGTAAAAATATAATTGATATTTATAAAAAGCTTTTGCATGATTACATCTTTAAAAAGCACACACATGAGGTGTCAAGAAGAAGGGATAGAGTAGCTTTTGTCCGGAAAAGTTTTCATTGTCGGTTATGATATGGTCTCTCCCCTGGGCATCGGGCTCGATGACCAGTGGAGGCTCGCCCTGCAGGCCCGCTCAGGCATTGCACCTCTGACGCGTTTCCCTTTAGCCGATGATTTCCCCGTGCGGGTGGCGGGGCAGGTGGACGAAATTGACATCGGTCCCTATCCATTTTTACAACCGCGTGAAATGGCGCACTGGAGCTCGCCTATTTTCAAATACGCACTTTTGGTAGTTCACCGGGCGCTCGAACGAAGCGGCGTGAAGATAACGCCTGAGATCGCACCGCGTGTCGCGACCACCTTCAGCTCGGCTGTCGGCGGTCAGGACGCAGTCCTGAAGGCGGACCGCCAGATGATCGCTCACAATAAAATGCCTCATCCCTTTGCCAATCCCAATTCCTGCATCAACATGGTCGGCGGCAAGGTCTCCATCCTCACCGGCGCCACGGGCCCGATCTGCGCCACGATCACAGCCTGCGCGACCGGGGTGACATCAATGATCATAGGTGAAATGATGATCAGGCAAAACCTGGCGGATGTTGTTATTGCCGGTGCGGTTGATTTCCCGCTGGTGGAGCCCATTGTGGCCGGTTTCGCGACGATGAACGGCGCGTACCGCCCCAAAGAGGGACATCCGCCCGAGGAGCCGCACAAAACCAGCAGGCCCTTTTCCATCAACCGCCGGGGATTTGTTGTTTCCGAAGGTGCGGCCTGCATAATCCTCGCGTCGGAAGATTTTGTTCGTGCTCACGGACTCGGGGCGAAAATCATGCTGGCCGGCAGCGCCATGACATCCGATGCGAGCCATTTCGTGGCGCCGAACCTTCCCACCGTCCAGAAGTGCATTGAGTTGAGTATCGCAAGTGCCGGTCTGGGGCCGCAGGACATCGATGCAATCAATGCTCATGCGACTTCGACGAAAATCGGCGATAAAGTGGAGGCGGACGCGCTCGCGAATGTTTTCGGCAAGAAGATTCCGCCGGTATCGGCCAACAAGTCCCAGTTCGGACATGCTATGGGGGCTTCATCCGCCATCGAAACGATTCTGGCCATGGAGGGCATGCTCTCCGACACCGTTTTGCCGACGATCAATTATGATCCGGACCCGGCCATTGTTCTGGACTGTGTTTGCGAAGGGGCCAGGACGCTTCGCCAGGAGCATGTGCTCAAAAACTCCTTCGGCTTCGGCGGTTGTAATTCATGTGTTGTTTTGAAAAGGACAGGTTGAAGGATAAAGGCCGAAGGCTAAAGGCTGTGGGCTATGAACCATGGGGCATCGGCCGCGGCCTGTAAGATAAAAGGACAGTGAATGAAGGCACCACTGAATCGCAAAGTGTTTGTTGTAGGCTATGCGGCGGCCACGCCGCTCGGGGCGACCTTCGCCAAAACCTGGCAGCGGGCCGTGAAAGGCGAGGCGGGATTTCGCAAGGTGACCCGTTGCAAGGTGGAGTCCGCCTGCGATATCGTAGGTGAAATACCGGACTGGTTCCCGCTGGAGCTGGATTTTACCGACGCGAAGGAAGTTTACAACTGGAACGCATCTTTTGTGATACTCACGATGGCTGTGTGTAAAGATGCGCTTGCCGACGCGGGGCTGGTCATGGACGATGCCATAGCACCCAGAACCGCCTGCCTTGTCGGCTCCGCCCTCAACGGTTCCGATGCCTATCGCATCGCCGTACATGATCTGGAGCACCGGGGGCCGCTCAGGGTCAGCCCCTATCTGCTGCCGAATCTGTGCGCCAATCTGCCCTCGGGGAAAGCCGGAATGCTTTTGGGGTTTACCGGCCCGATCTTTTCTCCGCAGGGTGCGTGCGCCTCCGGAAACCACGCAATCGGTATCGGGGCGCGGATGATCCGCGACGGCGATTGTGATTTTGTTCTGGCCGGCGGGGCGGACGCTCCGATTCTGCCCGAGCTTATCCACGGCTTTGCCAATATGAATGCCACCATCAAAGTGCATGCCAATGACCGCGCCTGGGCTGATCACGCGCAGGCATCACGTCCCTTCAGCATCGACCGCAGGGGTTTTGTCCTCTCCGAAGGGGCGGGTGTTGTGGTGCTGGCGGCTGAGGAAGTCATCCGGGCGCACGGCCTCGTGCCGCGGGCGGAGGTGCTGGGGGTCGGATGGACCTCGGACGCCTATCACTACACCAGCCCCAATCCGGCGACGATTGTGAGAGCGATCCAAGAGACGATACAAGACGCGGGCCTTGCACCGTCCGATATTCAATATGTCAATGCCCACGGCACTTCCACTCCCAAGGGTGACAGGACGGAAATCAAATGCCTGCGTGAGGTATTCGGCAAACAACTGGAAAATATCCCCGTGTCGTCCAACAAGTCGCAGCTTGGCCACACGCTGGGGGCGACCGCCGCCATCGAAGCGGCTCTGACTATCGAAGGAATGCGCCGGGGTGTGATTCTGCCGACAATAAATTATTTTCCCGATCCGGAATTTGCCGACATTGACGTGGTACCCAATGCCGCCCGCAGGCAGCAATATGAAATTTCCCTGTCCAACGCGTTCGGGTTCGGCGGCACCAACTGCTGCGTGATTTTCCGGGGAGTTTGAGATGAAACCTAAACCATTTGTGCCTGAAACTTATCCGGACGATAAGCGGATCGTGCGCGACCGCACCACCGGCCTGGCCTGGCATCGGGCGGAATGCCGCGTGCTGTATGCGGATACGGATCGCGCTCAGATCGTATATCACGCCAATTATCTGCGCTATTTTGAGCTGGGCCGGACATCGCTGATGCGCGATTTTGCCTATCCCTACAAAGAAATAGAAGACAGCGGCTATACATACCCGATCTACGATCTGGGGGTTACCTTTTACCAGTCGCTGGTTTATGATGATCTCATGTACATTTACACCCGGCCTGTTAATCTGGAGCGGGTGCGCCTGCAATTCGATTATGTAATTACGAATGCGGAAAAAGGCTATGAGGTGTGCAGAGGGTTCACCAAACACTGCGCAGCCAACGCAGCCGGCCGGCCGGTGGCGGTCGATCCGAAAACAGTCCGGTTGTGGCAGAACTTCCCCAAGACAATATGAAAAAACGGCTGCCGGTCATCATCCCCGTTGCCCCCTGTTTGCGTGACCATCATTTTGAAGGTAAAGCGGTGCTGCCGGCTGTGGAGTCGCTCATCCTGCTGGCGCGCATCGCAGGGGAGCTTCACCCCGGAGCGAATCTTCATCACCAGGCGGACGCGCAATTTCCGCGCCTCCTGGTCATTGAACCAGGGGCGGAAGTATTAGACCTTGAGGTGGATGTTGAACAATCACCGTCGGGTATAAAAGCATCTTTGTTCAGTTTGCTGAAAGTAAGGAAATCCCCCATCAGCAGACGTCTTGAACATGCATGTGTTACTTTTGCGCATGTAGATATTTCCCCGCAGACGGCCGTGCCTTCATATGAAGCGGTCGAGGCGCGGCGGGATTGTATTTTTATTCCCTCCGACAAAATTTATCGTGAATTAATTCCCTTTGGCCCCTCCTACCAGAATATCATCGGCGAGCTGGCGATTTGTAAGGATTGGGCACTGGCCTCCATTGCAGGAGGCACCGGGCAGGCGGATGAAACGCTGCTGGGCTCGCCCTTTGTCCTTGATGCAGCCATGCACGCCGCCTGTGTCTGGGGACAGAGATATGCCGGCATTGTTCCTTTTCCGGTCGGTATCGACCGCCGCATCATTCATCAGGCAACAAAAAAAGAAAAAAACTATCTGGCCCGTATTGTCCCGACTGCGACAGAGAGCGAACTTTGTTTTGACGTCTGGATTTTTGAGCAAGATGGTGTATTATGTGAGAGTATTACCGGCTTGCGCATGAGGGACATCACACGGGGGCGGATGCACCCGCCCGGGTGGGTCAGGGAAGGGGCATGGAAAAAGTTTTAATCATCTGTCTTTTGTCATATCTTATCGGATCCATAAATTTTGCCATTTTGTTTTTTAAAATCGCCGGCAGGGCCGACCCGCGACTGAGCTTCAGCGGCAACGCCGGAACGACCAACGTGTACCGTCTGGCGGGGCTTCCGTGGGCGGTGCTGGTTTTTATACTCGACATCGGCCGCGCGATAGGGGTGGCCGCGTTGGCAATGTATTTCGTGAGCGGCCCCTGGGTTGTGTGGGCGGCTTTCTTTCTGGTTCTGGGGAACGCCTTTCCCTGTCTGCATGGCTTCAAGGGCGGCAAGGGAGTTGCCAACTATCTGGGGTTCACAGTGCTTTGCGTGCCGTGGGCGGCTCTTTTGGCCGCTATTTTCTGGGTTACGGTTTACTGGGTGAGACGCGTGCCGTTTATCGCGTCATTTTTTATGGTTGCCACACTTTCGGTGGGGCTGGCCGCCACTTACCAGTGGGATTGGCCCGCCTCCGCCGGTGCTTTGGCCGCTTTCGTTCTGATCGTCTTCAACCATCGAAGCAATATCAAAAAAAAGTGGAAAGAAAGAAAATCCCCGGCATGAGTTTTCGGCTAAACATTTTCAGACAATTACCTACAAAACCACTTTCACCGCCGGGTGTGCCTTGATCGCCTCGTACAGGGCTGTTCTGTGCGCATCACTTTCCACCATAACTTCGACATTCAAGGAAACATACTTTGCGCCTTCGCTGTGACGCGACAGGGATATTTTGTAAGACCGGTCGCGGATGATACCGCTGACGGCGTTTTGGATTTCATCACGGTCGGTGCCGATGACTTTGTAGAGCCACAGGCAGGGATAGTCAAGCCGGGGTGGCGGGGTTTTGATTGTCGTCATGACAGGTACGCCTCTCGTTTATGATCAAACCGCAAAAACATTGCCAGTCAATTCTCCTGTTTGTTTGCTTTGACAACATTCGTGCATTTTGTTAAGAAAAGCTCAAACAGCGCACTAATAGCGCATTTGTTCCAAATAATAAAATCATAAATCAAAAATCGGTAAAAAGAGTTACGGATTATTTTCCGCTGTGACAAATAAAGTGCCTGCAGATGAGACGGGCACCGTTCAATTAAAAAAAGGAGGATGGTGTTTATGAAAAAAATTTTATTGTTGGCGAGCGTGATGGTTTTGTTTGCCGTGGTGGTGTTTGCGGCAGGTCCTAAATCCTATCAGGTGACCGGCCCGGTTCTGGAAATCACCGATGATGTGATCATTGTCCAAAAGGGAAAGGATAAATGGGAACTGGCCAAAAGCCCCGCTACGAATGTGGCCGGAGACCTGAAAGTCGGCGCCAAAGTGACCATCGACTACAAGATGACGGCTGAAAAGATCACCGTCAAAGAAGAAAAACAAAAAACAACCAGGAAAAAGTAAAGACAAAAGCATAGCCGATGGAAGCGGTGCCGACCGAAAGCGATCGGCGCCGCTTTTTGTGAGTACGTAAAAAAATATAAAATGTTAATTCCCGGGAAACGAGCCGGATATTCTTTTCAAACGAATAGAGGGTGATGAAAAAAGTTGTTTGCCCGGGTTGTTCACGATAGTGCCTGCCGCGAAGTCGTCGTCCGTCTCTTTCATGTTTTCCTGCATTATCGTTTAGGGTTTTTGCTCTTTTTTGTTCACACTCAGCCGATTGACATTCCTTCAATCATCAATAAACTTTATTCATCCGGGATGGCCCGTGTCGTTCCGAAAGAGGGCAAGCTTTTGAAGACATTTTGGATTAATTTGATAATATTATGTTTTCTCTGCGCCTGTGCCAACGAAGGCGCTGTATCGGGGGAGGTGCGACAGGAAATGGTGAAAAATGACAAGGCGGGTAAAATTGCCGTAGCCACGGTGGCGGGCGGGTGTTTCTGGTGTGTGGCGGCCGATATGAAAAAGTTGCCGGGCGTGGTGAAGGTCGTTTCCGGCTACGCGGGCGGAAGGGGGGAAAACCCGACTTACGAGTCGCACGCGGCGCAGGGCTACATTGAGACCGTTCAGGTCCATTACGACACCGAGCAGGTTTCCTACGAACAGGTGCTGCAATATTTCATGCGTCATATCGATCCGACGGATGGGGGAGGGCAGTTTGCCGATCGTGGCCATTCATACAGAACGGCAATTTTTTATGCCACGGAAGAGGAAAGGGAAATTGCCGGAAAGGTTCTGAAATCTGTCGGCGAGTCCGGCAAGTTTGACAAACCCGTCGTGACGGAGCTCATAAAGTTCAGCTCTTTTTATCCGGCGGAGAATTACCATCAGGACTATGAAATGAAGAACTCCCACCATTATAAAGTTTATCGCAGCGCATCGGGCCGGGAGTCCTTTTTACACAGAATCTGGCAGGGCGGAGCCGGTGATGCCGTTTCGCCGCGCTACGGTAAGCCGGATGATGAGACACTAAAACGTAAACTGACAAAACTGCAATATAATGTAACGCAGCTAAATGCCACCGAGCCACCCTTCGAAAATGAATACGTCGATAATAAAAAAGAGGGAATCTACGTGGATGTTGTTTCCGGTGAGCCGCTTTTCAGCTCGCTGGACAAATATGATTCGAAAACCGGCTGGCCCAGCTTCACACGCCCCCTTGAGCCGGCCAACATCGTCGAGCTTGAGGACCGCAGCCATTTCATGGTTCGCACGGAGGTACGCAGCCGCCACGGGGATTCTCATCTGGGCCATGTCTTTCCGGACGGACCGAAGCCATCCGGCCTGCGCTACTGCATGAATTCGGCGGCATTGAGGTTTATACCGAAAGAGGATCTGGAAAAAGAAGGTTACGGCCGCTATCTGAAGCTTTTTATGCCGAAACAATAGATTTGTGCCGGGAGCATTGAAAGTACTGCGAAGCGCCCGGCCTGCCTGTCATGGTTTGCCCTCCGATGCGATGCGATTGCCGATGTCACGTACATTTTGCATTGCGACGGCCGGATCCATCGTCAGCAGACGCCTGTTTTCCATGACGATTTTTCCGTCGATGATGCTTGTTGTCACATCCGCACCACGTACGGCATAGACAAGCTGCGAGTAGGGATTGTAAAGCGGCGTCAGGTGGGGCTGGTTCATGTCCAAAATGATGATGTCCGCGAGTTTTCCCTCTTCGATGGAGCCGATGAGGTTGTCCAGTCCCAGAACCCTCGCTCCTCCGATTGTCGCCATCCGCACGACCTCCGCCGCACTCATTGCCGTGGGATCGAGGCTGACCGCTTTGTGAATTTTTGCCGCAAGATTCATTTCCTGAAACATATCCAGCGTATTGTTGCTGGCGGCCCCGTCCGTCCCCAGGCCGACCGGTATGCCCCGGCTGAGCATTTGCGGTATCGGCGCCACTCCGGCGGCCAGTTTCATGGAGCTTGCCGGGTTATGGGAGACTCTCACGCCTTGGCTTGCAAAGACTTTAATGTCTTCCGGTGAGAGCCAGTTGCAATGCACTGCCACTGTTTCGCTGTCGAGCACGCCCAGCTCCAGCAGGTGGGGCACAGGTTTTCTCCCGTAACGACTCTCGATGGTCCGGGCCTCTTCCTCGTGCTCCATAAGATGGAGCATGTACTGAACACCTGCATCACGTGCCGCCGCCTTCACAGCGACAAGGGTCTGCGGCGAGCAGGTATAGGCGGAATGACAGAAAAAGGCTGGCGTGACAAGTGGTGCATACTGTTTCCAGCGCCTGACGAATCGCTCGGCGGTCGAGATAATTTTTTCGCGTCCGGTATTGTCCGGTGTCGCGAAGTCGGCAAAACCCTGCGCCACCACCGCACGCATCCCGCAGCTCTGAATTGCTGAAGCGATGTGATTTTCAAAAAAATACCCGTCACATACGGTTGTCGTGCCGGAGAGGATCATTTCCGCGATAGCCAGCATGGCCCCGTCATAGGCCAGTTTTTTGTCAACGAAGCGAGCCTCCATCGGGAAAATATGATTCTCGAGCCAGTCCATCAACGCCAGATCGTCGGCCATGCCCCGGAAACAAACCATCGGCAGATGGGCGTGGGTGTTGACAAGACCCGGTATGACCAGGCAGCCGTCCGCACGGATGACCTTGTCGGCGCCGGGTTGAATGTTTTTCCCCACCAGTTCGATACGGTTGGCTTTTATGGCGACAACCCCGTCTTCGATTATTTGCATATCGGCCGACATCGTCAAGAGCGTGCCGCCCCGAATGACCAGATCAAATATTTCCGTCTGCAATGATTGAATGACCCCTTATTTTTTATCACCGGGAAGTGCCGGTGAAGAGCCGCAGCTTAAAGCAGCTGCGGCGGGAAGGCAAGAGGGTGTTTTTCGGGCGTAAAGGCCTGGAGAGGGAAGAATTATATATGCAAATGCCCTGCAGGAAAGTTCGTGCCGCCGGAGCGGCCGGAGTGGGCCGGGCGTAAATGGTACCCTGCGGAGAGGGATTGGCCTGTTCTTCTATTGCACCGTCAATGCGGAGGAGGTTTTGGTGTCACCCCTGCTGCAGGTTGCCGTGACGGTTATCAGGTCATCTTCAATGGCCGGCACTCTGTAAGAGTAGGTGAATGTTCCCGCCGGTTGTGATTCGTATGTTTCAATGCTGACGACGTTGTTGTTTTTCCTGACCTCGACATATTTGATGAAATGAGAGCCTTTGAGCATTGATTTATGGGTAATGGTCACCAGCAGGGCCTGCGTGCTTTTATTGTACCGGAGAGTAATGTCTTCCGGCGGCGAGGTCAAACCCGCCTGGACCAAAAGGCACAGTGCGGGAAAAACAATCAATACCAAGAGTAAAACCCGTACGCTTTTCCTTTTCATGCTTTGCCTCCTTTTACCATTGTACCGGTGGAGTTATCCGGGAAATTTCGAATCTAAAAGAGTTCCGCCGATCAGGCCCAAAAGTGTGCCACACAGTGTAACTACTATACCCAGGAGAAAATGGGACAAGTGCAGGGAAAACACCTGTATATCTCCGCAGGCAGCCAGCGCCGCCATTGCCAGTGCTGCAAGAAAAAAAATTACACTCAGAACTATTTTCTTTTTCAGCAAGGGTGTGGTGACCTTCCTGAACCTTATTTTCCCATCAAGCACACCGGTGATGATGGCGAAAATCACGGTCAAGGGCAGTAGCAGCGAAAGGACGCGCAAGGTGGAAAATATCGCCTCTTGGGCTTTTCCGCTCATGAAAAAGACAAGGAAAGACAGGCCGCACAGAGTCAGAGCAAATGCCTGAGGGAAGTGGACCAGCACCGGATGAGTGTGCAGGTCAAGAATTCGTCGCCGCTTGAGGGAAACTGTATGGGTATAGGGCTCAAACATTTTGGCCGGAACACCGCAGGCCGGACAGACATCTTTCAGTCGCCCCCTTGTGGTAACGTACCCGCAGGCTTTGCATCTGACAAATTCGGGCATGGTGTCTTTCCTTTCCATCCATGGTGATGCGCGCTTTTATAGCTCGCATTTTCGGAGATTACCATACATAAAATCTTTTAAAAATAAAGCAGCAAAAGACGTGCCCAAATAAATATTTCATTAAGTGCTTGAAATAATAAAAGAATGAGACAATGTCCGCCGGCTCGCCACTTGTCATTGTAAAAATGAACCACTCATTTTGATCTGTCCCAGCATCTGATTAATAAAAAAATCCGGATCCGGGATGGAAAAAATATTTTGCGCTGCAATAAAATAAAGGTTGACACGGGCGGATGAGGCGGATATATACCGCGACCTTCATAGCAAGTTCTTCTGTAAACCTGTTTAATCAGTCAGCATACGGTGACAAAATAGCAATTCAGGCAGTAAGGACGACCGGTAAATTCCACTCTTGCGAAAGAGTGTTTGTATAGAAGGGCCTCAGGCACGCATAGACGAATATAAAAGCGATTGTGCCAAAGGAGCAAGGGGCTCTTTTGTATGTAAGGAGGTATGATGAAGAGAATTAATCAGCTGGCAGCTAAAGCCTTACTCCCAATGATTTGCTTTGTGTTTGCGTATCCCGCCTGCGCATGGGCTCAGGAGATGCAGGTTGATGTCACGGCATACACATTGACTGAATGCTACCACAATAAAGGTGTGACGTCATCCGGTGAAATGGTCAGGCCGGGCATTATCGCCGTCTCCCGCGACCTGGAAAAAAAAGGTATGAAACTCGGGAGCAGGGTCAGGATCGGTAATCTCGGTACTTTTGTGGTCAAAGACCGTACGCATTGGCGTAACCGTGCCAATATCGATATTTATATGGTTTCCTATGATGATGCGATCCGGTTCGGAAGGCAAAAATATACGTTTGTTACCGATGCCGAAATGACAAATGTGCCGGTGGATACAAGCGAAAAGCTTGTCCATATTGTGAATTAGCGTCAAACCGGTTTTAAAAACCCCCCGGAGGCGGGCTTCGTCACCGGGGACGCCAAAGCCCGGTGGCCAGCCGGAAAGAGCGTTCCGGAGTGGTTCCCCGATCATTGGCCGGCGCCTGTATTGTTATTTTCCGATGCAAAAGGTCGAAAAGATTTTATCAAGAACGTCGTCTTGAATGACTTTGCCGGTGATTTCGTCGAGTGCATCGATCGCTACTCGCAGCTCGAAGGCGGCAAATTCCGGAGACTGGCCCGTCTGCAGGCACTCCGATGCCGCCGTGATGCCTGCCAACGCCTTCTCCAGCGACAGTTTATGGCGCAGCTGCGTTATTACGACACTGCCGTCCTGATTGTCGTCGGGGCCTGCCAGGCTCGCCAGCTTATTTTTCAGTTCATCGAGCCCGGCGCCAAATTTGGCCGAAATGTTCAGGACATCAAAATCGCCACTGAATTGTGCTGTGAGCTCGTGAGACGCCCAGGCCGGCGGCAGGTCGGTTTTATTAATCGCGATGATAGATTTTCGTGCGGCACTTTTATTTTGTTCCAGAATATCCGTATCTTCTTTAGTCAGGGGGGTACTGCCGTCGAGTACTATAATTAAGACATCCGCCTGAACAATGCTTTCCTTAACCAGGCCGATTCCTTCCTTTTCTATGATGTCCTGCGGTTTTCGGAGACCGGCTGTGTCCGTCAGGCGAACGCTTCGGCCGTTGATGCCAATAGTTTCTGTGATGAGATCGCGCGTGGTACCGGGGATATCCGTTACGATGGCCTTCTTTTTACCGGCCAGGGCGTTTAGCAGACTGGATTTACCTGCATTGGGTTTGCCGATGATGACCGCCTCCAGGTCGGAGGTGAGAAATTTCGCCTGCCGGTAGGTGGACAAAAGATTTTCAATTTCCGTTATTGCTACGGCTATTTGACCGGCGGGTACAGGAGCATCTTCGGGCCGGACATCATCACCGAAATCAATGAGCGCCTCCATGATGGCTAAAGCGTCAATCAGTGAGGCTCTCAGCTCATCGATGCGCTGTCCCAGTGAACCTTTTAACTGTGCCAGGCCGATTCTGCGGGCTTTTCCCGACTGGGCTGAGATAAGTGTGGCCAGAGCTTCGGCCTGCGACAAGTCCATACGGCCATTTAGGAAAGCACGCTGGGTGAATTCTCCGGGGCGGGCGGGGCGACAGCCGAGTTCCATCAATCGCTCCAGAATTGATTCCAGAATAAGAGGGTTGCCGTGGCAGGATATTTCCAGGACGTCTTCGCCGGTGAATGAATGGGGAGCACGCATCAGCGTCACCAAGGCTTCGTCAAGCACGGTCATGCCGTCTGCGGCGAGTATGTCGCCGTGATAAAGTCGATGGCTCTGCCAGGCACATCCGTCACGGGATGGGCGGAAGAGCTGCCGGCCGAACTCACCTGCCATAGGGCCGCTTACGCGGATCATGCCGGTGCTTGCCGTACCGTAGGGAGTGGCAATGGCGGCGATGGTGTCTGTATGAGTCATAAAAAAGGTTCAAGGCCAAAGGCTATAGGCGATAGGTTGTCAGGCTATCCACCATCAACCAGAAACTATTGGCCGTTTTTCATTTTCGGTTGTCCGCCTGTGTTTTTCCTGACCGGCAGGACGATGACCTTTCTGTACTCACCCTCGCCGCGGCTTTTAGTGACCAGTGCTTCGTCTTCCTGCAGTGCCAGGTGGATTATGCGTCTGTCACGGGCGTTCATGTGCGAAAGTGACATCGGCTTTTGAGTTTTTTTGACTCTCGCACGGATTCTTTCAGCCATTTTCAGAAGGGTTTCTTCTCTGCGTTTTCTGTATTCCTCTGAATCGACCACGATCATCTTACGTTCCGCCTCGGCTCTGTTGACGGCCTTGTTCAGAATATACTGCAGCGCATCCAGGTTCTGGCCGCGTCTGCCGATTAAAAGCGCGCTTTTGTCTCCCTGGATATTGAGGACGATGGTATCATTCGTTTCCGATACAGAAACCTCGCACTCAAAGGTCATCATCTTGAGAATGTCTTCGAGCAGTTGCCGGGCTTTTAAAGCGACTGTTGATGGGACGGTCTGTTCTGTGGCAGACGGGCTAGCCGGCCGTTGTGATTCGACGGCAGCCGCGGGAGAAGCGCCGGAGCGGTTATTTTCCCGTGGAAAGTTTACGGCTCCCCGCTGGTCGGCAGCCGGTTGTGGCTTTTTTTGCGGCTCTTGCCCGATCTTGTTGATAGTTTCCTGATTTGAACTCGGTTTAGTTTTAGGTTTCGGCTCAGAGCTGCGTCCCATTGTGTTTTCTTCGCTAACCGGATATTTTATCTCCTCCATGGGGAAATCCATGTCGAAAGATAGAAGTGATGCACGAATTTTGGCTTTTTTCGCACCCAGTCCTAAAAATCCCCCCGATCCTTCCGAGATGATTTCAATATTTAGTTTTTCTCTGGCGACACCGAAGTCGCGGCAAGCCTTCTCGATGGCGCCGTCAATTGTTTTTTCTTCTATTTCCACTACTTTTGAACTCATAATGAACTCCGTGAGCTAATGTCATTTAGCCAATTTTTTATTGACATAATACTGTTGCCCGATTTGTAAAATGTTGTTCCACAGCCAGTAAATAACCAGACCGGCGGGAAAATTCAAAAAGAAGAATGTAAACATCACGGGCATGAGCAGCATGATTTTCTGCTGCATCGGGTCGCCCATAGCCGGTGTCATCTTCTGCGACAGGAATTGCGAAGCGCCCATAATGACGGGGGTGATGTAAAACGGATCATTGGCGGACATGTCCTGTATCCAGAAGAAAAACGGCGAGTGGCGCAATTCTATGGAATACATCAGCGTTTTGTACAGACCGAAAAACACGGGGATCTGGATGAGCATAGGCAGGCATCCGGCAAACGGGTTGACTTTGTGTTCGCGGTACAAAGCCATCGTTTCCTGGCCGATTTTGGCCTGATCACCTTTGTACTTATCCTTAAGAGCCTCGATTTTCGGCTGCAGTTTCTTCATTTCATTCATTGACTTGTAGCTTAAATTGCCCAGCGGCCAGAAAATAATTTTGACGATGGTGGTAAGCACAATAATGGCTATTCCGTAGTTGAGGACAAATCCTTTGAGAAAGTTTAGAATGTATAAAAAAGGTATGGCCAGCCACCAGAACCAGCCGTAATCGATCGCATTTTCCAGGCCGACACCGATAGTTTTCAAGGTGTCATACTGTTTGGGCCCCAGGTAAAGGGAGTAGGCAAAAACACTGCTTTGCCCGCTGGGGATAAGCTCTTTGCGGCCTTTCATGCCGATGGTCACCATGTTCTGCGCGTCACGCTTCATCGTGACATTAGTTAATGACGGATTTTCCGGTATGGCGGCAGAAATAAAATATTTACTTTCAAAAGCCCCCCACATGACATTGGGGCCACGGATGCTTTCGGCACCGAGCTTTTTCACTTCCAGGCGGTCGACACTGCCACCCAAAGAGATTATAGGGCCGTTATGGGCAAATCTGCTGCTGGCTGCTTCAGGGTCGACATATTCATACCAGTTAAGCCCCGGCATTTGCGTCACGGGAGAGGTGCTCAGGTTATGAATCTTCACCTCAAGGCTGGTGGCATAACTTGCCGGGTCGAACGTGAAGATTTTTTCTATTTTGATGCCGCCTGTCGTTTTTGAAAAAACAAGTTTCTGTTTATCATTTGCTGAAACGAGATCGATCTTATCTGCGGATGTTTCATAAACGGCATTTGGTGATATTGCCACGCTTGATTCCGGGAAGGTGACGGCCAGTGGATAGGGCATACCGTCGCGAACGTTTACCAATTCGACGAAATCATTTGTTTTGATTGAGGGTGGTGTAACGCCGCCGAACAGACCTTTTATCTTCGGCCAGATATCCTCGGAACAATTCTGACAATCCTGATAATATTTTTTGAGTTTGAGAGATTTCAACGCTGCGCCCCGGGTTGAGAAAACGGCACTGTACAGAGGGGTTTCGACCTCTATGTCACGAGGCGGTGCTTCCGGTTTTCCCTGAGGGAGGGAGGCCGGAGCAGCGGCTTCCGGGACTGGCGGCGCCTCAGGTGTTTGCTCTCCGGCGACTGGTTGCTCCTGGGCCTGTTTAGGTTCTGCCTTTTGCGGAACAGGCGGTTTGAAGAAAAAAATCTGATAAATAACCAGAACAGCCAGGGAAAGGATGATAGCAAGGACAGTTCTTTTGTCCATAGAGTTTCCTCCGGTTTCCATCCCGTCTTTACGGGACACATGTTAATGCTCCGCGGCAGGGTGCGACAGCTCGAGATCACGGAGCTTGTCGCGAGTCAGCTGCGGGCAGGTTGATTGTTTACCTGACGGGGTCGTAACCGCCGGGATTAAGGGGATTACATCGCAGGATCCTTTTTATCCCCAGATATGATCCCTTCGCGGCGCCGTGCAATTTTATCGCGTCAATTGCGTATTGCGAGCAGGACGGATGAAAACGGCAGCATGGGGCAAAGAAAAATGGCGAGATACAAGCCTGGTATAATCGAATCATCAAAACCAGGAGTTTTTTCATTGAATTTCCGAACATAATTTATTTGCCGGTTCTCCGCAAGAGGAGCTCTGTCAGCTCTTCGGCTGCTTCCCGGTATGAAAGATGCGGTATGTTTTTTTTCGCCATGATCACTACATCATGATCTTCGGGAAACAAATTTTTGTTGCGGCGGAAAAACTCCCGAACCAGCCTTTTCATACGATTACGCCGGACAGCATTGCCGGTCTTTTTTGTAACAGTGATTCCCAGACGTTTGATTCCGGCCGGGTTGCCGCAACTTACAGTTGTAAAAAACCTAGAGCTTTTTTTGATTCCCCGCTCGTAAATATTCCGGTAGCAGGTTTTACTGGTTATTTTGCTTGCTTTCCGGAATGACTGAATTTTCATGCCTGGATGCCGAAATGTCCATGCAAAACGGCGATACCTTGAATTTACACGGTTAGTTTTTTCCTGCCCTTGGCTCTTCTGCGACTCAGTACCTGCCTGCCGGCTTTGGTGGCCATGCGCACAAGAAATCCGTGAGTCCTCTTCCTTTTGGTGTTTGATTTATTGGTCAGAACCTTTTTCATGTCTAAACCCCTGAAAGTAATAAGTCGTCCCGTTAACCATAGTTGCTTTTGTTTGTCAAGACTAAATTGATTTGGCGAATTAGTGAAAAGCACCGAAAATTGCAGCCTTACACCTTGACGGCCCCTCCTGTGAGTCCGTTTGCGACTTTGGCGCTGCACATTTCATAATCTTTCGTTAAAAATTATTCAGAACTGCCGGTCATAGAAAATGATGACTTTTCCCTTTAACTGTGCTAGAGAGCAAAAAATCTGTACCGGTCGATAGAAAAATTATTGTGAAATACCGGCACGCCGGTACATGGCAGAGCCGGAAAAAAATCTAAAAGAGGAGTGGAATTATGGCATTGAATCCGTTGCTTGATTCGAGAGATTTGAGGTTCGCTCTGTTTGAAGTTCTGGAAGCGGACAAATTCAACCAGTATGAAAAATTTGCTGATTTCGACCGCGACACATATGAGGCGACGCTGGAACT
>Ga0255340_1000752_pt1 | contig 49543 bp, 38 predicted proteins | sample wastewater_treat_7_FD_192417 | JGI IMG/M metagenome (GOLD analysis project Ga0255340, IMG submission 192417) | Wastewater microbial communities from Lulu Island WWTP, Vancouver, Canada - plant10 | ecosystem: Engineered > WWTP > Wastewater > Unclassified | place: Canada: Vancouver, British...
CACAAGACATATGCAAAACTGCCCTATAGCGCCCTGAAATGCCTGTTTACAGATGTAAACACGAAAAATCCGGCCACTCAGACCGGACTTGAAGTTTCGCTTCAACTGGGAATCACTGCCCTCCCCCGCCGAGGATGTCCTTGAGGCTTGAAGGTTCCTTACGGGTCGTGCGCGTCCCCTGGTTGGGGACAACCGAAGACGAATCCCTCAAGACCATGTTGCCGTCGATGATGATGCCGAAGCGCTCCTTGAGGTGCTTGCGGACGGCGTTGATGACGTAGCCTTGGACATTGGCAGCACGGAGGGCGGCCGGAGCGATGCTGTCAAGGAACTCCAGGATGTCGCACTCCTTCTGAGCCGTATCGAAGAGGGTGATGTTCGCCTTGATGCCCTGGGAGTCGAAGTAGAACTTGTTCTTGAGCATCTGGTAGAACTGGTAATCGAGCATGAGCGAGGGATCGACCTGCTTGCGGACAGCATCCGGAGCCTCATTGCGGAGACGGCGGACCGGGAAGAAGGTGACGGAAGTGATGGCGGGTCTCCCCTTCCGCCCTTTGTTCACCTCCGCCGACTTGGCAGCGTTCAGGATGTAATCAAAGGAATACGGGCTCACGCGGTCAAGCTCCTCCTTGGCGTTCACGATGGTGTTCTTGATGAAGTCGTCGACCTTCTTGTACTTGTCGACCAGGCCCCACATCTGACGGAGGTCCTGAATTGAGTACGTGATGGGGTCGGATTGCTTGCTGATAAGCTTGTATATGCGGAGAGAATACTTTCCGCGCAGCTTTACTGCAGTCTCAAGCTCATATTTCCGGAATCCCTTGGAGAAATCGAGCATGGCCTTCCAGATATTGCGGTTCACTCGGATGACCATCTTGCCGGCTACCTTGTCCACGTCGACCTCATTGAGAATCTGTGTAGCCTTGTACTTCTGGTCGTCCTCATACTCAAGGAAACGGCCCATCAGGTTCCTCACCGCCTGCTTGGCCTTCGTGTAGTTCTTGTCATCCTCACCGGAGAGGATATCCTTCACCGGGATGATCACCTCAGCATCGCCCCACTCCCCTATCTCGACCTTGCCGATGCTGGTGCCGCCCTTGAAGTCAAGTCCGCGGATCTCCCGCTGGGCCAGCTCCACCAGGCGGAGAAGAAGACGCTCGGAGTAGATACCGAAATCATGACGGACAGTCGAGAAGATGTAAGACTCGACAACTTCCTTGGTGATTATTTCCTTGTTTTGTGAGGACTCAGCCATTATCTCGAAAAATTTAATCCCGGGTTCAATATTTTCCCCGAGCAAATTTAGAAACTTCTCGGTGAAAAAACAAAATGGCAAGCAAATATTGCGAGGAGAAAAATAAAAATTCAACCTCATTTTGGTATTATAAAACTCGCTAAATATGCTAAAAGAAAATAAAAATAGGCCACAGAGCTTCGTAGAAGGCCGATTGCAATATTTTCATTGAATTATTGACTTATTGAGGAAATAGTTGAATCAGTAAACCTCATGAACCGCGTAAACCAAGAAGGATGGCAAGCAAAACTTGTCAGAACAAATTGAAAAACAAGAGTTGACAAATTCTTAAACCGGAAAGGAATATCAGATTCAACCAAGATGGTTGAATCTTAAACACGCGAGAACAGTCGGTATTCCAAAACTCGCAAAATAAAAATAGTAGTCCAGCACTCGCGAAAATATGGCCCAGAAGTATTCTCGTACTCGCTTTCAAGTATTCTGCCACTCGCTCTTTTGCATCCTAACACAAAGCCAAACGCATTGATAATTAAATTCTTCAAGCGGTTGAATAATTAAAGCGTTACACAATAAATACGTTATGTCAATAACGAATAAGACAACAGTCCAAAAGGAGGTAAAAGCATATTATATATATAGGTCAACCACTCCCTCGCCCCCGGTTTTATTCCAAAACTCGCAATTTCAGAACGAGGATTACACATCTCGCAAAACAAAGGTCTGCCAGAATTACGTAACTCGCTTTCACGTCTTACAGAACTCGCAAAACAAATCGACAACTCTCCGCACGACACATTGAAACTCAATGAGTTGAGCACGATACTAAATTATCCGTTAAGACATTATTACGTTATATCCAAAAAAGATAAAACAAATCCCAAAGGAGAAGAGACCGGCGAAATAACCAAACAGGAAGAACGAAAAATTCAAAGTTCTGGATCTTCCAGAAACAACGACAAGTCAACGAATCACGCCTACATGTAGAAGTACCAGTTCAGATCTCGCTCCCATCAGACACGTTTGCCAGGTCGTCGGTATTACAAATCTCGCTTTATTCTTCTGAGTGGGACTGCCCTGGGAGCCATAGTACAGGTATTCTTTTTCTCGCTAATTAAAGCTTAAGCCGTATTCCATATCTCGCAAAACTACTTGTAAACATCTTTGCAAATCATTGAACTACAGAACGATATAAAGACGAAAACAATAGCTCCTTACATTTATTTTACATGAATCTATTTCTCGCTTTAATGACCCTCCCCCACCCTATTTTTATAGATTTATATTTTGTTATAAAAATATTTTTATATAAATTTGCATAAAGAATTGATTTTAACAATGGGTTATACAGTCTGTTTTGCCAATAACAAGGGTGGTGTCGGAAAGACTACCACCTCGGTGGCCATCGGCCAGGCCTGGGCCCGTATGGGGAAGAAGGTCCTCTTTGTAGATCTGGATTCCCAGGCCAACCTCACATCGATGATTTCCCCACTGGCTCCGGAGGATCACAAGCTCACCATCAGGGATGCCTTCATCGACAAGAACAACTTCAACATCGAGCATGTCGAGGAAAACATAGACCTGATTCCTTCAGAGCTCTCCCTTTCGAACTTCGACCGTGACACGGCCGCAGTGACGGGCCGCGAGTACCTGCTGCTCGACCTTCTGAAGCCGGTCAAGAAGAACTACGACTTCATCGTCATTGACTGCCCCCCTGCCCTTGGGCTCATCACCTACAATGCGCTCATCGCCTCTGATCACCTTGTCATGGTCGCGACCCCCGACGGTCTCGCCTACTCCGGGATGGTCATGGTCGCAAACCTCTACGCGGATGTACGTTCCAGCGCCCGTCTGAACCAGAACATCCAGCTCTCCGGGGTCATCATAACCAAGTATGAGAGGAACAAACTCAGCGACATGTATGTCCAGAAGGTGAAGGACGAACTGGGAACGGCTTTCATTGAGCCGGTGATCAGCAAGGCCACCCGTATCGCTCAGGCCGGCTCCTTCAACCAGAGCATCTACGAGTACGATCCTGACGGAAAGGCTACCAAGCAATATATTGAGGTTGCCCAGACGCTTGCTCTCCGGATCATGGATGAGGAGTAATTTTATAGAAAAATATATTTATATACAAATATATCGTTATGGCTAAGAAAACCGATCCGTTTGACAAGTTCCGCCAGGCTACCCTGGGCGGGGACAAGGCTCTTAGCGGAGCCTTGAGCGGAGTATCCACCCGTGAGGAAGCCCACAGCAGCTCTCCCCTCCCCTCCCCTGCTGCAGCCAAGGTCTCGAAGAACGCCAATCGCAAACTCGTCAGCTTTCACATTGATTCTGACACCTTTCTCAAACTTGGTCAGCTAAAGTTCGAGATGGGCTCAAAATATGACGAGCTTTACAACGAGGCTGTGCGCGATCTTCTCGTGAAATACGGGAAAATCTGACACTCCCCTACCCTCTTAAAGATGTACGCTGCCTTTCAGGTGGCGTATATTTTTATATAATTCTATAAAAATAGATTTATATATAATTAGTAACAACATCCATTCTACTATCTTGAAACGATGATATAAAAATATATTTCTATAAAAACATAAAAATATATTTATAGATTAATATAAAATTACTGTCTTATCTTCTGATGTTGTCACTGTTTGTTTTCTCCCCTCCTGCCATTGCTTGAGCATCCGCTCTTAATTTTTCTACTTTTATATTTTTATAGAATTATAGAAAAATATATTTCTATAAAATTACTCTCGCTTTTGCAAGTTCAGAAGTTCATCTTAGGAGGCCCTCCGTTCAGCCAAGATGTCCATCAATTCTTATTTACTTTTATATATAAATATTTATCTATAAAAATATATTTATAGATTTTCTGAATGCAATATCCCTTCCAGTGTCCTGTATACGTGTCTCTTTCTATATTTCTATAAAACAATAAAAATATATTTCTATAAAAATATAAATTCTTTTCGGACTGCTTGTTGTCCAATCGAGTTACATTCTTCTATTTCAACTTTTTTCGCTAAATTTGTACATCTGTGTTACTCATCCATGGACAGGGTATATATTGGCATACTTCAGGAGTGGGAAGACAGGGTCGCGGATCCTGCCGTCTATGAGCATCTTGACACGTTGTTTCCCGAATATGCCTTCCGGAGGATGCACGCGGGAGATCCTAAGGACCACTGGGCATCCCGCTACAAGGTAGATTTGACCCTTCCGCGCTATAAGAATGCTGAGAAAACCGTCGTCTATCGCTCGGACATGCGTTTCCGTGAGCAGGGCGACTGGGACAACTCCATCGGTGTGATGGACAAGTACATCGTTGACAGGGGACTGACAAGCATCTTCGAAGCCTACAGGGACGTCTCTGAACGCCTTGGCCTCGCAATGCCGCAGTCTGGGGACAAGGAAGTTACCGAAGCGATAGGGAAGATGGCCAGGCAGGTTACTCTCATGGATACCCTTATCGACTACTTCTGCTGGAACCTTGAGAACAACAAGTCCACCAAGGCATCGGCGACCCGCACATACCTCAAAAAGGCTCGTGGGTTCACCAGCGAGCAGATATCCCGTTTTTGCTTCGGCTTTGTTCCTGACTGGAACAAGGTCGTGCGCTACATCACAGTGGACAAGCATTTCCCCCTGGATGACCTCAATGAGGTATGCGGAGTGATGAACAGCGAGAACTATACGGCGGTTGGGAAGACCCATGTGCTGGCCATTCCATACGAGTGTGCCGGCATCGTGAAGGGCTTCCTGTTCAGGCGCATTGACGACAACCGGGAAGGCCCCAAGTACCTTGCCAACGCTGATCTGGACCGGAAATCCGTTTTCTTCAACATCACGGCGGACCCGGATCCGAAAGATATCGTTGTCGTGGAAGGGGAGATGGATGCCCTGACCGCCACTGCGGCCGGCATTGAGAATGTGGTCGCAATAGGCGGCTCCGAGATAGCGGGGGAGAGGCGGCGCCAGATTGAGGATGCCCTGCACAGGAGGGGAGTCAGGAGAATCACCCTTTGCCTGGACCTAGATGCAACACCGGCTGGTGATGCCAATGTACAAGCCAGGCATGCCCACCTCATGAAATCCATCCATACGATAAAGGACGTGGACCCGTCATTTGATGAAATCTATGTAGCGTCGTTTGAATCTCCATCAGACCCCGACCAGTTCATCCGGGAGAGGGGAGTGGAGCCCTTCAGGCGGCTTCTCGAAGCAGCCGTCCCTTACTGGCAATACGACTACAATTATCACATCGCAATGCGTGGGCAATAACCGGCGAAGATATGTTTCGCCCGCCCTCGTTACTTTTGTAAAAAGCCGTCATGCCAGATAATAATTCAATCATACCAAACAACCCAGCCCTTGCTGCAGTCACACCGTACTGCCCTTCTGAGATAGTTGAAATTTTCAACGATTTCCTGGCCCAGACCAAGATGGGAACGAAGGTCGTATATGTCTCAGGAATCTTCCTCAAGACAGGGAAACAGTCCTACTACGGTGTTTACTACGATACCCTCAAGGACCAGAATTCAGATCAGGAGCTGTCTGTGTCCATCCCCCAGAACCTTCGTGATGAAGTCGATAACGGGAGCCTAGTAACGCTTGGAGGAACCATTTTCAGGCGTCCCGGAAACCGTGGCAACATCCAGCTCGGCCTCAAGGTGACACGTGTGGAGACGCTCCAGCAGCAGGCCGTCTCTGAGGAGGACATGAAAAGGGCGGAACTGCGTGCAGCCAAGACCCAGAAGGGATTCAAGAATGTCGATTCCGTGCTGGAGAACATCCTCATGAGAGGGGAACGTCCGAAGGTTGCCCTGGTCTTTGCCGAGAGTTCCATCACCATGGCGGACTTCGATGCAGGGAAACACGCCGCGGAGGCCTCCATGGACTTTACGGAATATAGGGTGAACTTCGCGTCTTCTTCCGCCCTGTGCGACTGCCTGGATGAGGTTGACGGCCGCGGATATGACCTTGTCGCCCTCGTCCGCGGGGGAGGGAGCGGGATTGAACACCTGGATGACCTTGATGTCATAGAAAAGGTCGTGTCCCTCAAGACACCCCTTATATGCGCCGTCGGGCATGTGGAAGAAAAGCTTTTCCTCAAGCTAGTCTCAGACAAGGTTGCCCCGACACCGAACGGACTGGGGCAGTGGTTCAGTGACATTGCCGAAAAGGTGACAAAGACACGCCAGGACTCTATAGCCGTTATTACCAAACAGGTGGAAGCCCAGTTCAAGGAGCGCCTCGAGGTACAGGCAAAGCAGAACAAGGAACTCCAGGAGAAGCTGTCCGCTCTCACGAAACAGGCGGAAGCCAGCCAGAAGCAGTCTGCCGAGGCCAGCAAAAAACTCACCGAGCAGCATGCCGCCGACAACAAGAAACTGCAGGAGCAGCTCTCCGAGGCGAACAAGAAGAACGGGGAACTCAACAAGACCCTCCAGGAGCAGAACAAGGCGCACACCGAGCAGATGACCGCTCTCAACAAGACCCTTGAGGAGTTCAAGAAATCCTCTTCTGAACAGGCCAGGGAGCAGAACAAGTCCCTTCAGGAACTTCAGAAATCAAATGGAGACCTGATGAGAAAGAACTCCGAACTGTCGGCCAGCCTTTCAAAGGCAACCGCTGAAGCTGCTGAACTCAGGAGCAAAAGCGGAGGCCCCGGTGCTCTCACCATCGTTCTTGGAATAGCTGTCGCCATCCTGCTGATACTCCTTCTGGTAAAATAGTTTTATAGAAATATATTTTTATATAAAATAATATTCTGCCATCAGGCCTGCAACTGGCTGAGGAAGTGGTGGAATATCTGCGGATTGCATATTAGAGGGAACACCAGTCCGTAAACTGCTCCCCAGAAGTGGGCCGAGTGGCCGATGTTGTCCATGTTCCGTTTGGCCGCCCACCAGCAGTATAGAAGGTACAATGGGGCGAAGATATATCCAGGAATCGGGATAGGAATGAAGTACATGTAGATACCCATTTTCGGCTCGAATAGGATGGATGCGAAAAGGATGGCCGAAACGGCTCCCGATGCACCGACGGCGCTATAGTGAGGATCATCCTTGTACTTGACAAGATCTCCTATGGTGGAGACGGCAATGGCGCTCACGTAGAGCAGCAGGTACAGGACGATCCCGGTTCCCGGACCGAAGGCTGCCTGGAAATAATTCTCAACAACGTCCCCGAAGAAATACAGGGTAAGCATGTTGAAAAGAAGATGCCCCCATCCGCCGTGGACAAGGCCGTAGGATAGCATCTGATACCAGCGCTTCCGGTGCCAGACATCCCATGCGCTGAACTTCAGGGAATCAAATGGGAGAGTCCCCGTGAAGCAGAGAATGCTCACAAGGGAGGTCACGATGATGATAATAAGTGTTACGGACATGCCTAGAACTCCTGCTTGAGGCCGTCTTCCTTCAGTTCGTCGTATTTCTTGCGGTTAAGACGGAAAATGGACCCGAGACGTCCGGGACGATTCTTCCTGGGCTTTGCCGCCGATGCCATGGGAGCGATCTCGGCATCAAAGCAATCATACGACGCCTTTTCCATCATGGGCTCTTCGAGGCAAGCCTCCCGCATCACCATGGGCTCTGCGGAGCAGAAATCCATGGCGCTGTCCTTTTCGTCTCCATCCGCCTGTTCCAGGATGCCTGAAGCGAGGATCTTCCTCTGGAAATTCCTCCGGTCGAACTTCACACCGAGGATGGCTTCGTAGAGCCTCTGGAGGTCCGGGATGGTGAACTCGTCGTCCAGGAGGTCGAAGCCTACCGGCTGGAAGTGGATGTCCCGCCTGAGGCGCTCCATGGCCGCAGCAAATACCTTCTCATGGTCGAAGGCTAGGGGAGGAAGCTTATCCACGGGGAACCAGGCGGCTTCTTCGGCGTCGTCACCTCCTACTACTTCAGAAGGCTTCACGAGGGCGTACCATGCTATGGTAATTACGCGCTCGCGCGGGTCGCGGTCCGGATCGGAGAAAACCCCGAACTCGACGATGGGGGAGGAAGGGGCCAGGGTCGTCTCTTCTAAGAGCTCGCGCAGTGCACCCTGCTCGGCGCTCTCATCGTTGCGGAGGAATCCGCCCGGGAAAGCCCATTTGCCTTTGTACGGCTCACCTCCGCGCCGGACCAGGAGGACCTTCAGCTGCCAGTCCTCATAGGTGAAGATGACGCAGTCGGTCGTCACTGCGGCGTGCTCGTATTTGTAATGCCAGGGGAGCGGATCCCCGGGGACATATTTGAAGTTCTTGCTCATTACAAGGACAAAGATAGCCGATTTTGAGTGCAAATACAAAAATATGTGTCAAAATAACACGAAAAATTTGGAGAGAAAGAAATAAGTCCTTATATTTGCGTCAAAATGACACGAAAGGAAAAACGAGAAGGCCAATCGTATCCGTGTCGGGAAGCAAGCATTAACGATTAAAGACGCACAATCATGGAAAAGAACGTAGCAAAGACCAAAGTGTATAACGTCATCATCATGGACCGCAGCGGCTCCATGTGGGACATCCAGCGACCTGCCATCCAGGGCTTCAACGAAGTGCTCGGGGGAGTGAAGGCCGCGAAGAACAAATACCAGAAGACCCAGGAGCAGTTCATCACCCTGGTTCTTTTTGACAGCAGCTCGATTGACAATGTCTACTGGAATGAAGATCCGGACAAGGCCGCCATCCTTACCCAGGAAACCTATGTCCCCGGCGCTTGTACGCCGCTCTACGATGCCATGGGTCGCACGCTCACCCGCCTGGAGAAGGAACTGAAGGGAGACGACCGTCACTCGGTCGTAGTGACCGTCATCACTGACGGACTCGAAAACTCATCGGAGGAGTATTCCCTCACTTCCATCAGGAACCTGGTCGAACATCTGAAGGCACAGGGATGGTCCTTCGCCTACATGGGAACCGACCATGATGTGCAAGGCGTATCCGTGAGTCTCTCGATCACCAACGTGATCCAGTTCCAGAAGACCGAGGAGGAAACCATCAGGACCTTCAAGAAGGAACGCCGCGCCCGCGAGAAGTGGGCGGAAGAGGAAAATGCTTTCATCGAGGCCTGCCCCGATGCGACCCTGGAAGAAAGGGTGGCCTTCAGCGTGGGAAGGGCGGAACGCTACTATGACGTGGATTATTATGTGAACCCGGCCTATGCCGCGAGAATCACCCCGGAAAAGGTGAAAACCCTTGATGAAGGTGAGGTCTTTGTCTTCGGCTCCAACGAAGACGGTTCCCACAAGGGAGGAGCAGCCGCCACGGCCGTCAGGAAGTTCGGTGCCCGGGTAGGAGTCGCCGAGGGACCGCAGGGACAGTGCTATGCCGTGCCGACTGTCGGCCCGAACATCGGTCCCCATGAGATCCACTTCGCATTTGAGCGCTTTGTGGAGTATGCGAAGGCGCATCCTGAGAAGACCTTCCTCGTGACAGCCCTTGGGTGCGGACATGGGGGATATGATCCCGGCTTCATCACGAATTACCTAGAAGGGGGAATCAAGGTCCGGAACATCCATTATCCTCTTTCCTTCTGGACGGAGTTTGAAAAGAGGGGACTGGTTTAATTACCCCCGGCGAAAAAAGACTTCGCCCCATGGTCGCTATATTTGTAATCGTTAATCAACTGGAATATGCTTGGAGCAATAATCGGCGACACCGTCGGATCGGTGTACGAGTTCAACAACACAAAAGACTACAATTTCACGCTCTTCATGGGGGAGAGCGGTTACACGGATGACTCCATCATGACGATGGCTGTCGCCTGGTGGCTGCTTCATGACAAGGAGCGTTCTTTTCAGGGGCTGGAGGATGCGATGGTGACATTTGGTCAGAAATGTCCCTGCCCCATGGGCGGCTATGGCTCAGGTTTCTACCGTTGGCTATTCATGCCGCATGACCTGTATCAGTTTGACTCCAGATATGGGGAGGCTCCATATGAGTCATCGACCGGCCGCCATCCGTACGGCAGCTTCGGGAACGGTTCCGCGATGCGGGTGAGTGCCGTGGGATGGTTCTTCGACACCTTGGAAGAGACCGAGAGGGTGGCAGGCATCTCAGCGGCCATCACCCACAACCATCCTGAAGGAATCAAGGGCGCACAGGCGACAGCGGCCGCCATCTTCCTCGCCCGGACGGGGAAAACCAAAGAAGAAATCCGTGATTACATCGAGAAGGCATACGGATACGACCTTCATAAGAGCTGGGAGTACTGGCACCCTATCTACCACTGGGAAGACAGCTGCCAGGGGACCGTCCCCCAGGCGATGATTGCCTTCTTGGATTCGGTGTCCTTCGAGGATGCCATCCGGAAGGCGGTCTCCCTGGGAGGGGACTCCGACACGCTTGCCTGCATCACTGGCGGAATTGCGGAAGCGTTCTACAAGGAGATTCCAGCATCGATGGTGCGACCGACCCGGAAGGTATTCCCGGTCATATTCAACAAGATTCTCGACGCTGTCCGGGAGCAGACCGTCTATGGTTCAACGTGTAAGATCATCGAAGATGGAAAACAAGCTTGACCGCTTCATCCACGCTCAGGATGATTACGGGGTATATGAGCAGGCCCTGTCCGAGATGAAGGAGGGAAGAAAACAGAGCCATTGGATGTGGTATATCTTCCCCCAGATCAAAGGGCTCGGCCACAGTTACAATTCGACCTATTACGCCATCGAGTCTCTGTTTGAAGCAAGGCAATATGTCGATGATCCTATTCTTGGGAAACGCCTCCGTGAGATTACCGGGGCGGTCCTCTCCCATGAAGGGGAAGAAATTGAGGATATCATGGGGAGCGATATAGATTCCAGGAAGTTCCATTCTTCGATGACCTTATTCGATATGGTTTCACCAGGTGAGCTTTTCATGGAAGCCTTGGAAGCTTTCTTTGAAGGAAGAAAGGATGACTCGACTTTGGTCATGGTATTGGACGAGAGGAATTTGCTATATGCTGATTCAGCGTTGAAACGTCATGGAGGATTGAGGAACGGGTTTGACGAGAGGGGATTCTTCGAAGGAGGAACATACGAGTCTGAACAGATTCCTTCCGAAGCAAAGCTCCCTACGATGCTCGACCTGGTGCTGAGAGGGGAGAGGATGGAGGATATGGTCAGGCATTATCTCTACTGGAAGGACTTTTCATCCTACCGGCTTTCCGGGGTCTCTTCGCGATTGACCCATTACTGTGTTTGTCTTTTGAATGAACTGAAGAGTCGTTGTGGGGAAAACTACCCTGACAGCCTGCCCCCGAAACTTGAAGCAGGGAAGATCATCCTCGACCGCTGCCGGGGAGGAGTCCTGGAAGCTGCCGAGACTTTTGACTGGCTTGTCCAGACCTGTAAGTCGGAAGCGCATGTCAGTGACGTACTTCGAGAAATGACGTGGACGTCTCTTCTGACGGAATCATAGAAGATAATGGCGTCATACAATGACAGGATTCTTTAGCGAAAGGCATTCTCTGGAGATGGACATTGGGTCTGTCTCCGTTTTTGTTTGCGTAAACAAAGATATTTGTCTTAGACAGCGCCTGCCAAGTCGAGGAAAATAGTTAAATTTGTCTTTTAAGGACGCATCCGGCAATTCGGCATGCAAACGGTGGGATAACAATGCGGATGTGCGCTAGTCCCGTATCAGTTTGAGCCCAAGTCTCAGAGTGAATAATAAAGACACATAGTCAATGACAACTAAAAGCTACGGTATAGAAGAGATTTCCTCATGGCTGCTCCAGAAGGGCAGCGAGATTGAACTGCCGGCTATCCAGCGAGGGTTCGTATGGAGGACTTATCAGATTGAAAACCTTTGGGATTCCATCTTCAGGGGCTATCCTGTAGGATCTTTCCTTCTGTCGGAGAAGGAGACGCACAAGGAACTCTTCGACGGGCAGCAGAGGGCGACATCCATAGCCCTCGGGTTCTACAATCCATGGGAGCAGCACAGCGAGAAAAAGTTCATCGGCAACGACAAGTCCCTTCCTACAATCTGGCTGGATCTTGCCCCGGCGGAGGAACCATGTAGTGACGGTACGCAGGTGAAAGTCATGCCAGAAAACAGTGCATTCCTTTTCCGTGTGCTGACAAAGTCCCACCCATGGGGCTACCGGGCGTGGAACAACAGTGAGAAGATGTCTTTGAAGGACCGGACTGACGCTTGGAATCAGATGAAGGAATACGGCGCGGACAAGTACACAAAGCTCACACCGTCACAGAGGCTGCCTTACTCGGCAAGGATTCCTGTTCCGCTTTGCTTCCTTTTTGATTCCTACAAGGAAACCTTTGGCAAAGACGATGCGGATTTCCGTGAAGCCATCCTGGACCGCTGTCTCTACAGGCATTATTTCCCGGAGTCGTTCCAGCCATATTACATAGGGAGGGAAGAAAAGACATATGAGCAGGGGTTAAAGGAAATCCCGTCCGAGAGTTGGTCCATATGGCGTGAAAAGATAGCTGAGGTGCTTGACAAGAAGACATACAGCATCCCGGCAGTAATCCTTCCGAGCAAGGTCATGGAATTGAAAAATGACTCTTCATCATTGGAAGATCCGACGCTTTTTGTCCGCCTGAACTCGGGAGGGACGGCCCTTCAGGGTGAGGATTTGATTTATTCAATATTCAAAAGCTACTATCCCCTTGGGAAGGACCTGGTTGAAAGCGTTTCCATCCAGACAAAAAACCTGATATCTCCATCCCGCATAATCGTTCTGGCTGCCCGTCTTGTCCTGGCGGAAATTGCCGGAGGAAAGTATCAGAAGAGTATCACGAGCGCAGCCTTTCAGTCCTATATCAAGAACAGGGATTTCAAGGAAGGAATGGACCGGATGGTTGAAGGCCGGATGGCAAAGCTGATAGGCGAATCCATTGAAATACTCAGAATGCGGCTGGAGGATGGTTCGCAGCGTGTTCCCGACATCGTGGTCAAATCTTTCGTGAAGGATTGTCCTGAGGGAATGATGTTGCTCCTGAACTTCCTTAAGCAGGAACTTGAACTCACGCCAGGTTTGCACATGGCCATCTGCAGAAAACTCTACCGGAACTACTGGTTCGGACTGCTCGATGCCATAGCAAAGGACGGGAGAAACTGGGAAGCATCTGTCACTCCTGAGTTCTGGATGGCAACTGCGCTCCCTTCCGGATGGGGATACAACCAGCTGCCACTCATCGAACCGGATGTGCTGGAAGCATTCCTCTTGAGGAGAGTCGTCCCCTTTGAAGCAAGTATCCACAGGATAGAAAAGGGTCAGGAGGACTCTGTACAGGTATGGGATTTTTTCAAGAGGTTCATCCCGGAAGAAAACGAGGGAGACATCCCTGCCCTATGGGACAATTTCCTCTGGAGGCTCCACTCCTCGAATACCAACAGGAACAAGGCTTTCATCCTTCTGGCGCAAGGCGATTATATTCAGAAGGAGTTCGAAGAGTACAACCAACTGGAGGATCTGCAGGATACTAATACCCCTTGGGATTGGGACCATATCTTCCCGAAGAGCTGGACAAGGGGAGAAAGCAACTTGGAATCTGACTGGGTGAACCGTATCGGAAATTTCCGGGCGATGCCGCTTGTTGTGAATCGGAAAGAGAATGATGAGTGTTCGCCCAAGGAACGGTTCTCCCCTGAATTCTATAAGCTGTCTTCGGAATCTGACGATGCGTTCAAGACTATTCTAAAGAACTACTTCATCGACCCCGCGCATGACTATCAGGATTGGCTCAAATTGGATACCAGGCTTCGTTACTGTCCTAAGGAAGGCAAGGAAGAATTCGAGCGCAATTTCGCAGGTGCGATCATCAAACGCGGCGTGAACATATACCGGCATTTCTATAACCTTTTCGGAATCCATGACGGTTCGGAACAATAACAGGGTGAGCCATGAATATAAGAGACCTCGATGAACAGTACTCGTGTTTGAACGCATCTGATGGTGCGTCATTCATAAAGAATATCCATGCGGCCAAGAACGATACGGGGATATCCACACTTTCCCTCATCGGGTTTCTTGACAGGACAATCACCGGATTCCTTCCGGAAGGCCGGCGAATTTGCAAGGCGGCCCCTGACCTGTCACCCCAGGAAAAGGAGATCCTCACGCTTCACGGAAAGATAATATGCTCGGCGATCCTTGTCTGCCATTCGACAAAGACAATGGCAGAGGTGAGAGAGAAGACTCTCCTTTTTCTTGAATATGCCTCTGCCCTGGTGAAAACCAGATATGACTTCGTGCAGACCGCGGTGAATGTGCTTTCCTATCCGATCACAGTGACCGGCCTTGACTGGAAGACGGTTCAAGACGCATCGTCTCTTGATATCATTTCATATAAGCTTACCACGGGGATAAGGTTCGACAAGGCGAAGCCGGATTATTTCCTGTTTTCGGGGAAGGGGAAAGTGTCCTGTAACAAAGGCGTACTCTCCATCGCTTCGGCAGAAGTGGGTGAAGCTGGCGCCAAAGCGTATACACTGTTCGGAGACACGGTTGACGTGATTACACGAAACACCCGTGATGAAAAGCTCAAGTCCTCCGACCAGCGGAATGTCGAAGCCTTGGCATCCTTCGCTTCCACATTCACCAAGACCCAGGAAGGGTTCGTCAAAGGCCGCATGAGAGTGAAAGAGTATTCCTCAGGGGATACGGTCAACATCATTGTCCGGGACCTGGCCGGAGGAGAAGTACTCTGCGAAGTCCTGGATCCTGACAACCCGCTAAAGGGGACCATTGTGAATGAGGAACTCATCCGCGGAACCCGAACGGAAGATCTGTTCCCGTATATCTTCGAGGATGATGTCATAACCGGAGCCAAACTCATAATGGGTGATGATGGAATCCTCTTCTCCATAAGGGATGCCTATGCTGAATACTCCTATAATGCGGCAAAGCGCTGCGAAAGGAACGACACGGTTTTCGAAGCAAAGGTGACTCGCCTGCGCCCGGATATCAACCGTATCAACTGGATGACGTCATACGGATTTGGAGGGATCTCTTATCCCGTCGAGGGCAAAGAGCTGAAGGAAGGGGATACCCTTGTGATGAGCATATACAATATCCAGACGGGAAACGGTTCGATGTTCATCAACCTCTGCCCTCCGAAGTATGGATACGATGAGATAGACGTCAAGTTCGATGATGAGGAAAGCGTACTTCTGGACTTTGTTACATCGGCTGAAAAGGTCGTTTCTGAGCCCGAGACGGCGTCCGAGGCGGAGACTGCTGAGAATGCAGAAACCGTGGGGGCCATCGCATCCATCATAGCGAATCGTGCCATGGGCGAGTCCTCCCTTGATGCTTACAAGGCCCTGCTGCTTTCCGGATTCCTACGGACGGTGACAGGGGATGCCGAAGGACTTGCCCGAATCATGCCGGAGGCATTCTTCCTTCGGGCCAAAATAGCATTTGCGCAAGGATCGGCCATCCCATCAGATAATCCCTATAAGTTGACAAAGGAGCGGGAGAACCTGCTGTCCATGCTTGGCAGTTCAGGAGCCCAAGGTGCGGAACTTCTTGAGAAACTGTCGGCGATGCCGGCAGGAAGCATCACATTCAAAGTGGGGATGCTGCTTCTGGGCCTCAAGATATCTTCGGAATATGCTGACGAGGTCAAGGCCGACCGCGAGGATGTCCGAAGGAAAATATGTGAGATCCTCGGAGTGGCGGATGCATACCGCAGGATCGGTGAGGTGAAAGCTGGAAAGTACGGCCGCACGGAGACCCATGACATTGAGTTCAAGTCCTCCTACGTCTTCCGTAACGACGGTGAGGGTGCAGACCTTGACTATCAGGGCAGGGGACAGGTCTTCGAGGCAGTGTGCGGATTCCTCAATGCTGATGGCGGAACGCTTTACCTGGGGGTCAATGATGCAGGGGAACCGATAGTTTCCCAGGATTACGGTCTGAACGCCGATATCAAGTACCTTACCGAGAACTACCAGACAGTTAACGCCCTCAGGTCGCGCCAGCTGGGACATCCGGTCATCAAAGCGGATACGATAGACCATTATGTGCTCTTCCTCAATGGTGAGAAGGAACTCTTCTTCAAGGAGTCACTCCTTGGGAATATCACGATTGAGGCGACAGAAGATGCGGACGCAATCCGCATCACGGTCCGCCCTGCGGAGTATGAGATAGCCTACCTATATTCAGACAAGCAGCACCAGGACGGCATAGCCTTCGTCCGGGACGGTGGACGGACTATCCCTATGAGTCCGGTCCAGAAGGAAAGGCGGCTCATGAGCCTCAAGAAAATAAGCAAGGAAATGGGGTTCGTCGTGACCATACAGGAAGCCATTGACCAGCACCGGAAACTCATCTTCAAGAACTACGCAAGCGGCAACAGCGGAAAGGTCAAAGACAGGTTCGTCGTTCCGGTGAACCTTTTCTACAACGACGAGAACGTGTATTGCTATGACCTTGAATCGCGGAGTTACAAACAGTTCCGCCTGAAGAGGATATCATCCATCGAGACAGACATTGAAAACCCCGTGTATCCGCTACCCCTTACCGAGCCCCGGCAGGCAGATGTGTTCCGCTGGCTTGATGAGGGAGTGCACAAGTACCATGTCAAGCTCAGGATGGATATAGCGGCGAAAAACTACCTTTTGGAGGAATACTCATGTGCAGAGAAACTGCCTAAAGATGAGTTGTATGAAGAAAGCAGGGACAAATGGATACTTGATACCCACTTGAACGGATTCGGTGCTGTAAGGCGTTTCTATCTTGGCCTTGCAGACAAGATAGAGATACTGGACACGGAAGACTCTGAGGCGTTGGAAAAGGATATTGCCGACTATGTGCGAGAGAATATCCTTTTGAATTAGAATCTTCCAGCAAGGAGGCTTTCAACGACCGTTTCGCTGAACCCCTTTTCCCGGAGTGCACCGGCATCCCATTCCGGGTCCGACATTACGTCGAGAAGGAATCCGCGGATTTTTTCATCACTGGTGGTGCCGCTGAGTCCCGAACGAAGGGCCTTCAGGATAAGCGGTTCCCCGTTGCTGTCTTCCCGGTCATACAGAACTTCAGATGCGAGTGCCACGGCATCATCAATCCCTGCGTCCGGTCGCCTGTTACGGTCCGCCAGAATACCATCATAGTCGCCGTTTTCATAACCCTCAAGAAACCGGTCCCACATCAGGCCGAGAATTTCAGTCTGTTGTCCTGACAACCTGCGCCCGGAGATGTCTTCTTCCCACGGAAAATCTGGAATCGCGGCCTTGAGGTCATTCAATCCCAATATTCCTTTTGGGCTGTCCGGATGAAACATGTATGTCGGTCGGAGGTTGACCTTCTTGGACGAATCACCTCCATTTTTTACAGGGAAAGGGTCACTTATGAAAAACCCTTTCATGACGACTCCACAGTTGCCCTTCCCCGTCTTTACCAGGAAGAAATTGTCACCGCTTCGAAGACCTTCGGATTCCTCCAACTTCCAGCTGAATCCCCCGTATTCTAGCTTCGGAAAATCCCTCTGGAAGTCGATAAGGCTGTATGGGGAAGCCTCGGGATTCCACTTTAAAATGAATGTGTTCATCGCTCTTTGTTAATTGCTGCAAAGGTATTCTGAAGAATTGACAAACATCGTCAATGTCATACCGCACGGTAAAAATTGCAGTACATATCAATCTTGTAAGACTTGATTTTTGTCAGCAGCCGGTCAGTATTACTCTCGGCGTTTAGTTTGTTGAACCGTTTTACGTCATACCAACAGTTTGGATTGTCAAATAACCTGCGATTAGTGCAGAGACAGTTTGTGATGGAACGATACAGGCTGCTGAGGGTGTCTACGGGGTAGCAGAATTCGCATAGCAGGGGATGGGCGTGTTCCCAGCTCACCACGATGAAAAGGGATACGGGGACATCCCCTCTGTCCGTCTGCTCCCATCCCACCTGTATCAGCGCAAATGAATATACGGATTCCGCCAGGTTCAAGGTCATGATTTCGGGGTGGAATGTACCGTGTCGGTCATAGGTCAGGCATCGTTCCATCCAGTCACGGATATCTTCAAGAACCGGATAGGTATCGCTTACTTCGCAAAAAAATGTTCCATGGCCGTCAATCTCAACCGATACGGGCAGTTTCCCTCGCCCGGGCTTCCCGAGAGAAAAACTGATTTGGCGAATGTTGCCAGGATGCTTTGATGTGCTAGCCTTTGATAGAGCTTCTTGAATTGCCATAGACCACTTCTCCTGCGAAGGAAAGAAGCGGGACAACATAAAAAGAAGCGATTATGACATGATATGTCGACTGTATCTTCTTTTTTGGAACAGGTCACAATTGATAAGCCCGAAAGACGAGAGGTTGTGGAAGTAATATTCGGGATTCAAATGATTATCTACTCGGAGACCCTTTAGGGACGCCGCCGAAAAAAGAACGGATGTTTTCATCATCATATTTGGTTTATCGTTTTGTTATTGTGGTAGTTACTCACGATAAACAGCTCTATGTTGATTCCACGTAGCTGCTTTCAACCCACAAATCTAATATTGATAATTGACAGATATCGTCAACTTCTCGTAAGTGGAACCGACTATGACATAGCGAGAGAGACACTGATTATGAAGAAAATTCGTATCTTTGCAATGATGTTATTTTGAACATCAAAAAGACATAGAATACAAGTTATTCGCTTATTGCAGGTGCTGTGCTAAACTTGGGAGGTTTAAGAATTCAAGTCACTTTGCAACGAGGGAATCAACCTCACTTTAGTGTGGGCGTTGATCCTTGTTGTTGACTTGAAGGTGTCCTCCCAGACCCAGCATGGCACAACAAGGGGAGTCCACACTTTTTTATGCAACAGTCTGAGCTAGACGCAGCCATCTTGAAAATACGGAATGAAGGATTCGATGAGTCATTCATACATTTCTGTGCGAAGACATTCTCATCATATACTTATCCACCTGAGACTGTTGCTGCAGCCAGGATGCATGCTTTCTACCTCAGGCTCGCGTTGGATGCCCTTTGCGATTCCGAGTCAAAAGTGAGGATCCTCTCGATGGAGCATCCTGGAGAAGGCGATGTGAAGAGTCCTGATAAGCTTTGCCTTTTCATAGCAGGGGAATCCTACCGTGCAACACTCTGCGGGGAAAGCTCATTCCAGGAACAGTTCATAAGGCGTTGGTGTGAAGCCCTTGCCAAATAGAAAGGGGAGGCCTCTTTTAACCATTCTGCCTTCGGAGGGCTTCCACGAAGAAGGCCTTCCTGTTATCCTGTGAAATAGGGTAGCGGACAAGGCGTGAATCATCCTTCAGTCCGTCGGCCAGATTACACACGAAGAGGTCGTTGATGTCCGCAAGATACAGGCGGTCATAACGGATATCAAGGTACCTCTGCAGCGAGATGGTATAGTTCATTGCTTTCTCGGCGTCGACCTTCTTGAGGTTCTCCCTGTTGAAGACATAGAGTCCCATCTTGTCAAACCTTCCGTAAAATCCGTTTCCGACCTTGGATACCTTGCTCTCCAGTATTCTCTGGAGGGGGAGAGCCATGGACCAATAGGAGAGTTCCTTCACACCGATATACTTCCCTTCATGCAGGCCATATGCGTAACCACTCTCCAGGATCTGTTCAAGATCGTCATCCTTTGGCGCCGGCGTGATGCCGGAAATGTCCTTCAGAAGCGCGTCTTCGGCGGTCTTGCTTTCCTCCATCGCGCGGGTGACCTCAATCCCTATCGAGTGCCCGTCATTTGACTGGAGGTCCGGGCGGTCGATGTTCACAAGGCAATCGAACTCGTGCCCGAGGAGGGCAGATAGGGAGATCTGCGCATAGCTTTCAAAAAAGCATGTTCCGAATTGACGTTTTGCCATGGCTGTAAGGACTTGATTACAAATTTACAAATTCTTTCCGAGCTTACTTGACCGAGGCTTTGGGAATATCACTCCAGAGGGTCGTGTAGTGAGGTGACTTGTGCTCCTGGGTCATGTGGAACTGCCCGTCGCCCTGGACTCCGAAAAGGACCGTTCCCGGCCCGAGTGTCCGGTTGATGGCATCGATGGCCCCGGACAGGCGTTCGTCCCTCTCGTCGGTCTCATGGTCGGCAAAAAGAGAACGCACATGGGCCTCCTGCTGCTCGATACGGGTGAAGACAACGCCTCCCTTCTTGTAGGCATATCCTTCCTTGAAGAGTTTTCGCGCAGCTTCGGCCGCGGCCACGACGACCTTCCGGTAGTCCTGCGTCGCCTCCGGGAAGACGACATAGTGCCCGCCGCTCATCTGCGGAAGATATTCCTTGAAACGGTTGGTGATGGCAAAAACGATCATCTCACCCACGAAAGAGTCCTGTTTACGGAGCTTCTCGACAGCTTTCCCGGCAAAGGTCGTTATCTGTTCCGTGAACTCCTGGAGGGAGGTCACGTCGTGCGAGAAACTACGGGAGACGCAGATGCTCTGCTTGGGCTCTACCATATCCTCGAACTCCACGCAGGAGATGCCGCGGAGCTCCTTCCAGGTGCGGAATCCGGGAAGATGGAAAATGGTCCTCACGGTGGTTTCGGGAAGCTGCGTATAGTCCCACGCCGACTTCACACCCATCAGCTCGAGCTTTCTCATTGACCGCCGACCGATGCCCCAGACGTCTTCTGCAGGGAACTTCCGGAGAACTTTCTCGATGTCCTCCGGACGGTACATGTAACAGCCTCCCCTGAGTTTCGGGTATTTCTTGCAGAGCTTCGACGCAATCTTCGCGAGGGTCTTCGTCGGGGCGATGCCGACAGATACCGGGATGGAGGTCTGTTTCCAGCAGTCACGTGAGATTGTCTTGGCGAGGGAATCGAAGTCCATCCTCTCCATGCCGGAGAGGTCCAGGAAACACTCGTCGATGGAGTAGGGCTCGACAGCGGGGGAGTATGTCCTGAGGACCTCCTGGACTCTTCTGGACATGTCTCCGTAGAGGGCGAAGTTGGAGCTGAAGACGGCGATGCCGTTTGCTTCGATGAGGGGCTTGAGCTTGAAGTAAGGGTCGCCCATCTTCACCCCGAGGGCCTTTGCCTCGTTGCTCCTTGCCACCGCGCAGCCGTCGTTATTGCTCAGCACGATGACCGGCCTTCCGTTCAACTCGGGACGGAAGACCCTCTCGCAGGACGCGAAGAAATTGTTGCAGTCGGCAAGGGCGTACACTGTACTGTCAGGCTTTTTTGATGACCCAGGTCACGATGCCCCAGATGAGGAAGTCGTTGTCCGGACCGACGGGGATGGGCCTGTACTTCGTATTGTGCTCGTTGCAGGGCATAAGGACGGCTCCGTCCTCGTGGATCTCCACGCGCTTGACGGTGTACTCCCCGTCGATGAAGCAGACGGCCTTGCAGTCGTTGTACGGCTCCACGGCGCGGTCCACGATGATGATGTCCCCTTCGTCCATGTCGGCATCGACCATCGACACGCCGTCGATCTGGAAGAAGAAGGTTGACGCGCTGTGGCGCACCAGGAGCTTCACCAGGTCGAGCTTCTCCTTGAAATCGTCGGCAGGGGAGGGGAAGCCCGCCTTGACGGTTCCGAGAAGGGATTCGAAGGAATCGGACTCAGTTATCGGATAAGGTTTCATCAGTCGGAAAGGTATTCTTCAAGGAACTCCGAAGCGTCGGCGACGCAGTCCGGGCATTCGCGAAGGGGCTTGCCCGTGCCGACGCCTTTGAGAAGGCGGCACTGGGTCGCTCCGTTGCGCTGCTGGAACTTCTCCATGATGTCCTTCATGTGGGCGCGAGAGAGGTTGCGGTCCTTCGTGGCGAGGCCGACAATCATCCCGGCGCCGACAATGGCCCCGCAGGTCCCTTCCATGTTCCCCATGCCGGTTCCGTAGGCCCCGGCGATATCGAGGGCGGTTTTCCCGTCAAGGCCGACTAGATCGCAGTAGGTGCAGACTACGCTTTGGGCGCAGTTATGGGTATTCAGCCGTTTCTTTTCGGCTGCGAGATGTTTGCGGGACTTCATGCTAATTCTCCGTTGTGGCATTGACCTTGGGAATTTCCACGGCCGGCCAGCCGTAGTCCTTGTACACCTTCACGGGAAGATTGTGCTTATAGACGTAGGCGGCGATGGCGCTTTTGCGAGCCTCTTCACGGCCGGTTTGGTCAGAATTCACTTTCTGGAATTCTTCAAAGCGCTCCCCGAAGATTTCTTTTGCAGTGGGAAGGAACGTGCTTCCGTCACCGACTGCATCAAGGCCCGTAACGAAGAACTTCCCTTCGCTGCTTATCTTGACATGCATCTTCCCGGGGTGGCTGCCGCCGGAGACGGACACGAGGGTGTCCCCCGAGACCTTGAAGTTGTCCACCCAGAAATCTCCCCAAACCTGGATGTCATGCGGATTGCTTTCATCAACGGCAATGACCCTCTTTGACGGGATGCATATCTCGCCCGGGGCATACTGGCTGCCGATGACCTTGGTGAGGTACTCGTCTATGGCGGTGAGACAAGTCTCGGTCTCTTCCGCGGCCTTTGTCTCGGCAGCGGGCTCAGAGATGGCTTTCTTGTTCCCGCGGGTTCCGCAGGAGACAATCATTGTGATTGCGGCAATGCCGCAGAGTACTATTCTTAGAGATTTCATATCGAATGGTGTTGAATTCATTTGTGAAAGAAGAAATAGAACGCAGCCCATTTGCGTGGGATATCCTTCGCGTAGCCGATGGTGCGATACGATGCATCTTGGATTGTCCCATCATCTTTGACATAGCCGACAGTCCGGTATGAGGAATCCTGGATGGTGCCGTTATCCTTGACGTATCCCACGGTGCGGTAGCTCCGGTCCTGGACAGTCCCGTTGTCTTTCAGGTAGCCGATAGTCCGGTAGGATGCATCCTGAACGGTTCCGTCCCTCTTGATGTAACCAACGGTCCGATAGGACTTGTCCTGGATGGTTCCGTCGGACTTGATGTATCCCACCGTCTGGTAGGAGGCATTCTGTATGGTCTGCGCCGCAGCTCCCATGGAAAGAAGGAGGATGCAGAAAAGTGTCAGTGCCGTGCGAAGTCTCATTGCTCTGTCAGTTTGAAAACATACAACTCGTGGATCTCCCGGTCATACCCTTCGTAGAACCCCTTCGGCATCCCGAGGATGATGCGGGCACCGCGGTTGGATAGAACGACCAGTTCCCCGCTGGTTGGATTGACGCACAGCCCTTCTATCTCACCGGTCCTCCTGAAGCAGCCCATGGTCATGTAAGGGCTTACGACGGTTTCTTCACGAAGGGCCTTCCCGTCCCCATCATAGGGGAAGCAGACATACAGCTTGTCGGCTTCGTCCTTTTCAGCATCCCCGTCGTCGCAGGAGATCAGGATGTCGCCCGCATCCGTGCAGAAGATGCCCTGCTGGAGCGCGGGGGCGGGGGAGAGTGCCACCTTCCCGTGGTATTCCCCGGTAGAGAGGTCGTAGCAGTAAAGGTGGCTGCCGTCCACCCAGTCGGCCATCCACACGAGGTCCCGCTTCCTGTCGACGGCGAGCCCGCAGCACTCTACCTGCCCTGAGCCGGGGTTCCAGGTGACGGAACGCTTGTACTGAAGAGTGGCAGCATCATAGATGGCAACCTGGATATTCTGCCCCTCGCCGTCCATGAAGTACTCGCACCCGGCATAGATTTCTCCCTTATAGACATCGATGTCGCCGATATGGTTCGGGGCAGGGGATCCTTCGGTGATGGAGATGAAAGGCGTCTCGTTGGAAAGGACGAGTTTCCCGCTGAGGGTGTACTTGTAGAGGGCGGTGGAGCCCGATACGTAATAGTACTCCCCGTCGCAGGCGACTCCCTGCCTGCCGGCGACCTCGATGACCTCTTTTGACGTGGCCGGGGCAGAAGGCCGGTGCCCGCACCCTGCAAGGGTAAGGAGCATGATGGCTGCTATAAGTAAAAAGATGCGGATATTCATAGCGACACTACTTTTCCGGTTCAAGATACTGGATGGCCTTTCCGTTTTTCCTGGCGTACTCAATCTCTGACCTGGTGCTCTCGCCGATGTAACCCCCGACGTTGATCACGTAGATGGAATCCGCCATGTCAATCTTCCTTTTGTGCATGTCGTCGAGCATCTGCTTGGTGCCTTCGGTCCAGACCTCATCATCTCCGGAATGTCCGAACAGTCCGACGCTGATAACGATGTTGCCTTCAAGGGTAAGACGCTTTTGCGCCTCAAGGAACTGCTCCTTGAAGCGGGTGCTGCCGCAAAGTGTAATTACAGGGTATTTGCCAACCATAACCGTTATTCAGTGTTATATGTATCACAACAAAAGGTAAGGGGACTGCTTTTATACATGAAATGGAGGTTGTGTGAGATGTTTTATGGAGAAGGACAACCGATGGTTCCCTTTGTCGATTTCCAGCAGAACGGCCTTGACCGTGTCGCCGACCGACAGGGACTCCATCATTGCTTTCTTCTCTATATTGGTCCAAGCAAGCTCGTTGTTGTGGATGAGTCCTTCGATACCCTCAGCCACGGTTATGAAGAACCCGAAATTGGTCTTGTTGGTGATGACCGTCTCGACCACATCGCCCGGCTCAAGGGTGAGAGTGTCCCATGGATTCTCCGTGGTTTCCCGCACGCTCGCAGCAATCTTCTTCTTATGCACGTCAATGGATTGGATCTTCACGCGTATCGGGTCTCCTACGCTGTAGTGTTCTTTCGGATCCGGACTTTTCTGAGCCCAGGAGAGCTCGCTGCGGTGTACCATTACTGGTACTCCGTCTATGGTACAGAAGACCCCGTAATCGGTAATACGGTCGATGGTGCAGTCAAGGACGTCTCCGACTTTGAAGGTAAGCGATTCCCAAGGATCCGGGAGTGCCTGTTTGTGGCTCAGCTCGATTTTCCGGCGGCCCTTTCCGTCCTCTTCTGAGATGCTGAGAATCTTCACTGGAATCTCCTGCCCAACAGAGACGACCTTAGAGGGGTCGCTGACACGCTGATAGCTGAGTTCAGTGATATGAATGAGACCGTCAACGTTTCCGATGGAGGCGAAGGCACCATACTGCGTGAGGCTCTTGATGCGGGCCGTTACGATTGCGCCGACTTCCAACTTCTCGGCGGCAGCACTGGCTTTCTTTTCCGCCGCGACCCTTGCGGAGACGACGATATTGTTCGTCTCGGGCATCATCTTTATGATGCAGACCTCGACTTCCTGGCCGGTTTCGGCACTCTCCCCTGGAACCTCTTGGGTTACCGGAAGGAACGCGGGGAATCCCAGCACGAATACCTGGTGACCCCTGCCGGAGACTTCTCCGACGACAGCCTTGACGATGGCCTGCCGGTCGTAAGCCGTAAACAGCTGCGTGTAATCCAAACTCGTATAATCTGTCATGGCGAATTCCTATTAGAAGATATCCTCGGATTTCTCGCTGCGTGTCTGCGGGATGCGGTAGCTCTTGCCGTCAAGCGAGATGGAGTCCTCGACGGTTTCGGTGTTTTCTGTAGAGCTGGCGAGCCGAGCCCGTACCTTCGCCCATCCGCGGAGCCCATCAATCTGCGTTTTCATAGTCTGGGCGAGCGGGATGACATTCGATGCGGCTTCCATGAGATCCCGCGTCGTAACTGCTGGGGCGTTCGGGTTGTTTACATACGCAATGAACATGGCCTCCTTGACCGTTTCCTCGATCTCGGCGCCATTGAAGGACTTCGTTCTGTCGGCAATCTGCTCAAGATCGATTCCCTGACCTTGATGGTTCTTCGCCAGATGGATCTTGAAGATGTTCTTCCGCTCTTCGCGGGTGGGGAGGTCCACGAAGAAGATCTCGTCGAAGCGCCCCTTGCGAAGCAGCTCCGGGGGAAGACTTTTGATATTATTCGCGGTGGCCACGACGAAGACCGGCTTGGTCTTCTCCTGCATCCATGTGAGGATGGTAGAGAACACGCGGGTGCTGGTTCCTCCGTCGTTCTCTCCCTGGGTGGCAAGTCCTTTCTCAATCTCGTCAATCCACAGTACGCAGGGCGCGACCGCCTCGGCTGTGGTGAGGGCATCGCGGATATTGTTCTCACTGGACCCCACGTACATCGAGAAGACTTTTCCGATGTCGAGCTTCAAAAGGGGCTGTTTCCACTCGGCGGCGATACACTTGGCGGTAAGGCTCTTTCCGCACCCAGGAACACCCAGAAGGAGTATCCCCTTGGGCTCCTGCAACCCAAACTCCTTCGCCTTGATCTCGAAAGCCTTGCTGCGGCGTTTGAGCCAGGTCTTCAGCGTGTCAAGACCACCGACGGACTTCTCCAGGGAGGCGTCCACCTTGATGTAGTCGAGGATGCCGCTCTTGCGGATGATCTGCTCCTTCTCGCTGGAGATGACCTGTACGGCGTCCATGCTCCGGAACCCGTCCTTCTCCTTCGCCAGACGGAACGCCAGGTCGGCTTCCGTGTCCGTAAGACCCATGGCGGAGTTTACCAGATACTTCTTCAGGTCGGGGTTGATGTTGGCTCCCGGGCCCGCCACGGCGTTGAGCCGGAGCTCAAGGTCCGTCTTGTCAGGCAACGGGATCGCTTTCAAGGTGATGTACTTGTCAAGCTCCACGGGGAACTGAGTGAAGGGGGAGATGAACACGATGTGCTTGTTAGAGTCCTTCATCTCCAAGGAGAGCTTGCGAAGCATCTCCGGGACCTGACGCTGGGTGAAGAACTTGTGGAAGTCTTCCAGGACGAACACCTCGGGGCTCTTGTCCCCGTCCCTGACCATCCCGAAAAGGATATACTCCAGCAACGCCAGAGGATCTTTCGTTTCCTGTGCTGCGGGATGGTCGACTATCTCCTTCAGCCGTCCGCCCGGGAAGCTGACATGCGTCTTCAGGCTCTCGACGCTGTCCCAAGTGTTGAACTTGCAGTTTTCTGCAAAGCAGATTGAACGGACCTTCTGCATGGTCCGGTTATACTCAGTCGTCGCGAGGTAGATAAGGGGGAAATTCGCCCTGAGCATCGAGCGGATTTCATCATATACGGTAGTATGTGCCATAGTCCTTTTACTTTGTCTTGTTCTTCTGGCCCACTGAAGAGGTGAGGCCGTGTTCGCGGATGAAGATATCATATTCGGGCTTCTTGGTCATCACTCTCTCCCGCCCGAAGAGTTCCTGGAGATGATCCATGGAGCGATGCGCCTTGTCGTTCACATCGTCGGGAAGATAGTTCGAATCGGTGATGACCGTACCGTCGCGGAGGATGCTGAAAGCGACCTCATAGCGTTTCTCCTTCTCGTCTGGGAGTTCGGTGAACCCGACCATGCTGAAGTGGTCGGCGACCTCTTCGGTGGGACGGAAGCGGTAGTCTTTCTTATAGGTGAATCCGTTTGCAGAAAAAGAACGGATGACCGAGTCCCTGGCGTATTCGACATTGAGGGGGAAGAAGACGCTCTTCAGCTCTTCCACCAGCTCGGCCCCGTTCTTCAGGTAATAGCTGTTGTAGGTGACAGTCCCGCCGCTCACCTTAAGGGCGAACTCCCCGTGAAGCTTTTCCTTGCCGCCCAGGTCGGTGACAAGAAGGTCCTCGCCCTTCGTTGTATATTTCCATCCCAGGGCATCGCAGGCCCGTTTCAGGGCCTCGGGGTTCATCACCTTGGGATCCTTGATGAACCGGGAACTTTCGAATCTGGACATTATCGTTTGAGATTGATATAGGTTACACCTTTGGTATTTGTGGAAGTGACAAAAGAGGGCTCCGCCTCTATGAGTTCGATGAAGGAAGAGAACCCGAGCCCTTCGGGATCGATTCCGTACTTATTGCATTCCTTCTCGAATTTGGGAAGGATGACATAGCCTTTCTCCTTATAGATTTTCTGGTAGACATCCATATAGGTCCGGGGTTCCGACTCTCCTTGCTCTTCGCCGGGCTTCGCCGGAGCGTCGAGGCCGTTCTTTTTGTAGAAGTCCTCCAGGGTCACAGCAGGGATGCCAAGGCTCTCGGAAGTGATGCCGAGGATATTGTCCGAAGTCAGCATCCAGGGGTTGGGGTCGCCTTTGTACTTGACGGCCACCCCGAGGATGAAGTTGTCGCCTTTCTTCGTCTGAAGCTCTTCCGGAAGAAGGGACATGTCGGCCCAGTCCATGACAAGGAATTTCTTCTTGTCCTTCTTGCTCTTCTTGTCCTTGCCGAGGATAGCCTTGATGGTGTTGACCGCTATGCGGGCATTGGCGGCGACGGACGGGTCGTCAGCTTTGTTCTTCTTCTTGTCAAGCTCCTGGAGAACCTGCCCTGAGAGGACCACCCTGTCCGGACGCTTGATCTTGGAAAGGATATCCGGGTCGTTGAGCAGGATATTGGTGTCGATGATGTAGGTCTTTGCCATGAGTTCTTCCTTGATGGTGCGCTCCCTGTCGTGCAGAGCCTGCTTGATGGTGCGCCCGTTCTCCATGAGGGTGACGTAGGTTTCGTCACCGTCCTTGAGGATATCATCCACGCGGGAGGCAATCTCTTCCAGTTCCTTGACCTTCGTGACCTCTTCCAGTTCCACCTCTCCGATAAGGGACATGAGCTTGTCGGTAAGGGTCTTCTCGAAATCGATCTTCACCCGGTTGAACACCTCCTGCTTCTTTGAGCGGACCATCGCGAGGGTTTCCTCATTGAGGAAATCCTGGAACACGTTGATCCTGTCATCGCAATGGGAGATGGAGCGGACGGAACGCTTGGAGATGTCAAAATCTGTATTCAGGTAATTCAGCGTATCGGTGATCATGCCGGGAAGGAGCGCTGTGGCAAACGGCAACCTCATGCTGGACGAATCGATCTCCGTGTCACTGTAACGGAAGACCATGTCTGCGGGAAGGTCTCCTTCGGGGCGATGGAGGATATATCCCTTCTGGGCATAGGTCACACTCTGGGTAGCAAGGAGGTAATCACCGGGAACCGGCTGGCAGAGATGAAAGAGATTATGCTTGAAGGGAAGATCTTCCTCCGCCGTCGTGTAGGACAGGAAGACATTCGTCTCCGGATGGGTCTCGCACAGGTCAAGAACGGCCTTGCACTGGTCCGCTCCGAGAGCACCGCCCCGGATGAATACCTCTTTCTCCTTCTCGCCGACAAGAAGCGGAAGTCCCTGCCAGAACTCCTGCGGCTCCATCACCGGGGGGATTGCTGCTGCAAGCCCATCCTTGCCCTTCGGGGCTGCGGGCATCTGCTGGACGAAGGTCTCGAAATCGGTCTGGGACGGACGGTCGATGTCCTGGGAGGCTTCGTGAAGAAGTATCCTCACCTGGACCTCCAGCTCTTCCTGGATCTTGGCGTTGGATGAAATGATCTCGCTCAGGTCCTTATTGACCTCCCCGTCAAGGACTGCCAAGTAGCGGAGCTCATGTGAGAGGACGTCGTAAAGGACTCCGACCTGGAGGGCGACAGTGATCTGCTTTTCCAGCGAAGAGCAGGAGACATTCGTGAAGGAATTCCCCCTGTCGGGATCGTAGAGGTCGGGAAGCTGCTCGTGAATGAAGCCCTTCAGGAACTGCTCGTCCTTGAAACTCGCGGGGACTACCGCGGACGCCGGGCGTCCCAGGACGTTTGCAAAGATCCGGCGCGCCTTGCCGTGGTTCCCGGCGGTCCTGTCAAAGTAGACCTTGAAGGACTGTGCCTCCAGGGTGCGGAACTTACGTCCCATGCGGGAGTACTCCCGGCCGATTTCGGTCAGACGGATTGTGGAGTCGGAGAAATCGCGCTCGATCATGTTGTAGTCAAGAAGGGAGCGTACGCCTCCGTCAAGAAGTGCGTATTCGGCCCCGTCGCGGTAACGTCCCTCGCCGGGAGCATCCTCGACATTGAGTCCGAGGATGGCGCCAACCTGCTCCATGGTAAGGCTTCCGTCCACATCCAGCACACCGCAGATGGTCTTGTCGAGTAGCGTCAGCGGCAGTGCCTCCGTGCAGTCGGCGGTATAGTTGACAGTCATATAGTCCCACTTGTAGGGAACGCATCCGATATAAAGTTCACTCTGTTTCTTCACGCTTCGGAGAAGATTGCAGATCTGTATGCTGTTATTATCCATGGATCAAGTCGCTGTATTCGATTACTCTTCCTTTACTTTCGATTTCCCGGATGGCATTCCGGTAGAGGTAGTTCCCCTGCTTGTCTCGGATGGTCGAGAAGAAATTCTTGTTCCCGACGACGATCAACAGGCGGCGGGCACGGGACAGGGCGACGTTGAGACGCTCGGGAGAATCGGCAAAGCCGGCACCCCACTTATTCTCGATGACACCCGTCCCATGGACGACCTTGTCACTACGGACCGTGGAGACGATAACGATGTTCCTCTCCATGCCCTGGAACTTATCCACGGTGTTGATTTTCGTGCGGAGCCCCATCTGGCGGGCTTTCGGGCGGACGTTCTTCTTGATACGGTTCACCTGTCGGCCGTAGAAGCTGATAATGCCGATCTCCTTCTCCTCGTTCCGCTTGTACTCCTCTTTCAGCGTGTCCCAGTGGGCCATGTATTCCTTGAACCCGTCTGCGGAGCTGAGCTTCTCCAGGATAGTGTTGATTGCGACAATCTCGCGGATGTTGATCTTCGAGGTGCCGTCCGACTCTTCGGGCGCATCGACATTCACCCAAATCGTGTGGATATCCGGAGCGATGAAGCCCTCCTTGAAGAATCCGTGGTAGCGGCTCTGAGGATCGCTGAGGTCGGGGGAGTCCACATGGTCGGAACTCAATCCGCAGTGCAGTCCTCCGCTCTCATCGTTTTCGTAGAACTGGCTGATGACGTCGTTGATGGCCGGGTGCATGCGGTATTGGACATTGAAGGTGGACTTGATGGTCGGAGAGACGTCCTTGTTGAGAATCATCCTCTTGAACTGAGACGTGTCGACGAAGTCTCGGTCGATCTCTTCGGCCAGCGCCTGTGCTTTCTTCGAATTCAGGTCCAGGAGAGCTTCCTTGAAGCTCTTCTCGTTGAGCATAGGAGGCAGCTGCCGGTGGTCACCGATGACGATGGACTTGCGCCCGAAGCAAAGCGGCATCAGGAGCTCAGGCGGGGTAGCCTTCGAGGCCTCGTCCATGATCACCGTGTCGAAGTTGACAGTACAGGCCTCTAGGACGGCCTTTCTGGTATCTTCGATATTCAAATCGTCATCGGCCACATTGAGCGCCACGGCCATCTCAATGAGATTAGTGTTGTTGATGGAACCGTTCCTCCAGCGGAAAAGCCCTTTCTTGATGGTGCCGAAGTCGTTGGAGTCGAGCCCTTTGAATGTGCGGAGGTACTCCATCTGGAATCCCGGGCTGCCGGTGGACGAGCAGGTGCTGCCGACCACGTTGACATGGGAGTAATAAAGGTTACGGAAGAGGATCTTCGTGTCCTTGTCCGGCATGGCGAGTCCCATGGTCCAGTCTTTCAGGACTTCTGCATAGCGGGGGTCACCGGCTTTCGAGCGGCCGATGATGCGGCTCATCCAGTGCTGGACGATGTTGTCGTTCACGTCGACGACGGCGGCCTCTTCTTCTTCCTGGAGGGCGACTTCCTCATTCAGGACCTCGGACTCGTAGTCGTTCTGGACATCAGCCTTGTCGTCGATCCATTTCTCAATGCGCTCGATGGAGTAGCGCTTTCCCTCTTCCTCGAATTTCTCGGGCCGGCCGAAACGCAGCGGCTTGATAAGCGAGAGGTATCCCGACATGGCCGGGTTCGCGGCCTTCTCGTTCATCAGTTTCTCCAAAGCGTTGTCCACCGCGAGGTTGGTCTCGGAGGTGAGGAGCAGGCGTGTGTTCTGGTCCTGCCGGATATGCTGCCAGATCAGCTCCGCAATCACAGTGGTCTTGCCCGTTCCGGGAGGCCCCTGGAGCATACAGAGGTCGCGTGCATTGACGCCCTTGAGGACGGCTTTCTTCTGGGAGTCGTTGAGCTTCAGGACCGAGGTCCTGTCGAAGTCCTTGAATTCCGGGGTATCTTCGATGGGGGTGTTCTCATAACGGAACACCGATTCGGCCTTGGATGTGTCGAAAATGAACTCCCGGATCTTCTCGTTGACAGGAGCGTTGTTAGGACCCTGGATGGCGGAACCGGTCCCGAGCTTGGAGATGGCATCCTGAAGCCAGTTGAGTTTCGAACGGTCCCCGATAAGGTTCGCATGCACGGAGTCGATCTTGCTGCCATGGAGTTTCCAGAACTTCAGGAAGAGGTCGGTCTGCTTGATGTCGTCCTTGTACATGTAAGGGAGATAGAGCACCAGGTGCTCGGATGTCGACTCGTAGCCGTTGAGCTTACCCACGTAGATACTCTTTTTCCTGTTACGGCCATTCTCATCTTCGTAGGGGAATTCATAGACGAAATCCACGCCGTTGAGCTTCTTGAGTTTTTCGAGGAAGATCTCCTTCTCTGTCTTTTTCGCCGTAAGGTTGACCTTTACCTTGAACTGGAAGTCATCATCCCTCGGGGACTTCACAATCTGGAACTTCTTGATGGTTTCCAGCCCGGAGATGGCTTTCTCCAGCTCTTCCTTCGTTTCGAAGTCAAAGGAGACGAACCTGCCGCTTTCAGTAGGAGACGAGTTGAAATCATAATCGAGGGCGTATATGTCTCTCCAGATATCGTCCCACTGTTCCTTGGTAAATCCTTCCGAGACAGACTCGCTGTCCGGACGGAAGCGGAACTGGATCTTCCTGTCGACGTTTTCCGCTCCGTAGATGTGTTTCAGGGTGTTCTCAAGGAATGCGAAGCGGCTGAGCATGTTCTCGCCGATACCCATCTCAATGATGAACGTGTTGGCACTGGCAGGTTCCGGAAGGCAGATCTCCTTCTGGTTGTACTCCAGGCCGGTTCTCTGGAAGGAACGGTCCTCGGAGAAGGTTATGCCGTATTTCTCCACATGCGAGGATTTCCAAAGGTTCTGGACATTCGCGATGTGGAAGAGGACACTCATGGAGACAGGAGAGTACCCTTCTTCACCCATTTTGGCGGAAAGGGTCTCAAAAGGAACCGTCAGTTCGGAGGCGGCAATGTAGGCCCCCCTTTGGGTGAACTGCGCGAGGCTTCCGAGTTTCGAGGCGATCCTGTCGGCAGCAGGAATAGGCCTTACGAGGACGACGCATCCGATGCTGGCCTCCCTTACATAGCGTTCAGGGAAACGCTTGGTTATGATGGGGTCTATTCCCCTGTAGATGTCGTCAAGACGAAGGACAGCGTTGCCGTCGTTGTCGATATCCGACTCGATGGAGAACTCTTCATTGAGCGCATCTTTCAAAGGATAGTATTCGTTCGTATCCTTCGCAGGAAGGCGCAGGTCTAGCCGGTAGCGGTAGATGCCGTCGCCGCTTTCGCGCATCTCTTCCGAGAGCCGGGGTTCACCCTCCAGCGCGAACGGTTCATTCAAGGAATCGATGATCTGTGACTGGGCCTCGACATACTCGGTCCAGATTTCCTGCTGGATCTCGACGGACATGCCCGGGGGAACATCCAGCGCGAGGACCTTTTCACGGAGAGCCGCCATTTCGCTGATGGCCTGGAAGTCCGTGAAGTTCTCTTCCGGGGTGAGGAAAGTGAACTGGGCCGTTGCTGGAAGGCAGTAGCTCGGGTCGGGCAGGGAGACGCTGCTCCTGAACTTCGTCTTCTTCAAGTGTGAGACCTGAAGTTCAAAGGAGAACTTCTGCTGGTTGTAGGACAGGACGAGGTCCGCCTGACCGGCAGGACTCGTGAGGGGAACGCTGACAAGGATCTCTTCGTCGTCCCTTTTGGATAGGTAGCAGGGCCAGGTGCCATTGGAAAGCGCTTGGACAATCTCTTCAAACTTCACCTTATTGGCGGTGTTGAATTTGGTCTGCGCCCTGTCATTGTAGCGAATGAAGAGCTTTTGCACTTGCTCTTTCTGGTCATTCACATTGAAGATGTCTTCGTACATTAAATAAACGGGTTCAGGGTTAAACATTCAATTGCGTCCAACAGCGGATCGCAAGGTAATTCTTTGGCAAAGATCCGGATTTTCAGCGAAATGGAATTTCGCCGCCGGGCAAGGCCGTCAAATGAGGTTGTCGTTTACAAACTGTTTGATATAATCGGTGAGTTCAGGAGAGTCCACCACCTTGACATCGCCTGCTAGACCGATGCAGAACCGCCCGACGCCTTCCAGGTGGCCGACCATGCCTTCGTAAAACCATTTGCCATCTTCCAGTCTCACTCCGGATTCGGCCAGGGGGAATTCCTCGACCAGGAGGTTCTTTGCTCGGAGGGAGAGTTCAAGTTTGACGGGAATCCCATCCCCGTCGTAACTCATTCGGAATGCATCAATGGCTTTCCGGTGATGCTCGCTTTCGTAGTCCCAATCTTCACTGAGAATGTCAACCCACTCGATACGGGGAATCTTGAAGATGCGGTTCTCTTTCTTCTCTGTATCGAAAGCCCAGATATCGATGTGGTTGTTCGTAAACGCGAAGGGTTCGACAATGCGGTCCCGGACCTCTCCGGAATTGGCGGAAGCGTAGTTCTTCAGGACGACCTTCTTCTTCTCGTCCATCGCGTTCCGGATGGCCTGGATGCAGCCGGCATTGGACTTCGAGCCCTTGAACTCATTGATGCTCGTGATGTCGTAAATGGCGGCCAGTTTCTTGTAGAGTGACGCCTTCAGGGCATGAGTGCTGTCCAGTCCCTCAATAAGGTTGCAGAGAATCTTCGCTTCCTCGTCGGAGAAGTATACGAGCTTCGACAGATCCTTGAACGAGGACGGCATCTTGACGATACGGTAGACATTCCCGCGGATTTTCTCCACGGCGAATCCCAGTTCCTTGAAGGTGTCGATATAGCGGTAGATGGACCTGTAGGATGTGTCCAGTTTCTCGGCCAGTTCCTCGACCGTGAAATAGACATTGCCTGTCATAAGGCGCATGAGCCGGAAGACTCGTTCTACTCTTGGCTGTTCCATATACAATAAAAACTAGAGCGATTACACAACTAAATCTTGGTTCAAGCAACCTACTATTTTAAAAGGAAGCCATAATCAAAAATCTTTGGCGCTAAGTGAGCTGCAAGGAGTTTCATCTTTTGTTTAAGATCATCATGCAACTCGGTATAATGCTGATCAGATGAATCTGAATTCATGACATCTTTTCCTGCAGCAGACGTGGTAAATCCCTGAAAGTGAGCTTTTATGTCATAGTAAGAGGCGTTTGAGTTAGCCCCTGGAGTTGTCATATAATACTTCCAAAGATTACGTGCAGAATCGTAAACATCCTTAGCTTGTGTTGAAAGCTCTTCAAAGATGCAAGCATTGGCAGTATCTTCTTCTTCCAGTTCAGAAAATAGATTCTTATCAGCTATTTCAATACGTTCCCGTGAATCTTTATTATGGATGATATCTGCAAGCAAACGACTATCCCTAGTGCTGGGTGAAGATATTTCATCCTCATAAAATGGAATCCAATGGTTTATTCCATGCGCAGAAGAGATTCTGTTTTGTACGTTAAAGAGAGAAAACATGATGCAGTCACCCTGAAACTCCAGATCCTTTTCCCATCCGCTTTCAGGATATAAGAACTGATCTCGATCGTTCATCCAGTTTTTCTCAAAGCACCGTCTAACAGCGAAGTATACCAATGAGGGAATGATATTCTTTTTGGTCACCCATGTTCCCTTGACCTGTTTCAAGTCATTTTCATAAGGCTTGAGAGTTAGAAATATATCGCTATTATGCTGGAAGTCGGTTCCTAGAAAACGTAAATATGCGAGATGCTCACCTTGCTTGTCATAATAGTTCCTGAACCAATCAATAATGTATTGACGTCCCTTATAAGCACTAACCAATTTGGGAGGAAGAGGCTCACCTTTGGAATCAAACGGATCGGCGTAAATACTCTCAAACTCAACATCCGAACCGGTGTCAAAAATCTGAAAACCAATAGGGAATACTCCTGATACGTTATCAAACGTGTTTGCCGGAACGATAAACATTCGTTTTAATTCGGCCGGGAAAATGGTCCGAAATTCTCGAAAATTCGGTCCTTGCAGAATTTTCAAAGTTGAAAATTCTGCAAGGATACAGCCGTGAATTTCACGGCTGATTCGCACATAGAACTGTGCGAAAAGCTCATTCACGGCCCTCCCCATTTCGTTTATATATCTGTCTCGTACAGACGATTGAGAAAGGCCCGTCCTTGCGCCTCCAGTATTTGTCTTTGTACGTGTATTAGCAGCTTCTGCGTACGGTGGATTGATAAAAACAACCAGGCTTTTTCGTTTATCCAGGTCAGCAATTATTTTTTGTAGAGCTTCCGGACATTTTGAGAAATCATCATTGAGAAAATCAAACTGAAAGACATTATTCTTTACAAGGTTGAGTCTTCCTTCATCTATGGCCTGATGCATTATTTTAACATCCGCATCATCAAGAGTGGATGCGAAAATATTGTACTTGTTGGTAAGACCACGCAAAAGATTACCGGATCCTGCCGCACAGTCCCATACATAGTATTCTTCCTGCCAGTTCTCGCCGAGAACCATTTCAATGTACTCCTGAGCCTTCCTCACCCAAATTTCTGGAGTATAATAGGACCCTTTTACTTCGCGAATATTCTGAGGAACCAGAAGATCACGTCTGTCCAGAATATACTTTTGGTAGACTGGTTTAGGTGGCCTAGTATAGCGATTCCAGAATTGCTTATATGCAATCATGCCGTCTTTAAACGGAATCTCGGAATATGAAAACAGACCATCTGCTTCAACCTTTCTTAGAATTCTGTATTTGGTCTTTTCGAGAACAACCTTAAGGCGCTCTTGAATGGACTTGTCATCGATACTCATTAAATCTGCAAGGTAGAAATCGCAATCAAGTACGCCGGATTTCTCGAATAAATCCCAGTTTACATTAATGCTAGGCTTAACAGATTTAACCCAATCATAATACACAAACGTAAAGTTGTTTTTGTTAACTGGTATCCTGGCAGCGCTAACTCTTCCTTCCTTGAAATTCTTCTTTATCCATTTCCTTAGCGTGTCAGAATCATAAGCATACTTAAAAATGACAACATCCTTTTCAAGTTCATCGTGAAGAAGAGCATACAATTCTTTAAACTCTTTGGTTCCGTGATCAGAAGGCGTGACATTCCAGTTGAAGTCTGTCTTGCTGAAGATATGCATCACTTTGTTGTACTCCACGAATGCTATCTTTTGGGCATCTGCTGCGGCAAGGAAGAAAGGCGGCAACTCCTTCTCAAAAGTGCGAGCCTTGCCAACGGTCAGAATCAGTTGAATCAGGCTCTCATATGAATCAGCAGACCCTTTCTTCGTCTCTGCCCAGAGATATGTTACGGGTTGCTCTCCAATTGCGGGCTGAGAGCATACAGCTAAGTCAATGTCCCCAATGACCCGGGTCCAGTCAAAAGCATCGAAGTAATCTTTCTTGAGTCGATTCTTAACCTCGCTTTCGCGAACAGATTGTGCCATACTACCAAATAGTTTAATTTGAGCAAATATAGGAAATACTTTGAAAACTGTGACGATATTTGTCAATAGAAATAAACATCTTTGCCGCCAAATAATGCGATAGTAAGAAAGAAAACACTAATGATTTATCAGGTTTAGCATATGAAATAGGACGAGATTAGCAATGAGAGCCCCATTCTCTCCAAAGTGTCAGCAAAAATCACTATCTTTACAAGATTGATATATAAGCCCAATGGATAATATACTAAATGTATTATACTCTCATCCATTCCCGTCCACAAGGAATGGTGCGTTGTTCAATGCGTTTTCGTATCCAACAAAAATATCGCCTGAAGCAGTTGCTATTTTCATAGCATGCCATACCAATCCAGGCGATACAGTTCTTGATCCATTTGGGGGTAGTGGAACAACCGGAATTGCAACGATGCTTTGTGATAAGCCAACACAAGAAATGTTGGCCTATACGGCAAATAATGGACTAAATCCCAAGTGGGGACCGCGGCGCGCGATTATCTACGAACTTAGTACAGTCGGCGCATTAGCCGGTTCCGTTATGTGCTCGGGGTCATCTGATGCATTCGAAGCAGCAGCCCTTGATTTACTTGATGAGGCAAAAACGAAATGTGGTGAGGTGTATAGTGTTAAGGATCCGGACGGAAAAAATGGTGTATTGCGCTATGCTATTTGGTCCGATGTTGTTAAGTGCCCGCAATGCAAAAAAAAGATTCCCTTTGGTAGTATAGGTGTCAGTTTGAATCCTGTTACATTTCACGATAAGGCACAATGCCCATACTGTGCATCAATGATTGACATTGCATCGGCAGAACGCTCTGTGGAGAGATATAGAGACAGACTTCTGAAGAGTAATTTAACAAGGAAAATAAGAGTCCCTCTTTTGATATATGGGAAGACGGGTAAAAATAAATGGCGCCGTGCTGCTACTCGTGATGATTTAAAAGCGCTGGCCAAATATCATGGTTACAATCTTATAGATAAGCCAATTATATACCCTATCCATTGGGGCGTGTTATATCGTAGCGGATATCATAAAGGAATAACTCATCTTCATCACTTTTATACAGAGAGAAATTATTACGTTTTTTCTCATTTATGGCAACTCGTTGATTCTTTCCCGCTCGAGATACAACCGTTGTTAAAAGTGTGGCTGTTGAGCTATAATATGTCGCATTCAACAATGATGACAAGAGTTGTTGCGAAAAAGAATAGCCCAGATTTTGTCATCACTGGTTCTCAGCCCGGGGTTTTATATATAAGCGGCCTCCCTGTCGAAAAGAATATATTCGATGGCCTAGAAAGAAAGATCCAAACATTTGTTGAAGCATTTAAACTTATTGAGGGATCAAGGAGCGAAGTTATTTTTAGGAATACAAGTAGCACCCATATCATAGAACCCGAATCATCGGTTGACTACGTCTTTACAGACCCTCCTTTTGGTGATTATATCCCTTATTCAGAACTGAATCAAATTAACGAGGCATGGTTGGGAAAAGTCACAAAACCAGAGGAAGAAGTTATCATAAATGATTCACAGCATAAAGCCATTGATGATTATCGTGCTTTGATGACTAATGTTTTTGGTGGCCTTCAGAGGGTGATGAAGAACAACTCATTATGTACGCTTGTATTTCATTCTGCAAAGAGTGAAGTATGGCAGTCAATCATTTCTTCATACAAGAATAATGGTTTTAAAGCTATACGAACAAGTATCTTAGACAAAAAACAAGCTAGCTTTAAGCAAACAAACTCAACGATTACTGTTAAGGGAGACCCTTTAATCCTACTTGAAAATTTGCATAGTTTCGAAAAGACTAAGCTTCCGGTAACAGATGACAAGGCTATTGCCGAACGTGTATTAAAAGATTTCTCTAATATGCCTTCAAGCAAAGAGAAGAGTGAGTGGATGTTCTCTACCTACATAACAGCCTGCATAGAGTCTGGCGTAAAGATTAATCTTGATGCGCAGTTTTTCTTTGATGAAAAGGATAACAAAAAATAAGGCTCTTGGACAGTATTTCTCTGGTGAGTTAGTTGCCAGAATACTTGGCGTTTTGGCCGATTGCTCGCCAGGGGAAAGCGTTATTGACCCTATGGCTGGCATTGGTGACATGTTTATTCCCTTTGACACAAAGAGTTATCGTTGTAGTGCAGTAGAGATAGATCCTTCAGCATACAAAACACTTGCTAGTGTTGTACCTACAGCAATCTGCTCAAATGCCTTTTCTGAAGAGGCGCTTTTATCGTATGACAGACAAGGATATGACCTAGTAATTACCAATCCGCCATATGTGCGTTGGCAAAATCTTAATGATTCTTCTTACCTTCCGAGTTATCTGTCTATTCAGACAATCTATCAAAATCTTCTTCGCTTTACCGATGAGGTTTTGACTCTTGATTGTCGCGAAAAGACAATCGTTACAGAATGTTTGACTGAGTTATCTGGACTAACTGATATTGCGGTTCCATCTTGGCTGCTATGCATGTTGTTAACGTGCCGGACAGGGTCTTTGGCTATAGTAGTTCCTAATTCTTGGATGTCTCGGGAGTATTCGCTACCAATTATAAGGGTGCTAAAGGAACTATTCGATATCAAGGTTGTTCTTAACGATGTCAATTCCGTTTTATTCAAGGGAAAGGCTCAAGTGCAAACAAGTCTTATAGTTGCAAATAGAAAAAATGACAGGTCGCCTAAAAGCAACGTAATCCGTTTTGTATCTGCATACGCATCTCTCTTGAAATCGGGTGACTGTATATCACTCATAAGTAATAGTATCAATAACGATAGAAGTGTTAAGGGCTTTTGTGAGATTAAATCTGTTCTTCAAGATGAATTATGGAATCAGAATGATTCTGCATATGTGTCCTCTATAGCACTTTCTTTAATAAAAAATGTAGTTGATTTTGATTCAGACAGTGTGGTGGGCCTAGCCTCATATGGTATAGAGTCTTTCCAGGGTCTCAGAACAGGGGCGAATGCATTCTTTTATCTGCGCCGTCAAAAGGATTCATTGATCTCTCCAGATGGTCATATATTGGAATATCAACAGAATAAGAGATTCTGCTTGCCTGCAATTCAAGGTCAGGACGATCTGAGCGATTCGTTCAGTCAAGCGCAATCGAAAAAAACGTATTTGCTATATCTTCAGCATAACGTTGTGTCGAGGGATAAAGACTCAAAGAATAAGTATGGCACTATTCCTTCAGATCTAGAGCGTTACATACTTGATTCGGAGAGCCGCATGGTAAATGATAAGCCAATCCCATCGTTATCAGCAGTGCGAACCAATGTTAGAAAGGAGAAAACGGGAATTCTTCCCAGGTATTGGTATATGCTTCCGCCTCTGTCGAAGCGTCATTTTGCGCCCCTCTTTTTCCCGCGATTAAATTCAGGCCGCGTATGGGTTCGTAAGAACACGTTTGGACAAGCAATAGATGCAAATTTTGTCACTATAGTTCTTTCTGATGAGGCTACAATCACCGAGAATGCGGCACTAGCATTATTGAACTCAACCTGGGCTGCTCTTCAATTTGAAGAGAATTGCACAGTAATGGGAGGTGGTGCATTAAAGGTGGATTCAGTCCAAATGAACAGATTCTTTTTCCCAAGTCTAGATCGAAAACTACTAGACGCTCTGGATGAATTGGGCACTCGTGCCCTAAAGACGAAGTTAGGCCTATCATCTGTTATAGATGAAATAGATAAAGTGGTTCTTAGTGGCCTTTGCGGTAATAAAGTCGAAGAAACGATAGACAGTTTGCGAGTATTATTAACAGACTATGTAAATAGGCGAAATGGCGTTAGATAGTATCAAATTATTTATTTCCGAGGCGCTAAGGCATTTAGCTGCTGGTGCAAAAGAAGATGTGATGACGAATAACTTTGTCTCATATCTCCGACAGATGTTTCCAGATAATCCCCAGTGGGTTAACCATTATGTCTCGGGTATAGAAACTTCTGTAAGTCTATATCGTCGGAACTCTGTAACTACGGGCTCGATTGATGTCTACATCGACGGTACGGTTATAGAATTCGAGAAAGATTTATCTTCACACTTTTTATTCACTCATGGACGAGAACAGGTTCAAGAATACTGTGCAAGCCGTATTCGTAGCGGAGCAAATATTAGCAAACTAATAGGCGTTCTATCAGATACTCTTAATTGGTATTTTTATAGCGTTCCAGAAGTTCCTGGCTTGCCCTTATCTGCATATACTACTGCGGATGTGGATTTGACTCTCTTGAAGGAGATTCATATCAGTTCGTCGGATGATAACTCAGCCATTGAGCTTCAAAAATGCTTAAAAGAATATCTTGGGCGTGAGGGCGCACGCCCTTTAACCGCTGACTTTTTATCAGAAGATTTTGGCGTCGAATCATATTGGGGGAAGCATTATCTTAAAGAAGCGAGAGATTTTATCGGTTCATTAACGGCAGAAAAACCGGCATACGCCTCCCTAATCCATACTATATGGTCGCACTTCGTTGAAGGAATTGATTTGTCAATTGACGATACAACAGGCTCCTACGAATATGAGTTTTATATCGCAACCCTGGCTAAACTACTATGTGCTAATATTCTAGAGAAACAGCCAATCCTGTCTAATGATGACGAGTTAGTTGAGATTATATCAGGAGATTATTTTCAAAGATTGGGATATGTTAATTTCGTTGAGTATGATTATTTTGGATGGATTAATGAGCATCTTCCGGGGAGCTTGTATCTTGAACAATTAAGAAAAGCGCAACAAGATCTCGCGATTTATGACTACTCTTCTATCCCAGAAGAGGATATTTTTGGTCGACTATTATCTCAGCTCTCTATCGAAACTAAGCGCGTCCTGCTAGGGCAAGAGCTAACTCCACGGTGGCTTTCTGATGAAATTGTAAAGAATGTCGCTAATAAACTCCGGGATGGTGAATGGCCTCGTTTCATTGATATGTGTTGTGGCTCAGGTTCAATGTTGATATCTACAATAAAATATTGTACAAGTCAATTCTCGAAGAACGATCTTTCTGATAGAGAGAAATATGATATTATATCATCGGCCGCAATGGGGATTGATATTGATCCCCTAGCAGTATTGTTGGCAAAGATTAACTGGATTATTAACACGGAGCCGTTCCGTAGCGACAGTACAGAGATTGTGATTCCCGTCTATCATGCAGATTCACTCTTTATTAGTTCTCCTGTGTCAACAAATCCTTCGGCGTATATATTGAACCTCGACGGTAATACAGTGACCCTGCCGAGGTTTCTTCTAGATACTCGTTTTAGCGAATTCTTCCCGCTACTTATAGAAAGAGTTGCACAAGACCTGGATGCGAGTCTGTCATCATCAGATTATTCAATTATAGTCCACCAATGCATTCATGATTGTGCTATAGCAACAACGGAGCAAGAAGAAACGGATATTAGCTCGTTTGCATTCGACCTGTTCTGTGTTCTTCAGGACCTTCATCGTAGAGACCGAAACGGTATTTGGGCATTCTTGATTAAAAACTCTTTCAAACCTGCCCTAATTACCAGAAAATTTAACGGAATAGTGTCGAATACCCCGTGGATGGCATTAAGCGAAGTGAAAGATAACCCTTACAAAGACAATCTTTCTCAGAAAGCAAGTCATTATGGAATAAAGCCGACTGATTCATCATTCCTTCATCTAGAACTTGCCACGGTTTTTTTGATACATTCAATAGATTCTTACTTGACTGATGAGGCAATATATGGATGCATATTGCCTAGATCAATTCTCAAGGGTAAGCAACATGATAAATTCCGTTTAGCAACCCATTTTAGTTCCTCATATCCTTTCAGTATTTCAAATGAGGAAATATGGGATCTACCAGAAGATACATTCCCTAACAGGGCTGTTGCTTTATTCGGACGTAAGAATTCTAGTATCACATCTTCTCTTTCGGGGAGGAAATACGAGGACAGAAACACCTTTACGAAAACTCCGGTCTATCAGATCCGTGGTGCTGGAAGATGTGTTTGGTCTCTCGATCCGTCTGGTTTCCAATCAATGACACCATGCTACAAATTCCAACAAGGTGCAGATATCCTTCCTCGCCCTTTCTTCTACTTCGATTTACAAGATAAGGGGGGAAAATATAAGATAAAACCATTGATACAGAATATCAGTAAATATGGTTTCTTCCTTGCAGCTGGGAAGGTAAAATATGACATATCTCCCTCTATTGTTCCGCAACGTTTCTTTAAAAAGACAGTAGTCTCAAATGTGCTCTTACCTTTTTATATTTGCGATCTGCCTTTAGCTCTAATCCCGTATAAGCGGGAGTCGACTTCCGGGGAACAGCGGCTTTTTTCCGCTGCAGAATTTTCAGCATTACAAACGCCGGTGGCTAGAGTGTTTAGTAAACTCAGAAGAGATTATTGCCAGTATAAAAATGCGAACTACGATTTATACGGAGATCAAGTTTTGAACATACGGCTCAAGTTAACAAATCAGAAATTTACATCAGGTAAATACCTTGTCTTATATGGAGCCGGTGGTTCAAATGTTGCATCCGCATACTTACCCTTATCCGATGAGAATGCTGATATTGTTGTTGACCAGACATTATATTACATGGTTGTAAATAGTGAGGAAGAAGCCTTATTTATTACAGGCTTATTAAATTCTGATGTCTTGTCGGAGGCAATAACTACTTACCAGCCCTCAGGTCGTTTCGGAGAGCGGCATATTCATACGCTGCCGTTGTACTTTATCCCAAAGTTTGATTCAAATAACTCTATCCATACAGAGTTCGTAAAATCAACTAAGGCCGTCATCTCAGAATTAGGACAAGAAATATCATCAGATAAGGATGTGAAGCAATTGACGGAGCCAAATTATTCTGTACTTGCATCAAAGAGGCGTCGATTATTAGATATCATCCGAAGGCTGAACTCATATGCAGAGTATGAACGTATAAGCAGAATAATCGTTGTCTAATGCTATAGTTTGTTGTTCTTATGCTCCTAGGTTTCGTCCATTTTGATCGCTCTGACCAGAAAAAGTATCTGGCTGTCCTCAGCAAGATCTCTGAGGGCGGTGCAATCGACGAACTGGGCGTAGGACGAATCCGAGACCATTACTCTGACCTCCTTTTCCCGGGAGTATCCTCCCTGCATCAGCATGCGAAGTACTTCTCCCTGATGCCGCTTCTCTACAGGGAAGCCGTAAAGAACAAATATCTGCATTTCGAAGACGTTAGGTCTGCCATACGCAGGATGGAGATAGAACTGACACGTCGACTTTGCGAAGGCTCTCCCGGAGCTCCGGGTATAACCGGAAGCGACGCTCTGCGGAGCGGGGCGTTCGTGAAGTACGATCCAATGTACATCTACGGGATGGCCCTTCAGACCTACGGGATAGTCCGCACGGAGAATATAGAGGGTGCAATCTATCATGCCTCCAGGAAATACCACGAGCGCCCGGTGAAGCTCTCCGCGAATGATCAGGAGCAGGGGGACTCGGAAGACAGGGATTCCATTTTCTCCTTCTGCGTGTGTCCCTCCGATCTGGAATATGATTGGTTAACTGAGTGCTCCCTAGACCTGACTCCTAACGAGGCCAGTTTTATCCGCAACCATATCCTTGAGGCTCCAGCCTGCAAGGATTCACTACTGCACTACATCCTGGATAACAAGATTACTCTTGATGGGAACAAAGTCCCCACATTCGAGGCGTTCCTTGCCGGTTTCAGTGGAGCGCTCCCAGCAAAACTCCAGGAAGATGCCAGAAAAGCCGCCCGGTTCTCGGATTTGGTTGACGGACTCTTCCTGTACTATAACTGGCATTACAGAAATAAGAAATAACAATAATACGAATATGATAAAGAAACGAGGCTTTAAGACCTACGAGGAAGCCGTTAAAGAGGCTGAGGCTCTTCTTTGGAAGAACAGGGACGGAGGGGAGCTTACCACTATAGAGCATACCCGAAAGGATAACGAGGGTAAGCCCTTACCCTTTGCCTACATAGAGGACAAAGAGACAGGGGCAACGGCTTATATATCCTCCATATTCAAGGAACAGGGATATAACCTTATATTCCTCTCAGGCGATGAGGCTAAGGCGAGTAACAGAACGTACCCCTTTAGGGACGTAGATAAGGAGAGTATTCCTTTCCTTATGGCTATAAATACTCCCATCTTCAAGCCAACGAAAGAGATAACTCCCGATGAGGCTCTTAGCCGGGAGGGGCTAAGGACTATCTACTACTTCTTTGGGGAGGGGGACGAGGATATAGTAGCCGGATCAGGCTTTCTAACCAAAGAGGAGGTAGAGGCTCAGGCGTACACCATAGAGACCGCTTTCGAGGAATGGGAGAAAGAGGACGGAACTATAGTAATAAGCTCCCTCCTTTGCCTACCTCTCCCCAAAGTGCTAACGGAACTCACAGGGGTAAAGGTAAAGACACCATCCGACTACGCTAAGGGAATATCTAAGCTCCTGAAAGCGGAACTCACGGAGGAGCAAGAAAGATGCGCTAAGAGTACTTTCCTCTTCTTCGCCTCAGAAGCACTACTCAGGTACGCTATATATGAGTTTTTCAGGACTGAGGACTATAGCCACCTTAAAGAAGTACTCTCCTCCTTTAGGAAGTTCCACCTCTCCCCGAAATGGGAGGAGGAGTTTACCCTTTACTACGGCTACAGGAACATAGCGGATAAAGAGCTATTCACTACGGAGGAGTACGTTATAGCGAAGTACCTCTCTAAGTGGAACGCTGAAATAATAGGGAAGCCGAACCGACTAAAGGATATAGCGGAGTACACAGGTACACCCCTTAGCCTGATGGGTAAGGCGTACAAGATAAAACATATTTGGGACTTCTAAAAAACGGAGGGCGAACAATGACAGACCGGGACACGGAGAACAGGATAATAGAGCTACGAGCAAGGGGGAAGAGCTACTCTACTATAGCCTCAGAGTTAAAGATAGGGAAGCAAACAGCCTTAGACGTATGCAAGAAGTATAAGGAGCAGATAGCCACCTTACAGGCTTTGGAGTTAGAACAGCTCTACGAGGAGCAGCGTATAACCTCAACGGAGCGAATAACGGCTATAGCCTCCCTGATGCAAAGAGTTAGGGAAGAGATAGACAGCCGAGACCTCTCCCAAGTTCCTACGGAGAAACTTATAGACCTCTACTTAAAGCAGTCCTCAGCCCTGAGGGAGGAGATAATAGAGCCGAACTTCCAAAGCACCGAGGAGCAGAACCGGGACAGACAGGAGAGGGAGTACTTAGACCGCCTCACGGCTACGCCCTGAATACCAAAGTAAGGACGTTTTAAGACCGATTTTAAAATAGGTATTTTAGTAACATAGTAATAAAGTTTACCGATATATGGAAAATAATATTACCGCCTCCGATGTTAAACGCCTGATGTTACAGAGCTACAGACGCTTTACTAACGGAGAGATAAGCGAGAGCAGAGCCTTTAAGGAGAACGCCCTCTTAGGGAATATCCTTAAGGCTATAGAAGTGAGCGAGACAGAAGAACGGCTTAAGGCGATCGAGAACGCCCTCAGCCTCAACAACGATAATAACAGCTACGAAGATGAGTAAGAAGAGCCTCAGCAAAAGAGTACAGGAGCTTATAAGCACGGCTACGCCAAAGCAGAAAGCCCTATTAGTCTGTAAAGATTGGACGGACGCACACTTAGGGGACAGGAAGCCACTCCTTACGGAGGAGGAGACTATAGCCCTGAGGGACAGCCTTAAGACCAACGATGAGAAGATAGAGTATAACAAATGGATAGGCGTTTATAACGTCTATAGGGAAATTACTCCCCTCTTCGGTATAGTCTATAAGGAGTACCAAGCAGTAGCGGAGCGGATGTTAGGTTACTTAAAGAAGTGGGAAGCCTACGACAACGAGGAGAACCACCTTATAACCATCTACGAGGAACTAAAGGGGACAGGGGATAAGAAAGCTATAGACGCTTACTTTAAGGCTCTCTCCTACCTCTCCTTTCCCGATGCAAAGTTAGTGATAGCTGAGGACGGCTACCCCGAAATAGATATAACGAAGCTCTACGAGAGAATACAGGAGGAGGCTAAGGAGGTATATAAGTTCTACAGCACGGCTAAGGCGATAGTTATAGTAGTGGACGAATACACGAAGAAAACACGCTCTAAGGACTTTCGCCCTGATGTTATGATAGAGAGTATAGGCTACATTAAGGAGGACTACAGCCAAAGAGTAGCACCACGATACAGCCGTAAACTCCTTAAGGAGAAACAGGAAAAGGGTATGAGGGTAACAAAGGACGAAATAAGGAGAGCCGTTTACCCATCCTACGAGGAAATAGAACCCTCTCAGGAGTTTTTAGAGATATTCAGGGGAAAACTTAAAGACATTATAGCGAGCAATGGTAGATAGCAGTTTTATAAGATACACCACAGGGGCGAACGGCATAGCCGAAAGCGAACATAAGGGCTACTCCTATAAGACAGCTACGAGCCTTATAGAGAACGTTATAGCCAAGAAAGAGCGTAGCCTCTTCTCAGAGATGGAAACCGATGGGCAGTTAGCTATAACTTCCTCCTCTCAGGAGTACGTAGACAGGAAAGGGAAGAGGGTAAACCTTACCCCGGTACAAATGAAGTTAGTAACCGCTTTCGCTCAGGTAATAGATACGCTCTTAGAGAGAGACGGAGTAAAGGAGTACGTTAAGAGCCTACCCTCCCATATAGAGGACAGACAGACAGGAAAGGACGGACGGAAAGCGAAACTCCCTAACTCAGTAAGAGCCGTTATAGACATACCCGAACTTACGAGGCTGATGTATAGCACCTCCCGGATAGGAGGAAAGCAGACGGACAAAGTAAGGGAGGAGATAAAGAAGCTATCCGAACTTACTCAGGTATTCAAGTTCAAGGACGAGCGAGGAGGAACGCTTACTATAGAAGCTCCCCTTATTCAGATCGGGAAGAGTATTAAGTACGAGACGAAGAACGGAGTAACGAAGCTCAATAAGGTAGAGATACACTTCGAGGACGTTTTTGTATATGAGATAAACGACCGCTATAGCCTCAGCCCTATAACGCTCCTACAGCTTTGGAACGATACAGGCGTACAAACGGAACTCTTTACGATGTTACTCTTTCTCCTACAGAGCGTAAGGGGGAACTATATTAAGCACTCCAAAGCGATAGTAGCAGCCAAGAGGAGGGAACTCCTTAAGGAGAAAAAAGACCGGGAAGAGATTAAGGAGGAGTTAGCAGCCCTGAGGAAAGACACTCTCACGTATAAGGAGAGTATTACTTCCATATTGGAACGCTTAGGGACTGATAAGTATAAGGACAAAGGGAAGTATCTACGCCTCAACGTCATAAACAAAGACCTTAAGCAAGCTACGGACGCTCTTATAAAGATGGGTATAATATCCGACTACTACGAGAGTATAGGCAGCTCAGGCGATAGGGTATGTAACTTTGTCATAAACGATAAATGGCTTACCGATGAGGCTAACAGGATAAAGGCGTTACTCCCTCCCGATGAGGCTAAGAAGATGGAGGACTTAGAGGAAGTAGAACCCGATGGAGAGGAGTAGCCTTTTCTGCGTACCTTTGTGCGAAAACTGCGTACCTTTGTGCGAAAACTGCGTACCTTTGTGCGAAAACTGCGTACCTTTGTGCGAAAGCCACTCACGGAAAGCCCGATAAATAAAGGCTTTAGACCACTTCCCGAAAATCCTTTAAGTATTATAATACTTTTAAGTAGTTATAATATATGAAAATTAGGCTCTCACGCCCTTTTCAGGGCTGAGCCTATTTTCTTTTTATGGGAGTTAGCGAAGAGCCACAGGAGGGAAAGCAGCCGTATAGATGTGGCTACCCTGAATATACCCTTACTCTCTCCTTAGAGAGTATATGTACCAGACCCCTATTACTTGGACAAAAATGTCAAAATGGTTGAGCTATTCTTGTATCATAAATTGGGGTTGATGAACAAATATACTCATTTGTTTGGGGATT
>Ga0255340_1000763_pt1 | contig 49064 bp, 44 predicted proteins | sample wastewater_treat_7_FD_192417 | JGI IMG/M metagenome (GOLD analysis project Ga0255340, IMG submission 192417) | Wastewater microbial communities from Lulu Island WWTP, Vancouver, Canada - plant10 | ecosystem: Engineered > WWTP > Wastewater > Unclassified | place: Canada: Vancouver, British...
TGGATCCAGTTGAGTTATTGGAGATAAAAAACAACTATACTGCACGAATCTTAAAGATTGCTTGGTGACGTCAATTATGAGGCAACCATACCCTGTTCAGTGACGTTTTATTATGAGGCAATACGTGTGGTTTAATCCCAAATTAAATGCAACATTTTTGACTTTTTCTCAAATTTCAAAGAATTCCTGGATACCGTCTAAAACTTTTTGATTCTCTTCGGTATATGCTTTAAATATAATTCCAATATGACCATCAGCTCCAACATCAAACAATTTGTTATCAACCTTGCTGTCATCCAATACTTTTTTGAAATGATAAGTCATATTTTTTAATTCGTCATTCTTATTTGTTACCAAGACCGTTTTCGGTAAGGTTGATATTTTGCGATTGTTCTCAAAAATTAAATATTGATATTTATCCATTTTTTTGTAGCCTCTTGGGAATATCATATTTCTCATACCCCAATATGCAATGCTCTTCTTATAAAAATGCATTACGCCGCAATCAAGAATGATCCCTTTATAGCCATAATTTCTTCCTGTTACATTAAAATCTTCTCTCATTTTTTGATCAATACATAATAATGATTCCGCAGCTGCCAAAACTGCACCTGCTGAATGACCGGCTATATACATTTCATCAGTATCGGCTTCGTATTTATCGGCATTTGAAATGATCCAATTAACCGCATTAGAGACATCTTCTATTTGATCAAAAACATTGATTGTTGGATATGCCAGGCGATAATTCAAATTGAAAACGACCAAGCTTCTTTGAGCGAGATAATTAGCAAATAAAGAATCCATTTCTTTGTAGCCAGATATAAATCCCCCGCCATGGATATTAATCAGAATAGGTTTTGATGTTCCTTCGCTTAGATAATGAATATCCAATTTATGTTCAGTTGAATCATCATCCATATAGCTGATATCTTTTACATCTTTGACATTTCTATCTAATTTAGATAAATCGATTCTATCCAGATCCTTCAGATATGCTTTTTCACTCGTTTTCTTCATGAAATTGTTTATCATAAATCATCACCTGGAAACATAATAACACAAATAAAATGCGATCTTTCATCTCGCTAAATGTTTTTTAATAAACTCTTAAATCAATTTTCTAAGAGGATTCAGGCGTTATAATCACAGTATGCAGGAACTGATCGTCGCCATACATATGCACACCCGTTTTTCGGACGGAAGTGGGCTGCACCAGGACCTCTCCAATGCAGGGCTGGAGGCTGGTGTGGACGCCTTGCTCGTCTCTGACCACAATGTCCTCGTTCAGGGTTTTGACGGCTATTACCAAAAAGGCAGACAGCGCCTGCTCATGCTGGTCGGCGAAGAATTGCATGACACAACCCTCAAAGAAAAAGGCTCCCATTTGCTCGTTTTTGGGCACAACCAGGAGCTTTCCCGCTACACACGCGATCCACAAAAACTGATCGCCCAGGCAAACGCCGCTGGCGCGCTCAGCTTCATCGCGCACCCGATTGAGGAACCTCTTCGCATCTTTGGGGAAGGCGAATTCGGCTGGCGTGATTGGTCGGTCAAAGGCTACACCGGTATTGAGCTCTGGAACCAGTTGAGCGAGTTCAAAACCCGCTCGCAAAGCTTTCCTAAAGCCGCCTTGCAAGCGCTTTTCCCCAATTTCATGTGTCAGGGACCTACCATCGAAACGCTGAAACTTTGGGATGAACTTCTCGCCAGCTCAAAAAGCCCGGTCGTTGCAATTGCTGGGGTTGACGCGCACGAGCTCAAAATACAATATGGGCCTTTCAAGATAAAACTCTACCCATACGCCTGGCAGTTCCGCAGCCTGAGAACTCACATCCTTACCCCTTCGAAACTGACTGGCGAGATCAACACCGACCGCAATATGATCCTGACTGCACTGCGCAGCGGTCATGCTTTTTGCGGCTATGATCTGTCGCATCCAACGGATGGTTTTCGCTTCACCTGCAACACAGACGACGGCACTTTCATCATGGGCGATCAGGTTCGAGCCAATGCCGGTCTCACTTTTCAGGCCCGCCTGCCCATCCGCACCCATGTTCGCCTGATCAAAGACGGTATGGTGGTCAAGGAACATTCCGACCGCGAAGTGCTGACCTACATCACCAAAGAGCCGGGCATTTATCGCGTGGAAGCTTACATCGACTACCTCAACCGCCATCGGGGTTGGATCTTCAGCAATCCGATCTATGCTCTTTGAGTTTCCAAAGCCAGGACTTGGTATAATCAAACTGAGGATCTATGTCTCCAAATATATTGCAATCGATCGAGAATAAATTGCGCTATCTTTTGGAAGAAAAGCTGGATAATTTGCTCTTCCCTGGCGTTTCCAGCTCACTTTCCAACACGCTCATTGACCTGATCCAGAAACATATTGACCAACAAAGCGATCTTCAGACGAAACAAATGCCGGATCTGATCATTCTGCACGTTTCTGCAGACCGCTGGGACGCCTGGCAGGGGTCTTTACCCCTCCTTGACGAAGTTTCACAGCTTTTGGGTGAATCCTGGCGCGAAGCTGGCTATCAGCTCAAAAAAAATCCAGTCATCCAGATCCTTCAAAGTCCCGAGCTCTCAGCCAACCAGTTAAAGGTTGAGACCGCGACTTCCGTGGAAGAAGTAACCTCACGTCAGACAGCTTTGATAAAGATCTCCCGCACCATTGATCCTGAAACCCTCCCTCAGGACGCCTGCCTGATCATCAAAGACCGTGAGCCCTTTTATCTCAAAAAAGCCATCATCAAGATCGGTCGCCGTTCGTCCAATGACGTCGTTCTGGACGACCCGATGGTCTCGCGGGATCATATCCAGCTGCGCGCGGATAACGGCCGCTTTTTCCTTTTCGACCTTGGTTCGACAGGCGGCACGAAGGTGAATAACTACCCCGCCCATAATCAGGCTTTAAAGCCAGGCGATGTGATCCAGATCGGCAAAACGACCCTGATCTACAATCAAACCATTGAGCAATCCACGTCCAAACCCACGCGCACACTTTCGGAGGGGCTCTCGTGAACGCCGTTATCGGTTTGATCCTAAGAATTCTTCTTTTCGTTGCCCTTTATGCCTTTTTGGGGATGGCTGTCTGGCTCCTTTGGAAGAGCATCACGGGCGCGAAATTACGCGGCGGCATGATCGCCATCCCAACCCTGACGCTGACGACCACCATCGACGGCGAGCAGATCATTCAAACCTACACCAGCTCAGAAGTCAGCATCGGGCGCAACCCCGATTCTGACCTGATCCTTAAAGATGACACCGTCTCAGGTCGCCACGGACGCCTGAGTTTCCAGCTCAACCAATGGTGGTATGAGGACCTCAAATCGACCAACGGCTCCTGGCTGGAAGACCTGAAAATTGAGGAACCAATCGTCGTCAAGGATAATGACTCCATTTATTGCGGCGACGCTGTATTCAAGATCTACATTAAACCACTCGAAAAATAGAAAGCGAGGATCAAGACATGTCAGAATTTGCATTTGGGATCATCGGAGGTTCCGGTCTTTACGGGTTTGAGGGCTTCGAAAATATTGAAGAAGTCGAAATCGAAACCCCGTTCGGGAAACCTTCTTCGCCGGTCGTTATCGGAGAAGTCCACGGGAAAAAGCTGGCTTTCCTTGCCAGACATGGCATTGGTCACTTCTATTCACCAACCGATGTCAATTATCGCGCCAACATTTACGCGATGAAGCAGTTTGGCGTCAAGAAGATCATCAGCGTCAGCGCGGTTGGTTCCCTGCGTGAAGATTACGCGCCTGGTGATATCATTGTGCCCGATCAACTCTTTGACAACACCAAAGATCGCGAACGCAGCTTTTTTGGCAAAGGCATGGTGGTTCACATCAGCTCTGCCGACCCTTTCTGCCTCAAATTAAGCCAGCAACTGCTCAAGGCACTGCGTAAGACCGATGCCACCGTCCACGAAGGCGGGACTTTCGTCACGATTGAAGGTCCGCGCTTCTCCACACGCGGAGAATCGAACGCTTTCAGGCAGCTTGGATTTTCGCTGGTAGGCATGACAGCCTCACCGGAAGCCTACCTGGCGCGCGAAGCAGAAATTTGCTATGCCACTATGGCTCATGTGACCGACTACGATTGCTGGCATGTCAGCGAAGAAGCGGTAACGGTCGAAATGGTGGTCAACACGCTCAAAAAGAACACCCAGATCGCCCAGCAAAGCCTGGTGCACCTTGTGGACGTACTTGCGGAAGAAGAGCAAACCATCTGCGATTGTGAGAACGCTCTTAAAAACGCCATCATGACCGATCCTGCTCATATTGATCCAGCCATGAAAGAAAAGCTTTCGCTGCTGGTTGGCAAATATCTGAGGTAATTTGAACTTATTTATGTTTAGAGCACGACCAAAAACGCATCCACCGATGCTTTTCATGGTCTGTGTGGTGATTGGCTTGTTAGCAGCTGCATTATCGCTGGCAGAGGGTATTCGCGCGCATGCTGACAAAATTGTTGTCACCTGGCACTACTTTATCCCTTATGCCATCTGGCTGTTTGGCACGATCCTGATCCAACGCAATATCGAGCGTAGGCTGGCAAACCGCGATCCCTGGATTTTCCCCGCGACAGCGGTTTTGATCGGCATCGGTCTGATGACAATCTGGCGACTCTCCCCTAATTTGGGTTTGCGCCAATCCTTTTGGTATCTGATCGGAAGCGGATTGTTCATTTACGCACTCAGTTTGCCTGAGCTGATCAAAACGATCAGGAACTACAAGTACGTCTGGCTCCTTTTAGGATTGATACTAATCATACTAACCTTTATCATCGGAGTTAATCCGATGGGGGTTGGTCAGAAGCTTTGGTTAAAAGTTTTTGGCATTTATATTCAGCCCTCAGAACCCTTAAAACTGCTGCTGATCATCTATCTGGCGGCTTTCTTTGCTGACCAACTTAAGCCAAACATCACCTGGATCAGTTCTGTTTTTCCGACATTGATCGTAGTTGTTTTTGCTGGTCTGCTGTTAATTGCCCAAAGAGACCTGGGAACTGCCAGCATCTTTATCTGTCTGTACGTCCTGATGCTTTCGGTCACAACACAAAAACGCCGACTGCTTTGGATCATTCCGCTATTGGCTTTAATCGCTGGGGTGATAGGATATTTTGCTTTTGATGTGGTCAAAACGCGGGTCGATATCTGGCTTAACCCCTGGCTCGATGCCAGCGGCAGCGCCTGGCAGCTGGCTCAGGCACAGATCGCGATTGCCACCGGTGGGATCACCGGCACTGGTCCCGGTCTGGGCAGCCCCCAATTTGTGCCAATCGCCGTATCCGATTTTATCTTCACCGCGATCAGCGAAGAACTAGGCTTGCTCGGAACAAGCGCGGTCCTGCTCTCTTTGCTTTTCATCATCTTGCGCGGCATTCACATCGCGCTTTGCAGCAAGACCACCTTCGGGCGCTACCTTGCCTTTGGCATTTCCGCTTTCTTCGCCTTACAAACCATCTTCATCGTCAGTGGCAATCTGGGTTTGATCCCGCTCACCGGCGTGACCTTACCCTTTGTCTCTTACGGCGGTTCATCTCTGGTCACCAACCTGATCGCCATCATGCTTTTGTTGAAAATGAGTACGCAAACCAGCACTCAGGAGCTGCCCGAGCGCGTGCGGAGTCCTTACAGGTGGGCTGCCAGCATCATTTCGATCATTTTTATTTTGACTGTCGCCTGGAACGGCTATCTCGCCTTTCCCAATCAGCAAAAGCTTATCTCCAGACCCGAAAATCCACGCTGGGCTGTGTATGACCGCTATTCACCCCGCGGCGAGATTTTTGCCCTTTCCGGGGAGAAACTGGTTGAAACAGTAGGCGAATCTGGAACGTATCAACGCCGAACCAATGTTCCCTCGCTCTCCAACACATTAGGCTACGCGCACCCACTCTTTGGGCAAGCCGGCATTGAGCAGAGTCAAAATTCTTTTTTGCGTGCTTATGCGGGCATTCCCTGGAAAGATCGTTTTTGGCACCAAACGCTCTACAACCAACCGCCAGCAGGTTTGGACCTCAAATTGAACATCAACCTTGCCATGCAGAAAAAGGCTGACAATTTACTAGCAGATCGGGCTGGCGCGGTCTTAATAATGAATGCCAGCACCGGCGAGGTCTACGCGATCGCCTCCCACCCTCATTACGATACCAATCAATTGCAGGAGACCTGGCAATCCTTATTGGAACGTTCCGACGCGCCCTTGCTTAATCGCGCCACCCAGGCATCCTACCCAATTGGCAGTCTGGCAACCACGCTCGCGTTTGAATCGGTTTGGTCGAACCAAAACGCGGTTCAGGTTTTCACACCTGATGCCCTGACCAGTTACGACACCGCCTGTTATGAAACAATCCAGGCGAACGACCTTGCCCTTGATGGTGTTCAGGCAGGCTGCATGAGCACTGCCCTTGATTATCTGAACGCCTCTGACCCGAAAATCTTGCTCAATAATCTAACCGACTTTGGCATCTTCAGCGTACCTGACCTGGTGATCCAATGCAGTCAACCTTCACCTGCCCCGGAGCTTGACCAGCTCGACCGCAACCCTGAACTTGTTACACAGCTTCAAGTCAGCCCCGCGCAGATGGCATTGGTGGCAGCCGCGATCACCAATAACGGAGTCCAGCCCCCACCTGGCTTGGTCAACGCATATCTTAACCCTGAAGGAAAATGGGTCGAGATCAACGCTGCCAGACCAAGCACAGAGGTCTTGACGCAATCGGTCGCCAGGCGCATCCGCAACGAACTTGCCTCGACAAACCAGGCGCTTTGGTACCAGATGGGGCACGCAACCATCCACGAAGACCAACCACTGACCTGGTTGATCGGGGGTACCACAAGTGAATGGTCTGGCACACCATTAGCGATCGTGATCGCTCTGGAAGAAGCTTCCCCCGACCTACCGCAACGCCTTGGTGGAATTCTTCTGGATTATTCAAGCCCGGAATAAGCCACGATTCTCATTTTAGCCATGATTAAAAATAAATTCGGGGACTTCCGACCCCGAGTTTATTTTTTGTTTTGAAAAAACCACCGATTATGCTTTCTTTAATCTTAAAAAACGCCGTTTTCCCACTTGCAGAATGGCGTCATCGGGTATCTCACCATTCAGATCGCTCACGACCTCACCGTCCAGCTTTACACCCTGTTGATCAATAACCCTGCGAGCCTCGCTGCGCGAACCAGCCATCTTTTGACCAACAATGATATCAAGTATCTTTTCGTCAACCTTAAAGGTATATTCAGGGATATCATCGGGAACATTCCCCTGTTGAAAAGTGGTCACGAATTGCTTTTCTGCGTTCTCAGCTTCTTCTTCACTATAAAAGACGCTGGTAATGCCCCTGGCGAGGCGCATTTTTGCATCGCGCGGGTGCAGAGTTCCCGCGTAGATATCATTCTCAAAAGCATGGACTTCTTCCGGAGTCCAGGCGGTAGCGAGCCTGGCATAGATCGGCATGGCTTTGTCAGGGATACTCATCACCTTGCCGTACATATCATCAGCGCTGCTGTTGAGCGGAATATGGTTGCCCAAAGACTTGCTCATGCGCACCTCGCCGTCAGTCCCTGGGAGAATGCCCAAAACGATACCGATATTTGGTTTTTCGCCAAAGTAGGTCATCAGCTTGCGACCGCCGGTCAGAATGTTAAAAAGCTGATCAGAACCGCCAATTTGGACATCAGCCTTCAGGTGATAGGCGTCATAGCCCTGCATGATGGCGTAGAAGAATTCATGCAGGAAGATCGGCTCGTTTTTATCGAAGCGTTTATGGAAGTTATCACGAGCCAGGAATTGCTGCACGGTAAAATTGGATGCCAGTTCGACCAGATCACTAAGGTTCAGTTTCTCCAGCCACTCGTGATTGTAGACAATTTCCGTTTTGCTCGCGTCAAGGATCCGAAAAGCCTGTTCCGCGTAAGTCTGACCATTTTCCATCACCTTCTCGCGTGAAAGCTGAGGGCGCAACTTGTCCTTATCAGAAGGGTCACCGATCATGGAAGTAAAGGAGCCGATCACAAAGATCACGTGATGTCCCAACTCCTGAAACTGGCGCAGCTTGCGCATCGTGACGGTATGACCCAGGTGAAGATCGGTCGAAGTCGGATCGTAACCGCAATAGACGCGTAAAGGCTTACCGGTCTTTTCGGACTCTATCAGGCGTTCCTCAAGCTCCTTGGCCATGGTTTCAGCGATCGTTTCATCGCCAAAATCAGCACCCTGCATCAACAATTCAACTTGTTCTTTAATCTTCATCTCAAACCTCACTCAATTACAATTTACTTCATTAACCTAACTGAAGAATTCTACCATCTCCCCTGGCAGCAGTGGATAATTCCTTCATTTTCAATCTGTTCCTTCATACTTTCCATTCTCTACATTCTGTCACAGCCTAATATTAACGTATATTAGTGTATTATAAGAGAGACTTACCTCTAGGAGGCAAGGAGTGTCAGTTCTTGCATAATTTTCAACCAATTAAGAAACAACCACCCAGCGAATTTGGTAGCTATTTCTTCTTTTGACTAGAAGAGTTTTTAAATTTCCCTATGTAGATAGAATTAACGTTGCATAGGTTTTGTTCGAGTTTATTACAATTCGTTCAATAGTGAGGAATTGCTTTGCGGTTTCGATCAAATTTGACAAATCTTGAGGGTAAAGATTGTCAAATCCAACAGCCTTAAAGAATTCTTGATCAGGATTTTTTATTAAAGCAGTAAGAACTAATCTATCTCCTGAAACCATCTTTTCCTTAATCTCTGATAAGAAATCATGCCTTTCAGTCTCACTCAAATATTCCCATAATCCTGTACATTCCAACAGTTTAGACTCAACTAATAGGTGACCAGGAAAAACACTTTCCGTCTGTACTGAGGCTAATATAGGAATTAACTTAATCTTAGAGATTTTGGATATTTCCTCAAATTTATGGAGAGTTTTTCTTGATTTATTTAACGCCTTTTCAGAGTGGTCAAAGTTATATAGATAACCCATAAAATCATTTGATTGATAAATAGCTTCAATGGGAATCACACAACTTCCACCTCCATAAGATACAACACTGGAGAAAAAACTGGAATCCAGCAAAACTCTCATCTGATCAACTATTAGATATCTTCTTTCCAATGAACCTCTGGCAAGTTCCAAACAATCCAGAATTTTCCCCACATTTTCATCAACTCCTATCCTATAAATAATATCCATGGTCCCATGTGATAATCCAGTTCTTATCCCAACGATCAACAAATTCCAAAGATGAGGATTCAGCAAGGCTTTTTTTGCAAGGGTTAAAAACCGTTTGGATTTGGAATCGATCTTCGGAATAATCTCCATTATTTTCTTGAAAGAAGGATCAGGATTTGATGGAAATATTGGCGCAATAGGTTGGTAGATTTCAACCCCATCATTGATGTCACATTGATAATCTATCGGAGATGGTTGAAATTGATAACCATAAGCCCCCATGACTAATCACCATCCTGATTCTTTTCACTTTCCTTACCCCATAATCTCGGAATGAGTGCTGGAACACGCTGTGTATACCGAATGAATGGTTCTCCGAGTTTGGCTTTTAAAAACTCAGTTTCTTTATAGCTTGAATAGAGGATGAAGGTAAAAACAAAAATGAAGCTTATAATGTAAACAGAAAAAAGTGTCCAAGACCTTGATGCTCTTTGAAAAACAACAAAGCCAGAACCACAAACAGCAATGATTATTTCTAAATAAAGCGGGTGACGAATGTAAGCATAGATACCGGAATCGACATAGGTGTCACGATCGGTACGTGAGTATCCTGCCCATGAATGATGCTGCCCTAATTGATTTTTTGCAAAAATAACAATTATCGTACCAAGAATCATGAGAATGAGACCAAAGAAATCCAATATTCCAAGGTTCTCGGCTGTGAAAAGAAAATATGTATAACTTAAAGGCCCTATATAATAAAATGACTTCATAATACCCAAGAAGGGTTGGCGAATCAACTCAGTAACATTCTTTGCCCTAAAATCAGATACAAATAACCCAATCACTAAGAAAACAACTATAGCGACAGTTTTATACAGGTTTAAACCAGACAGCATCTATTATTCCCTCCTATGTTCACAATTTCCGACATTCTTAACATCAATGCGCGATTATACCATCGAAAACATGCAAATTTTTTGTATTTTCAGCAATTCTCATTTTATCCCTGGGCATGGCAAGGAGACCATCCCCAAATATATGTGTTCGCACGTGGTCTCCCGATCAAGTGCCATATTTATTTTGTCATACTGAGAATTGCTGTTTTATTATCATGTTTCCTGAAAGAAAAGGTGCTCTTGATTTAAGAGCATCTTTTCTCTATCTATTCTTGCAGACACAAAACAAATACATCATTAAACCTTATCCGCATCTATTTACAGTTACTATTTCTCATCCGATGCTACAAGATCATTGTCCTCTTGAATCGTTGATTCAGCGTCATCAAGGTCCATTAATTGCTCATCGACCTCTTCCTGAGATTCCTCAGGCAGGTCTTCGGCGATCCATTCGTTATTCTCGATCACGAGCTCTTCGGCTTCTTCCAAACTCTCATCAGTTGACAGATCCAAGGCTACATCGTCATCTTCCGACTCTTCCATAGCTTCCTCAGAGTCTGAGTCCTCATCCGCAGCGTTTTCATCTTCTTCCAGAGATTCATCTTCATCGCTGGTTTCATCTTCCGATTCGGCTTCGAACATGAGCTCCTCAGCTTCTTCTTTTGCTTTCAACTGCTCAGCCCAGACGGTGTGTCGCAGAACCAGAATAATGGCTGCCAAAATGCCAATGATCATCATTGCGGTCTGATTGATATTGATATTGTTGACCGGAGATGGATCAAGTCGCAAGAACTCCAGAAAGAATCGCACGGTTGGATAAATGATCAGGTACAGCCACAACAGATCGCCTTTAAAGAGCTTTTTATGCCATTTTTTATCCACCTGGATCAAAACGATTGCTCCGATCAGTGCCAGCAAAGACTCGTATAAGAACAATGGGTGATATTTCGAAACATGTTCAAAACCAGAAATACGATAGGGAGGGTCAATGGTCAGCGCCCAGGGAAGATCGGTCGGTTTACCGTAAACTTCCTGGTTCACAAAGTTGCCCCAACGTCCAATCGCCTGCCCGATCAGCAGACCAGGGGCGATAAAATCAGCCCATTGCATAAAATTGAGCTTTTTGGATCTGGTATAAAGCCACAATGCCAGCGCGCCACCGATGACGCCACCAGGGATGCCAAGCCCGCCTTTCCACATCTTCAGGATTTCCACTGGATTGCGCAGGTAATTTTCGGTGGTAACGCCTGCCGCGATATTGGATGCGGAGGGCGTAAACACATGCCATAAACGAGCACCAATGATGCCGCCAATCAACAACCAGGGCAACAGATCCAGAATGATCTCAGGGTCCTGCCCATATTTTTTTGCCTGTCGCGACGCGATCCAGGCACCGACAATCGCGCCTAAAATGATCAATAACGCATAATAGCGAATAGTCAACGGACCGATATTAAAACCTTGAGGCATATTTTTCCTTTCCCAGACCCTTTGTGGGTCTAACTGGCTTTAGATTGTCGCCAAACCGCAAAGATGCGTTGAATGGCGGTGATGTTTGCCAGGATTGCAATTATACCAACAGATGGCAGTGCTTGCGCAAATAATAGTCCAATCACAAGCACGATCGCGCGCCCAACCCGCGTCAGAATTCCTACGCTTGCCTGAAATCCGAGCGCCTCAGCCCTTGCCCGTGTGTATGAGACCATTACGGAGCCAATGGCTGCCGCGAAAGTAAGCATGACACCTGCTAATGAACCTATGTTGTAAAAGAGAAAAGCCAAACCTGCTAAAAGGATCAACTCATCATAACGGTCAATTGTCGAATCGAAAAAAGCGCCAAATTTGCTGCTTGTGCCTCTCAGACGCGCCATCGCGCCATCGACCGCGTCCAGTGGCGCCATGAGACCAGCTAGCAGACCCGCCCAGCGCAATTCGCCCATCCCTATCAAAATGGCGGCACCAATGTTTCCTAATAAACCTAAAAGCGTAATGTGATTGGGTGTCAATCCAAGCCTCAGCAAGAACCCCGCGATACAATCAAGTGGCTTTTTAAAGGCTCGCCGTAAAAATGACTCAAAGTCCTTCTTTTGAGGATCCTGAGCGCTCATTAAGCCTCACCATCCTCTTCACCATCCGCTTCAGGGGGATCGATCAGGATTTCGCGTTCTCTTCTACCGCTGCTGGCAGGTCCCAAAACGCCCCGTGCTTCCAACTGGTCGATCAGCCAGGCAGCCCGTGGATATCCCAACCGAAGGTGTCGCTGTAAGTAAGAGGCTGAAGCCCGCCTTTTGACGCGCACTAGCTCCGTTGCTTCTTTGATCAGTGCCTCATCGGAATCTTCTTCCTCAAAGCTCTGCACATCAGCTTCCCAGGGTGCTTCATCTTCCACATTTTCTGCTTCCTGCGCTTGCGGGATTTCTTCTACTTTTGCTTTTTGAGGAGCGTCGGGCAAAACCAGTGAGATAGCACCCGGCTTTTCGGATTGGTATTGCTTTTGCCACCAGGAGATCACTTTGCGGATCTCCGGGTCAGTCACCAAAACACCCTGAGCGCGCACAGGATAGCTGCTTTCCGGGTGCAGGTAGAGCAGATCACCTTTACCCAAGAGAGTTTCAGCCCCACCGGTATCCAGAATTACGCGCGAATCCATCTGCGAAGCGACCGTAAAAGCAATTCGGGTTGGGAAGTTGGCTTTAATGGTGCCTGTCACCACGTCTGTGCTCGGTCTTTGCGTTGCCACGATCAGGTGGATGCCAACCGCTCTGGCTTTTTGTGCCAGACGGACGATCGGTTCCTCGGTGTCTTCGCGGGCGTTCATCATCAGATCAGCCAACTCGTCGATCATAATGACCACCTTCGGCAGTTTTGCTTTTCCAGCTTTTGCCATCTTTTGATTGTAAGTATCCAGGTTGCGTGATCTGCCAATTTCGAGCAAACGATAGCGGTTGTCCATCTCGGTCGTCGCCCAGCGCAAAACGCCTTTGATCCGTTCCAGATCGGTTTCAACCTCGCCCCAAAGGTGGGGTAATCCGTTAAATCGCTTCAGCTCCACCAGTTTTGGATCGACCATCACCAATTTTAGATCGTCCGGATGATTGTTCATCACCAGCGCCATCGTGATAGCGGCGATCGCGACCGATTTACCCGAGTTGGTCGTTCCAGCGATCAAAAGATGGGGCATGGTTGCCAGATCGCCAATGACAGGTTGACCAGAAACGCCCCGACCCAAAGGCACTGCCAGGGGAGACCTGGCGCTGTTGAATTCCGGTGATTCAAGCAAAGGGCGCAATCGCACGATCAGATGCTCTGTGTTCGGGATCTCAATACCCACATAAGACTCGCCAGGAACCGGCGCTTCAATGCGCAGGCGTTCTGCTTTCAGCGCCAGGGCCAGGTCGCGTTTCAGGCCCGAGATGCTTGAAATGCGGACTTTTTGTTTTTCGTCTGAATTCGCCTTGTCAAAATAACCCGGCTCGACCGCGTATTGGGTCACAGTTGGTCCTACACGATAGCCAATCACCTTGGCAGGAACACCAAAGTCAGCCAAGGTCTTTTCAATCATCCCAGCGTTCATGTTGATCGTTGCCTGGTTTGCGACCACCGTCTTTTCTTGCTCCAACAGGCTCAAGGGAGGCAGTTCATCAGAGCGCGGCTTTGGTGCTTTTTCTTGTTTTGTTTGGTTATGATCGACCAATTCTCCACGTTTAAAGCTCAAAGGCAGTTCCATCTGTGTGACAGGTTTTGACACTTTCCTGGCTTTTTCAGGCTTGTCAGGTACTTCTTCGCTTACGGGCTCTTCAAGATCCTCTTCGCTTTCATTAAAGAAATGGCTTTCTCCCACTTCAATATCCTGAAAAAGTTCGTCTTTTGCCCATTTTTCAATTCGAGCCGCAAGACCAAAGCCAAGCACCAAAAATAAAAGGCTTACAAAAAGAAAAATGACCCCGGTAAGCAGATTTCCAATCAGGTCCCGAAGTGGAAAAGCCAGACCGAACCCGACAATCCCTCCAGCGCTGGTGCCCTTATTGATGGTAAAAACTGAATCGTTGAAAAATGCCGACAAGGCTCCAAGCAGAGTGAATAAGCCAAACTCGACCATCAACAAGCGGCCAAGGTTAAAGCGTTCCGGTGGTCTTTTGCGCCAGAGCAACAAGACCCAGCCTGTGATGAAGATCGCCCCTGCAACAATGAAACGACCAAAACCAAACCAGCGCTTAAGCGTGAAAACGCTTTTGTCCACTAAAGCGCCATGAGTGATCCCGAATAATGCCAGCAGCAAAATGGCTCCAATGACCACAAGCGCCAAAGCGGTCAAATCCCAAGCCATGCGGATTAGTTTTTTCTGCTTCGCTTGTTTTTTCTGTGCTTCAGCTTCCTGAGCCAGCTCCAATTCTTTGGCTTTGGCTTTGCTGACCCTGCCTGTGCTTTGTTTTCTTTCTGCCACTTCAATTCTCCGCTTTAACAGAACAATCTTCAGGTTTAACCCTGCACTATTCATGCCAGAATGTCGAGTTGTTTCTATCAGCAATTCTCTTTTTACTTATGTACATGGTCAGGAAACCACGTTGGGAGAAGAACCCGACACGCAAGCAGTGTCCGAACAAGAAAAAGAATAGATTCGTTCGTGGTCTCCCGACCACGAATAACATCTTTTGTCGTACCGAGATTTGCTGCTTTTCTATTCTTCGGATTGAGTTTCCTCGTCAGAAAGGCTGCTCCCGCCGTTTGCCTCTTTTTCCATTTCAGCGATTTTGATCGCCACGTTCTCGATCGCGATCTTCTGTTTACGATACAGATCCGCTTCCGAAACAGCAAGTTTTCTCGCCACCTCACGCACTTTTTTGCCCTGCAAAAATTTCAGCTCAAGAATGTTATAGAGCAGCCACTCACTGGTAAACTTACGCTCACCGGAAGGCTTCATCTTCTCAATCGCGTCTGTCAGAACGCTTCGAAGCGCGTTTGTCCGGTTGCCATCCTGGTTTTCGCTGGCAGTTTCAACAACTTTAAAGTTGATTAATGGATTGTTGGTCAGCTTGGGTCCACCCCAGTAGTGAGTAAGCGCGTCTTTGACCCAATCAGGCATTTCTTCGGGCATCTCGGGTTGCTTAATAGCACTCAATCGTTTTTTGTTGAAATCAGCTGCAGCGCGCAGGTTTTGCAGGTAATCAACCTCAGTTTGCAGCGCTGAGAGGCTGAAGATGACCTGCTTCTGTAGAATATGATCCTTGATCGCCAGGGTAGCCCGTTCTGCCAATTGGAAGATGGCTTCACGGTTTTCATCATCTACTTCCCAGATATCGTTCTTCACAAAACCGCCTAAGCCCAGCAAACGCTTTTGGTCTTCTTCAAACTCATATTCCAGTGGCAGCAAATAGAGACCGTTCCATTCGAATAAATTTTCTCCATCCTCCAACATTTGTTGAACCTGGGAGATAAATTCTTCATCTACTTTTAGTGCTTCAATGTTTTTCTTATCGCCTGTAGTGACGACCTGATCCACTTTTTCCCCGTCAAGGATCGCGATAAAACCACTGGATACTGGCAAACGTTCACTGATCAGGGCTGCTGTTGTTTCTAAAAATTGCCTTAAGTCCCGATTAGTTAACATTCTATCCTGAAGCGATTGGATCACTTCAAGTTCTTCACGGTCGTCACCCCAAAAGAAAGATTTTTCGATATACGGTGAGAACAAAGTAACCGCATATTCGAGTAAGAGGATCGTCCCTACCATCACGATAGGCACATAAAAAATATAGGGATCCCCCTGCAACTCGCCATATCTGCGGGCAACCGTCGTCAGACCCAATACCAACGCCGCGACGAAAGGACCCCTCATCAACCAGCGAAATAAACGACTCTTCACCTGACGGTCTGTCCACATTAATCCAAAAAAGGACACGGAATAAGTCAGCACCACCAGAAAAACCATCGTGATCCCAGAAGCGAGTATGCTTAAGAACCAAAAATAATGTGGGTGAATTGCGAACCAACTGTTCCCATAAAAAAGGAAAATAATACTTGTCAAAGCTGGTGCCGCTGCCCCAGCCATGAGGTAAACCATACGACGTGCGCCAGTCTTAGTCACCGTCTGAAAAAGCGCTCTTGCCATGTTGTAACTAACCATGACCATTACCAGAATGTAGAAAACGCCGAAAAAGAAAGTAACCTGATTGCGTTCCAAATAGTAAACTGGAGCTGGGTCCTTTGCCAGCGCACCGACACTGATTTCAAAAAAGATTGATATCGTGGCAATCCCAGTAAGAAAATAGACCAACCAAACAGTTCTGTTCCTTCGCCCGCGGCTGGGTCTGCCCATCAGTGTCAGTAAGGCGTCTGAGAAATGTAGATATACTGCTGGGAGCATCATCAATCCAATCCAGCGCAGCTGCAGCCAAAGCTGAATGTATTCTGGCCTGTTTGAAACATTGGCCATCGCCTCACCGGTATAGATCAAGGCCACACAAATCAGAATCAGTCCAAAAGTCTGCACAATTCGGTCGCGGAAATTAAAACCTGTCGCGTACATGAATAGGGCGATTGCCGTGATGGCAACACCCGCGTACATGATCTGGTTTAATGTTTCCAGAATCAGGGAAAGGTTAATCAAAAGCAGCATGTCAACGTCCGATTATGCCAGCTTTTTATGATAGAACAAAGCGGGATCACCATTCGGGAAGTAATCTTCCATAAATCCGCACATCTCATAACCAACACGTTTCGCCATTTCTACCATTGGATAATTCCGCATTGCAATTTCCAGCAAAACTCTTTGTAAAGAATTCTTTGCAGCCCAGTCCTCGACAGCTGCCAACATGACTCTTCCAATCCCTTTCTGACGTAATTCCGGCACTACGACCAGATCGCTGATCCGGGCTGTGCCGGGCAGACTTTTTGCGTCAACAGAAGCATAGGCAGCCAGGATATCATCCAACATTCCGATGTAAACCAGGCTCGCATCATACCAGGATTGCTTCAATCGCTCGATATCACGCGTGTAGCTTAAATGTGCTTCCCTGGGCAATTTAACCCGCTGAAAACTGTAAGAAGAGGCTGTTTTATCGTTGTTGGTTACCATTCGGTAGGCATAATTACTGCTGATGCTGTGATCCAACGCCTCCATATCCCGATAATGCTCACGTTTTGCGACTAAAACTCTTAATTTTGCCATTATGCCTCCTCCTAATTCTGGACAACCTGAACAATGATAACGCAAGCGGACTGTTCCACCCCGTCATTATCCAAAGCGACCAGCCGTAAGAAATACGGACCAGGTGTCAGATCGCTCGTATACCAATTCCCCAGGCTCTCGTCGATGCGATTGCCGCTTCCAGCTGCGATTGTCTGCCAGTTTGGCTCGCCTACGGTCGAATACTCATAAGTATAGGAACCAAAGTTTTCCGTGTTGACACTCCCTATGATTTCTACCACACCCCTCACGTCTGTGTTATGCATCGGCTCCTTAATTTCAAGCACATCGTTAATGCAATTGCTCTCGATCCCCTCAATCTCGACCTGGGGATAGCGTGTTGGGGTCGGGGTCGCGTCGGTTGGCGCTGGACCGGTCAGGGTTGTGGTTGGCGTTGAAAGCACCTCGATCGTGGGGGTCGAAAAAGTTGGTTCCTGAGAGAGTTCTCCTGCCAGGAATGTCGCCACAACAAATTCGCCGATTGTCATCAAACCAACCAGAACCAACACTGAAACAGCAGCAACAACCTTGCGTTGGGCGGCTTCGCGTTCCAGCCGAAAGATCGCGGTTCGTTTTTCTTCCAGTGCGACCAGGACGCGCCGCAAATAAACCAGTGCGACGATGCCCAACACCAGATAGATCGGAACTTCAAATTCCGCTAAAAAACGAATGACATATTCCATAGAGCTAAAAGATCAGGCGAGTTTACGCAGCACGCCTCGAATCACACGCATTAATTTTGGCGCCAATTGGTCACCCATCTCCAAGACCTCCTGGTGGGTGGCTTTGTTCGTGCCGTCTGGATCAATTTTGTTAGTGATCGTGGCAATACCCAAAATATTCATGCCACCATGTCTGGCGACAATGGCTTCGGGGACGGTCGACATGCCAACCGCGTCCGCCCCAACCATCTTCAGAAAGCGGCAGTCAGCTGGAGTTTCAAAGGTTGGACCAGACAAACACACATAAACACCCTTTTGCATCGCGATCCCCATCTCAGCAGCAACCTGTTCGGTTAATGCGATCAATTCAGGGCTATAAACAGCGCTCATATCCGGAAAACGCGGTCCGAATTCATCCAGGTTTGGCCCACGCAAGGGATTCTCACCTGCCATTGGCAGAAGAGCCAGATGGTCTTTAATGATCATCAGATCGCCAGGGTAGAAATCCTCATTTAAACCGCCAGAGGCATTAGTCAGGATAAGGGTCTTGATCCCCAGCCTTTGCATCACACGGATTGGCAGACCGATTTTAGAAATATTATGACCTTCATAATAATGAGTTCTGCCTTGCAAAACCAAGACCTTTTTCCCTTCCAGTTCGCCGATAACCAGGCGCCCTTTATGTCCGGGCACGGTCGAAACGGGCCAAAATGGGATCTCTCGGGTTGGAATGATGGTGGGGTTTTGGATGGACTCCGCCAGTTCGCCCAAACCAGAGCCCAGGATCAGAGCAATGTCAGGGATGATCGTAAGTCTGGCTCTCACAGCGTCTGTCGCCGAGTCAATTTCATGATAACCAATGTATTCGCTCATATTCACCTCGTGCAAGTTTCTAAAATTATATCATCCATCTCATCTTGTTTTAGACCGTAGGCGAAGGTCATGATAAATTCGGTCACATGGTCACACCCTTCGCCAATAGGTTTTAACATAAGATAAGAAAATAGCGAAGAAAAATAGCGAAGCTGGGATTATCCTGCCCTCGCGATACCCACAATTGTAGTCCGTAATGAAAGCGCTACCGTTATTATGATGATGCGATGCTCACGCGCTTTCACTCCGGCTTGCGTAGCCATCTCTTTCCTAAAGGACATGACATTTTGTTGTATAAACCATTCGCTCATAGTCTCCCGACCACAAGAGCCATCCTGTATTGTCATATTGAGAATCGCCGCTAAAAAGCACTCATTCATTGAGCGGCTCTGATATAATCCATATAAATACCAAAAGGAGAATAATATGAAAAAACGCCTATTACTATTTTCCCTTATTGTTGCACTCATCCTTGCGATGACAGCTTGTGGAACAAGCACACAAACCGACGTCACCACTCCCGATGTGGAGGAATTGCCCCAGGCGATCCTCGAGATCACCAATGGTGATCAGGTTGTCGATCTCACCTTCGACAAGATCAAAGAACTCCCTGCTGTTGAAGGCTACGCTGGGATCATGTCCAGTACCGGCAAGATCACAGCGCCGACCATGTTCAAAGGAGTTGCCCTCACCACTTTACTGGAACTGGTTGACGGAATCGACGACAGCAAGAGCCTTGAAATCACAGCCGTAGATGGATATTCCATGACCATGTCCATGGATCAGGTCGTCAATGGCAGCTTCATCACCTATGATGCCGGAACTGGCGATGAAATTGAACCGCTCGCTCCCATGACCGCCATCCTTGCCTATGAAATGGATGGCAAACTCCTCGACGAAGTCCAGGACGGCAATCTGCGTATGGTCATGGTCAGCGAATCAAACCTTCAGGTCGTTGACGGTCACTGGTCGATCAAATGGGTGAACCGACTTAAAGTCAAAGAAGCTTTCGTTGACTGGGAGCTTGAATTGGTTGGCGCGATCGACGAAACCATGCAGCGCGCGGATTTCGAATCTGGAGCTGGTGAAAGATGCCACGGTTTCACTTACGTTGACAACAAGAACCAAACCTGGACTGGCATTCCGCTTTGGCTCCTGGTCGGTCGCGTAGATGACGAAGATGTCCACAGCGATGGCGCCTACAATGATGATCTCGCCGATGCCGGCTATGACATTGACGTGGTAGCTATCGATGGCTATACCGTCACCTTCAATTCCAAGGATATCACCCGCGATGACGGCATCATTGTCGCTTATCTGGTCAACGGCAACCCACTCAACACCGAAGATTTCCCCTTACGTCTGGTTGGCGAAAACCTGACCGGAAAACAGCAGGTTGGCGCTATTGCCAGCATTGTTTTGCGTTTGGGTGAAAGCACTGCCGCGGAAGTCTCAACAGAGGCTGAGGTCGATGAAGGTGCTGAGGAAGTTGAGATGGTGTCTTATGAAGTTCCTGCCGACAAGGAAGTGAAACTGACAGGCCTTGTCGAAAGCGAATTGACCCTGACATCTGAGGACCTGGCTGAAATGGAAGCAGAATCTGTCGCGATCGAACATCCCAAGCAGGGTTGGATCGGCATCATCGGCATCCCGCTGGAAAAGATCTTTGACCTGGTCACTGTCAAATCCGACGCCAAGGTCGTAGTGCTGGTGGCGAACGATGGCTATCAAGTTGAGCTGCCCCTTGCCGATGTCCTCGAATGTGAAGACTGCTATCTTGGTTGGGACGAAGAACTGATCCGCACCTATATGTCTGGTTTCGAATCCAGCGCCTTCGTCAAAGACCTGGTTGAGATCCAGTTCAAATAAGATGTGGGAAGGGATGGTGGAAAATATCCACCATCCCTTTTTTCTAAATATGAAAAAACTATTGCCGATCTTTCTGGTTTTATTATTTCTTTTAACCGCCTGCGCGCCAAAAGAGAAGCAGGTATTAACTATCTTTGCGGCAGGCAGTTTGATGCAGCCTTTCCAGCAGCTCGAAGAGGCATTCGAGGCTGAAAACCCTGATGTGGATGTGCAGATGGAATTCCACGGTTCCATTCAGGTCATGCGGCGTGTCACGGATCTTCACCGCGAGCTCGACCTGGTCGCGACCGCCGACCAAAGCCTCTTGCCGATGCTCATGTACGCCACCAACAACCCCGAAACTGGTGAACCTTACGCGAATTGGTATCTCTCGATGGCGACCAATACCATCACGATCGCCTACACTGAAAAAAGTAAGTATGCTGACGAGGTCTCGGCACATAATTGGTTTGAGATCCTTTCGCGGGACGATGTGCGCGTCGGTATCTCAGACCCGCGTTTTGACGCGATGGGATATCGTACCTTCATGGCTTTTGCCCTGGCCACCGATTTTTATTCGGACAGCTCGATCTTTGGCAATTTCGTTCACGGGCAGTTCAAATACCCTATCAGACTGAAGACAGAAGGCGAAAACATCTCCATCATCATTCCGGAGATCGTCGAAACCAGAGAAGACAGTCACCTGGTCGTGCGCGGCTCCAGCATTGCTCTCAACTCCTTGCTTGAAAGCGGTGAGATTGATTACGCCTTTGAATACGTGAGCGTTGCCAATCAGCTTGGCTTTGAAACGGTAAAACTGCCGCCTGAGTTTGGATTGAACGACCCAAAACTGGAGGAATATTACAATCGCGTTACGGTCGAGCTGGATTTCCAGCGCTTCGCGTCGGTGGAACCGATCTTCACGGCGGAGCAGATCCGATATGGTCTGACAATTCCAACGAACGCGCCCCAACCTGAACTCGCCATTCGCTTTATCGAGTTTTTGTATGGTCCCAAAGGGCAACAGATCATGAAAGACAACTGGCAGCCACTTTTCATCCCTGCTCAGGTCAACCAGCCTGAAAATCTGCCAGCTGAACTAAAAGAATTTTTTGGCTTATGACACAGAAAAAAAGATCAGGAGCAAAGTCTTTTGTACCCATTGGCTTTAATATGCTCGCCAGTCTTCTGATCTTTTTTATCCTTTTGCCGCTGCTGCTAACCCTCCTCTCCACCTCTGTCGGCACCTTATTGCAAACCCTCCAGGACCAGGTCGTGATCGACTCGATCAGTTTGACCTTCAAAGCTGGCGCCTTGGCGACAATTCTGGGTCTGTTGTTAGGGGTTCCGATCGCTTACCTGCTTGCCCGTTCAGACTTCCCTGGAAAAGCCATCATCGAGGGGATCATTGATCTCCCGACCGTGATCCCACGTACCGCTGCGGGCATCGCCTTGTTACTGGTTTTTGGTCGTACGGGCATTCTAGGGAAGGCTTTCGCTCACCTGGGCATCACTTTTACCGACCGATTGGCTGGGATCGTTGTCGCGATGCTTTTTGTCAGTGTGCCATTGTTGGTCAACACCTCCAGACAAGCTTTTCAGGCAGTTAATCGTGATTTGGAACAAGCCGCCCAGGTCGATGGCGCGTCTGCCTGGAAGGTTTTTTGGCAGATCAGCCTACCTCTCGCCTGGAGAGGCGTCTTGAACGGCGCGATCATGATGTTCGCCCGCGGGATCAGCGAGTTCGGAGCGGTTATCATCCTGGCTTACAGTCCCAAAATCGTCCCCGTGCTGATCTACGAGCGATTTCAAGGCTACGGTCTCGAAGCCGCCACCCCAATAACAGTGATCCTCCTCATCCTCATCCTTGCTCTCTTTGCGGTATTGAGGTGGTTATCAAATAATATTAACGAATAGTCTTTTCTGAAACGATCTGACAAATTGAGATTACTATATTCGTTAGGTTAAATAAAAAATGGCGAGGCTGGGATTTGCCTGCCCTTGTAATGAAGTGTAAAGGGAACCCAGAACCAATTATTCTTTTTAATACCCGTTTATCATATTTATATGTCGATTGATTTCTAAATTGCAGGATGAATTTGATGGGTTAAATAAAAAATGGCGAGGCTGGGATTTGAACCCAGAACCAATGGCTTATGAGTCCACTGCTCCACCGTTGAGCTACCTCGCCGATAACGAAACCTGATGTTACCCGATGAAACGGATTATGTCAAATTTTTTCTCTATTTTTAGTCAGCCTTCTTGTTTTTCTCCCGTTCCTTTTTCGCGAGAGCGTTCGTGTTTTCGCTGCCTCTGAAAACGATAAACTTCCACCACAAAAACTCACCAACAAAGTTCAAAACCATCGTGCTGCCCTTGATGAGATACTCGTTGACACCAATCCCCGCGGCCCATTTACCAAGCCAGGCGGTAAGCGGGATGAAAAAGGCGTAGAAAAGCCCAACTTTCAGCATCGCGATGGGGACATTATTGGCTGATTTGAATGTGTACCGTCGGTTGAGGGTGAAATTCCATAGAACTGAAAGAACAATGGAAATCACATGCTTGGCGGCATAAGGTAAGCCAGTCAATGTATCTAAAACAATAAATGATAAGGCTTCGATCCCCGCGGCGGAAAAAGAAAGCAAGGTAAATTTGATCGCCTGTGTTAAGGCCTCACGGGATTTTAAGGGGACATCCTTTGATCCTGGCGTATCCAAGTGTGGGGTATTCTGGTTGTCTTCAAACATAACAAGATCCTTTTATTAATGAGTTTGGTTGAGTTGACGGAATATCGTTTTGTTTGCGGCATAGAGTTTGGTAAATGCCGCATAGTTTCTCTCATGCACAGCTTGAACATCTGGATTGGGCATAAAAACGCGATCAGGCTTGATCAGCGCCTCAGCGTCCTTTAGGTCGGCAATTCTACCCAAACCAACCGCGACCACCAGAGCCGCGCCAACTGCCCCAACGTTTTGCGGTTCAGGCACGGTCTCAACCGGCATCTGCAAAACATCCGCCAGGATCCCCGCGGTTACTGGGGACAGCGCTCCGCCGCCAACAAAACGCACTTTGTCTCCTGTCCTGAGCTTTTTGTTGATCGTTTCCATGAACCAACGCATATGGTAACAAACCCCTTCGATAACAGCGCGAATTAGTTCGGTCTTGCCCGTTTCCAAACCGATATTAAAGAACATACCGCGCGCGTTCGCGTCCTCAAAAGGACAGCGGTTGCCATGCAGCCACGGGGCAAAAATGACGCCGCCGGAACCCGCGGGCGTTTCGGAAATAACTTTGGACATATAGTCGTACAAACTTTTATATTCTGAGCTTGGGTCATCCGCAACATGCTGTTTGCTGAGATAAATGTTGATCTCATCCAGGGCAAGATGGTCGCGCACCCACTCCAGACATTTGCCCGCGGTCTCAAGCTCCGCGAAATAATTGTAAAGCCCGGGTTGAACGCCCACGACCGAGGCGATCATCGCGTTCGTGTCCACAATGTTTTTATTAGTGACCGTGGAAACCCAACCGGAGGTGCCCATGTAGACATGGGTCATTTGCGGACGCACGCAACCGGCGCCGACGCCGATCAGAGCCGCGTCACTGCCTCCTGAAAAGACAGGAATACCGCTATGCAGCCCAAGTTCATCGGCTGGTTCTGCCAAAAGGGTGCCCACTTTCGCGGTTGAAGCAACGATCTCGGGCATATGCGCTGGCAAAATGTTGAGCCGTTTCATGAGAGCGGAGCTGAATTCTGGCTTTGCTATGTTTTTATCCATTAACAAAGTAGCAAATGCAGAATCCCGACTCATGGTAAATTCGCCCGTCATCCGTGCCACCAGGGCATCTTTGACATCCAACCACTTGTGCGCCCTGGCGTAAATTTCAGGCTCATTTTCCTTGACCCAAAGATACTTCCAAACCGGGTCCTTGTCGCTGCCGGCGACAACGCCTGTGTGATAAAGGCTTTGCAATAGGAACCCCAAACCAACACCAGCGACCCGAGGTCCTCCCCCGGCATGCGCAAGGCGCACACCGCCCGAACGTTGATCCATGTAGCTCATGGATGGTCGCACCGCCCGGGCTGCTTCGTCAAGCAAAACCACACTTTGCGCCTGAGCGCAAAAGCTGATACCCTCGATCCGGGCGCACATTTCCGGATTACGGCTGACCATATGCCGCGTTGTTTTGCACATGGCGTCCCACCACTCCTGCGGGTTTTGTTCGACACCGCCGTTTGGAAGGATGTTCAGCGAATAGCCCGCAAAGCTCGAATCTTCCAAATGGATGGTCATCCCCTCCAGGCTTCTTTCTTCTCTTAAATGAAACAGACAGGTTTTAACCCCTGTTGTGCCGATGTCATACGCCAGAATGATCATTTCTTCAGCCCCTTTCGTTAGTATCAGCTACTAAAAGTGCCCTCTTTAAAAATTGGAATGTCTCAGAAATGACTTTTTCATCATATTCTTCCTTGTCGATCTCAGAGTGATTGTACAATTGAAAACGAATCCTGTAATAATCGCACGCGTAAGCGAACTGGAGCGATACAAAGATGTTATCCATGGAAAACGCAGCCAGTCTGGCATCCAGTTCAGGCCTGACTTCACCCTTTTTCTGCCCTTCTTCAAGCATCTTAACATAACGTTCAGCCGTAAAAAGCTCCAAACTCCGCGGCAGTTTAGACATCAATTCCTGATTACCAATTGACGACATCTCGTGATAGAGACGAGTCAGAGTCGTCTCTTCCCGGGAGCTTTTAACCGCCAGACGCAACAGGCGTTCTATCTTCTGGGCAACACTGAGCGTCTCATCATCAACCACTTTACCGGCATATTCCTCGATCATCGCGGAGCCGTATTGAACGATGTAAAGGAAGAGATTCTCTTTTGTATTGAAATAGTGAAAGACCGACCCCACACTGATATTTGCGCTCCTGGCAATGTGATTCGTGTTAGCCAGTTCATACCCGCGTTCAGCGAACTCGGCAATGGCAGCCTTTAAGATGCGATCCTGTTTTTCTGGATCCAGACGGTTAAAACTCTCGTTAGCAAAACTGCCCATCTTGTTACTCCACATCTCATTGTTCAAATCCGTTTGGTGCGCCGCTGTCTCTGAGCGTGGACAAAGGTTTCGAAGATCGGCAAACAGGTTTTCGCAATGAGTCTCTGTACTTTAATCGATTTTAAAGTAGTCCATATTGAGCGCTCACTCAATACAGATAATCGTATCACATTTACATAAAAACAACATGCTTTTTTTCATTCATTACAAAAAAACATCCAGTAAAACGGTCCGTCTTGCTTTATGCGGTCAATCGTGGTAAATTTGCATTGAGTGACGACTCAATTACTGAAATGTGATCAAAAGAAAAGAGGTTAAAGGATTTGGTCATGATAGATTTATCCACCGCAACAATCAAAAAACAAACGGAAGCACTGGATGAGCTAATTAAAAAGCCCATCCATTCCATTTCCCCTGACGCGCTTGCCGCATATAAGGCAGAGTATTTTGATAAAAAATGTGTCAAAAGCTACGAAATGATACAGGAAGCCCGGAAGTATATTCCCGGAGGCGTTCAACACAACCTGGCCTTTAATCATCCTTTCCCCCTTGTCTTCACCAAGGCCGAAGGCGCTTTCCTGGAAGACCTCGACGGCAACCGCTATTTCGACTTTTTGCAGGCTGGCGGCCCGACCGTATTGGGATCAAATCCTCCCGAAGTGCGCGAAAAGGTCATCGAACTACTGAACACCTGTGGACCCTCCACTGGCCTCTTCCACGAATACGAATACCGCATCGCCAAATTGGTCACCGAACTCATTCCATCCGTGACCTGGCTGCGCATGTTGAACTCGGGCACGGAAGCCTGCATGGCTGCCATCCGCGTTGCCCGCCTGGCAACGAAGCACAGGCACATCCTCAAAATGGGCGGCGCTTACCACGGATGGAGCGACCAACACGCCTATGGCATCCGCGTTCCGGGCAGCAAATTTACCCAAGCCCACGGCATCCCACTTTTCATTTTCAAGGGCATTGACGAATTCTTCCCAGGTGATCTCAACTCACTGGAATGGAAACTCCGACGCAATCAACTGCGCGGCGGAACAGCCGCGGTGATGATCGAGCCCGTCGGTCCCGAAAGCGGCACCCGCCCCATCAGCATTGACTTCATCAAAGGCGCTGCCGATCTTTGTAAAAAATACGGCGCCTTGCTCATTTTCGACGAGGTGGTCACGGCCTTCAGACTCTCGCCCCACGGCGCGCAAGGCATCATGGGCGTTGAACCCGATCTTACCGTCTTTGGCAAGGTCATCGCCGGAGGTTACCCCGGCGCGGGCGGCATCGGCGGCAAAGAAGAATTCCGCAAATATCTCGCGGCTGGCATCCAAACCGGCGATAAGGTGAAAAAGGCGCTGGTTGGCGGCACGATGGCGGCAACTCCCCTCTCCGCCCTTGCCGGCTATTACACACTGAAACGCATTCAGGAAACAAACGCCTGCGAAAAAGCCAACTCCATGGGCGACCGGATGACCACCGGGCTCAAAGAGCTGATCCAAAAGCATGATCTTCCCTTCGTCGCCTTCAATCAGGGCTCCATTTGCCACCTGGAAACGGTCGGCACCATGCACTTCAGTGTCAACTGGATGAAACCATGGACCATCCCCGCGGTACTAAAAGAAACCTCCAAACGCAAGGCTGAGATGGAACATATGGGCGCGGCCTATATGGCGGAAGGTTTGGTTACTCTCGCTGGCAGCCGCCTTTATACTAGCGCGGCATACGACGAAGAGAAGATCGACCAGGCACTGGCAGCCTTCGACCGTGTCTTCGAACACGTCGTTCCATTCGAAAAGTAGGCATCTCATGTACCCCTTTCAGGAAACAGAAACGCGCCAGATGGTTGTTGATCTGGCGCAGGAATTTCTCAAAACCGGACTGGTTGTGCGCACGTGGGGCAACTTCAGTGCCCGTCTTGACGAGCGCCGCTTTGTAATCACCCCCTCAGGCAAGGCTTACGAGGGCATGCAAGCAAGCGAACTTGTGACCGTCGCGACCTCAGATGGAAAACCTTTGGCAGAAGGCAGCGGCAAGCCTTCTTCTGAATCTCCGATGCACGCCCGCGTCTACCAACGCTATCCAGACATAAAAGTTGTGGCGCATACGCATCAGGTCCATGCTTCCGCGCTCACCCTATTGGGTACAGATATTGATGTTCCCGAGGCATGGCAGCCTGTTTTGGGCACTACGAGCATTCCTTTGAGCGCGTATGCCCTGCCCGGCACCAAAAAATTGCACAACAATATGAGTGAGACCCTTGCCCGCAGTGACGGGAAAATCGTGCTGATGGGCAGACATGGCGCTTTCATTTTAGCCGAAACCGCTGAGGAATGTCTTCGGCTTGCCAAAGAAATGGAGCGTTTTTTTGCTGAAGTATTTGCGGCGCGACTTGACAAACAACTCAGTCAAAGACCGGATATTCAAAGCGACAGTGAGAAAGAGAAAAACATCGCTGACAAATGGCAGAAAACCACGCGAGAAGGCATCGCTGTATCCGCTGATAGCGAAGTGCTGCCCTGGCTTTCACGCACCTTAAAGCCTTATTTGGACGACTTCGCCCAGATTTGCGGGGTCAGCGTCAGCCAGAAGCGCGGATCCGCCGGCGTTGTCTTTGACCCAGATGATCAAGTGGCGATCTGTTTCGGCAAAGACGAATCCGACGCGAAAAATGTCCGTGCTGTATTGGAAAAGAACGCCAGAGCCGCCAACATCGCCCGGTTATCGGGTCAAAAACCCATCCCAGGCTGGGAATCCCTCCTTATGCGTCTGGTATATCAGTTGAAGTATTCGAAACAAGCAAAGCAATAAAGGGAATTGCTTTACACGACAAAAAGAGCCTGCGCATTCGTTGAAACGTAGGCTCTTTTTACATAAATGGCAATTTACAATCCACACCTATATGAGGGTGGTGCCCAAAAAACTAGATCAGACCGTTGTCTTTCCCAACTTTCCCAAACACTTCCAACACTCTTTCAAGCTGAGCTTGAGTATGGGTTGCCATAAAACTTGTGCGCAATAATTGTCGACCTGGCGGAGTTGCCGGCGCGATAACCGGATTCACAAATACTCCAGCTTCCATTAATTCCCGCCAGACCTTAAAGGTCAAAGCGTCGTCACCGATAATGATCGGGATGATCGGCGATTCTGAATGCCCGGTGTCAAATCCCAATTGCTTCAGTCCCTCACGCATAAATTCGCCATTCCTGGTCAATCGCTCAACCAAATGCGGATCTTCCTTCATCACTTCGAGAGCTGCCAAGACTGTCGCCGTATTCGCGGGTGGGATGCTGGCACTGAAGATCAGGCTTCTGGCATGATGTTTGACATAATCGATCACATCAAAATCCCCAGCCACAAATCCACCGATCGAGGCAAAGGATTTGCTGAAAGTTGACATGATCAGATCGACCTGGTCGGTCAGACCAAAATGGGCTGCCGTCCCCTTGCCGCCGCCCAACACACCCATGGCGTGAGCGTCATCGACCATGATGCGAACACCATATTTCTTACACAATGGTGCAATTTCAAGCAATGGAGCAATATCACCTTCCATGCTGAATAATCCATCTGTCACCAGCAATTTTCCTGGTTCTTCAGGCAAGCTTTTCAACACCCGTTCAAGATGTTCAACATCGTTATGGCGATATCGTTCGATCTTGCCGCCGCTCAAAAACGAGCCGTCAACAATGCTGGCGTGGTTTTCTTTATCAAGGATGACGTACTCACCACGGCTGACCAGGGAGCTGATCGTGCCAAGATTTACCTGCATACCGGTCGAAAAGACCAATGCGGCTTCCTTACCGACCCAGTCTGCCAGTTTTTCTTCCAGCTCCTCGATAATTGTCATGTTCCCATTCAAAAAACGCGAACCCGTACAGCTTGTGCCATACTTTTTGATCGCTTCAACAGCAGCTTCACGCACCTTAGGATGGGTGGTCAAACCCAAATAGTTATTTGAACCACACATGATAATGCGCTTCCCCTGATACACAACTTCAGTGCCTTCATTGCGATCCAACGGAATAAAATAAGGATAACTGCCATCAGCCCGGGCGACTCGCGCAGCCTCGAAGTCTGTACATTTTTGAAAAATATCCACTTTAACACCTTCTTTCTTGTACTACTTCTATTAACCAGAAAATCATCCAAGAGATACTAATTCATTTTACCGTTCGCATCACTCCCCCATCTCTTTTGTAGAAAATCAGTTTGGCGTTAAAATTGCAACCAAAGTCATACTAACAACAATGAGGATGGCACCATGAAAAAAATCTTACCTGTCTTATTGCTAATTGTTTTATTTATTTCTGCCTGTAATTTTCCTGAAGAAGACCTTTCAAAAGATCCTGTTGTGCAAACCCGTGTTGCTGTTTTGTTAACACAGGGAGCACCTGACAGTAATGAACCTTTCAGAATCGTGGAACCGATTGAAAAAGATTTCGAACCTACGGATTCTGAAGAAACACCAGTTGCTTCTGAACCGACAGAAGAAGCTTCTAATCCTACGCCTGAAGAAAACGAAGTCCTGGCTACTCCAACCCCAGACGAGACCGATCCGAATAAGCCTTGGTCTGGTACACCTGACTTCGTTGAAGAATTTGATTCCAGTACCTATTGGAATTTTGAGAATGACCATCTATTCTCCAAAGTTAGCAATGGACAACTCGAATTCACTTCCAAAGGCACCCCCTGGTGGAGCAGTTGGTATACGAGCAATCCTGCCCAAAAGAATGGCTATTTTGAGACCACTTTTACCGTGCCCAATTGCAATGGTTCCGACCGTTTCGGTCTTGTGATTCGCTGGGCTCACCCGAATGTCTTTTATTATCTCGGAGTCACCTGTAATGGCACCTGGGGCTTCAGCCTTTACAACCAGGGCAATCAAACAAGCGATCTGGTTGCCTATACAGAGAATGATGCTCTAAATCCTGTCTCTGAAAGCAACAGGATCGGTATTTTGGCGAAAGATAATAGTTTTAATTTCTATATTAATGGAACACTGGTTGGCTCAGCCACACACGATGGCATCCAAAACACTGGTCCTTTTGGCTTCGTTACTATGTCAACTGGCACCAAAGATTTTAAGACCCTGATCGATAAACTCGAATACTGGGCAGAGTAATCTTTCTTAATCCATGCAAAGAGGAGGCTAAGATGTCTCCTTTTTTTATACATTTTTTTATGAACCGCAGAAAAGAGTTAGAATTGTTTTCAGGAGGAAAACTTGGAAAACTCTTTTATGCTCCATCCAGAGCTTGATGGAAATAGCTTTTACTTTGAGGGGGACGAAACTGCATTTTTGCTTGTGCACGGCTATACCGCCACAACGACCGAAGTACGCACCCTTGCTGAGCTCTATTTGGCGCTTGGCCGCACAGTCGCGGCGCCGCTCTTACCAGGTCATGGCACTCATCCCGATGAGCTCAACCAAACCAGATGGCAGGATTGGTACGAAGCTGTGCGCCAGACATATCTCGATCTGCGAGCCCGCAATAAAAAGATTTGGTTGGCTGGAGAATCCATGGGTGCACTGCTCTGCCTTAAACTGGCAATGGATTTCTCGGAAATTGAGGGTTTATTACTTTTCGCGCCTGGTCTAAAAGTCCGCAATCTTAAAGGAGCCCTCCTGCTTCAATTCTTTAAAGACCACCTAAAAAAAACTCCAGGCGATCGCTCAATGCCCTGGAAAGGCTATAACGTTTATCCACTAAAAGGAGCTGTACAGTTACTCAAACTACAGAAATTGGTCAAAAAGGACCTATACAAAATCACACAACCCACCATGGTTATGGTCAGCAAAGCTGATAAAACGGTCAAACTGGAAACAGGTGAAACGATCATTAATTCCATTTCTTCAAAACAGAAACAATTGGTTATTCTGGAGCATTCGCCCCATGTTATGTTATTAGGACCTGAAGCAGATTATATTTTTTCAGTCGCTGAGGATTTTGTTGACCTCATGAGCCATTCAGATGAATGCTAGTTTGATTTAATCCCTTATTCTTGGTGCCAAAAAAATCACTTTTTTGGCAAAATTGTCTGGAAGAATTGACCCACCCATATCTGCCGGGTATACTTCCTTTTTGTGTCAAACCAAGGAAGCTGACACTATAATAGAAAATGAGAACTAACATAAAGAATTACAAAGAAATCGATGTTTCAAAGATTATCGGTGACAAAAAGCTGTCTGCGCTTTGGCATCTAATGTCTGGTTATCAATTAAACTTTATTATTGCCAATCTCTTCACCACGCTTGCAGCCTTAGCTCGCACCGGTATGTACCTTTATTTTGGTGATTTTATCGATGGTGTGATCCAAAATGGCATCCAGGGTGAGAATCTTTTGGTATCCGCTCTTAGCTATGGCGCTCTGATCACGCTGCAAGCCCTCTCAAGCTTTATAAGCAACTGGATGGCAAAAATTACCGCCGAAAGTTCGACACGCCGCTTGCGTGACTATCTCTTTGACCATATCCAACACTTACCCTTTGCCTATCATTCAGAAGCCAAAACCGGTGATCTGCTGGAACGCGCTACCTCGGACGTTGACACGATTCAGCGTTTCTTTGGCGAACAATCGATCAATATTGGTCGAATTTTGATGATCTTGATCGTTTCTTTCATTGCCATCACACGCATCAATTTGCGCCTTGCCTTGATTTCAATCATTATCATGCCCATTGTTCTGGTCATCTCAATGTTCTTTTTCAAATCCCTTTCCAAGGCTTATGAAGCCTACCAGGAACAAGGCGCGGTTCTTTCTACCAACCTTCAGGAGAATCTAAGTGGGGTCCGTGTCGTGAAAGCTTTCGCGCGCCAGGATTATGAAATCAGAAAATTTGATCAGGAAAACTTGAAAAAATACAAACTTGGTCGAAAGTTCGTCTGGATGCACAGTCTCTTCTGGCCCCTCACAGACATCATCTGTGCGGCACAGGAAATTGGCAGCAATTTCATTGCTGCTACCATGGTCATCAACGATACCATGACGCTGGGTCAATTCATCACATTCCACGGCTTACTGGTTTGGCTAATTTGGCCCATCCGCAACCTGGGACGTATGATCATTGACACTTCCCGTACCTTCGTTTCGCTGGGTCGTATCACAACAATCCTCAAAGCCGAGCAAGAGGATATGACTACTTCCACCTTCGAACCGAACGGAAGTATTCATGGAGATATTCAATTCGAGAATGTCAGTTTTGAATATGAAAAAGACCAGTCCGTCCTTGAGAATGTCAGTTTCGAGTGTAATGCTGGCGATGTTGTCGCTTTGTTGGGTTCGACTGGATCCGGAAAAACATCCCTTGTTAACCTATTGCCTCGTTTTTACGATGTGACTGGTGGACGCATTTTACTAGATGGTGTCAACCTCAACGAGTATTCCCGCCAGTTCCTGCGTTCCCAGATTGGAATTGTGGAACAGGAACCTTTCCTTTTCTCCTGCTCAATTCGTGACAACATCACTTATGGCGTTCACCGCGAAGTCAGCGAAGAAGAAATCATCGCAGCCGCCAAAGAGGCTGCAATTCATGACGTCATTCTCGAGTTCAAAAATGGATACGATACCTTGGTTGGCGAACGCGGTGTTACGCTTTCAGGAGGACAAAAACAGCGCGTCGCCATCGCGCGCACGCTGCTGATCAACCCCCGCATCCTGATCATGGACGACTCCACCTCTTCCGTAGACATGGAAACCGAAGTTCAGATCAGGTCTGCCCTTCAAAGCCTGATGGCAAACCGCACCACCTTTATCATCGCCCACCGCATTCAGAGCATTATGAATGCCGACCAAATATTGGTTTTCGACAACGGTAAAATTGTGCAAAGAGGAGTTCACGAAGATCTCCTGAACCAACCCGGAATTTATCAGGACATTTACGAGATCCAGGCAAAGATCGATAGTGCCCTGCAAGAGGAAATTGATCGTGTCAACTTATTATGATGAAAATGAATTGGATGACGAAGTCCATCTCTCACAAGGTGTCATAGGTCGTCTCCTGAAATTACTAAAAAAATACTGGCTTCTCATCTTGTTTGGTATTGCAGCTATCGCCTTTGTATCCTGGTTGGATGCCTACTTCACCGTATTGAACAAACAGATCATTGACGAGGGTATTGTCACTAAAAACGTCAACTTTATGATCAAGCTTTTTCGTAATTATTCACTCATCGTCCTGGCGCAATTGGCTGGATTCTTCGTGATGATGTATAGCGTAGGTCTTTTAGGTGAAAAGCTGCGTTACGACCTGCGTGGCAAGCTTTTTAATCACCTGCAAAAGCTTTCGCTGTCATATTTCAGCAAAACACCTCTGGGCTGGATCATGTCACGCGTCACTTCCGATACGGAAAAAATGGCTGATCTGCTCACCTGGGGTATTATCGACACGATTTGGGCACTGACCAACATCGGCTTTGCGACTTTCTATATGATACGGCTTAATAGCCAGCTGGCTTTGATCGTAATTCTATCCCTGCCGATAATGATCTTTATTTCTTTCAAATTCCGTGTCAGGATCTACTATCACTTCCGCCGCTCACGCAAAGCCAACTCCAAGATGACAGCTGCCCTTAACGAGAACATTACTGGGGTGCGTGTTGTTAAAGCCCTGTTACGGGAGGACAAGAATCTTAAGAACTTCAAGGTGCTTTCCACCGATATGTTCCGGGAAAGCTATCGCGCCGGCCTGATCTCATCCATCTATTTGCCGACCATCCAAACCATTAGTGCCATTTCACTGGTACTTGTTCTTTGGCGCGGTGGCAACATGGTTGGAAACACTCAGCTTTCAGTCGGCACCCTGCAAGCCTTTATCACTTACATCATGTTGATCCTTTGGCCCATTCAGGACCTTGCCCGTGTTTATGCTGAAATGCAGAACGCGGTTGCCTCCTCAGAGCGCGTGTTCTCCTTACTCGAGACCAAACCCGAGATCGTTGACCGCAGCGAAACGACACCAATTACTTCTCTGGTTGGTGAGGTTGAGTTTGAGAACGTTTCTTTCCACTATGAGACTGATGAGCCAGTCATCCGCAACCTGAGCTTTAAGATCCCTCAGGGTCAGAAGGTCGCCCTGGTCGGCACGACTGGCGGCGGCAAGACCACCATCGTCAACCTGCTTTGCCGCTTTTACGAACCAAGCGAGGGCACGATTCGCATCGCTGGACAGGATTACCTCAACTACTCGCTTGAAGACATCCAATCCCGCATCGGCGTTGTTCTGCAGATCCCGCACCTCTTTTCAGGCAGCATCCGCGACAACCTGCGCTATGGCAGGCTTGATGCCAGTGATGAGGAGATCGAAGAGGCAGCCAAACTGGCTGGAGCGCATGACTTCATCACTAAATTTGAAAAAGGCTACGATTCGGACGTTGGAGAAGGCGGCAATCAGCTTTCGGTCGGTCAAAAACAGCTTATCAGCATTGCCCGCGCCTTGCTGGCGGACCCAGATATCTTCATCATGGATGAAGCCACCAGTTCGGTCGACACCCTTACCGAATCCCTGATCCAGAAAGGAATGCACGAGCTCATGAGCGGGCGAACCAGCTTCATCATTGCCCACCGTCTCTCGACAATTAAAAATGCCGATCAGATTTTCGTCATTGAGGAAGGTCAGATCGCTGAAAATGGTAATCACCAGGAGTTGATACGCAGGCGTGGTCTCTATTACAATCTCTACACCAAACAATTCCGTCATGATCTGGAATCCAGGCTTGACCCATTTTCAGGTACAGAAAAAGCGGGGAACCCAGCTTAAAAATGAAACTCGCAGTCAATTACTCTACAGCCTTGCATAGGCTGATCGAAGCCAAAAAAGTGCGGGTGGACCTGCTTAAGTGCCCGGAATGGGACGGCCTTGTCCAACCCGCTCTATGTATAGGACAGGTTTATATACACTTTGAAATTGACCTGGGAACCAATAAAGTTCGTTGTTTGAATTTTGATCTCATAGAGCGTATGTTAGAGCTTACAGGCACGAAGTTCATAAACACCCACCTTTCCAACTCTGCTCAACACAGCAGCCAAAGCAAGGAAATTTTGACAAATTGGGAAGCGGATCTGAAATATCTCAGAAAGCAATTCCCTGGAATACCCTTCATTGCCGAAAACTTACCCTGGCATAGCTCCTTGCCTCAGCTTAAGCTCGCCAGTGACCCCGAGCTTATCAGCCAATTTATTTTGAATAACGATATCGGACTTTTACTGGATTTATCCCATGCCCAAATAAGCGCTTCCATGATGGGAGTAGACTTTCATGACTACGTTTCAAGACTTCCTCTTTATCGCCTGGATGAACTCCATATCACTGGTATTCGGGAATACAACGGTTATATGACTGATCATTTTGAATTGCAGAAACATGACTGGCCAATTGCTGAGTGGGCTGCAAACCAAATTCGTTCCAGAGCCTGGAAGGAACCCGAAATCGTCGCTTTCGAGTATGGAGGTGTTGGTGATGTCTTCTGCTGGCGCACTGAAGAAAACGTCCTGCTCGAACAAGTCCCTCGTTTGTACAAATTATTTGGCGAAAGACCTTAAGGCTTCGTTAGTGTCTTGACCACAAGTAATTTCTGCATTTGGTATTAAAACCATCAATATACAGCGGGCGGCTTGCCTGTGCCCGTCAGGATATCCCCCGCCGCTAGCGTCAGAATGATAGCTGCTCCATCATCAATATCTATGAGTCCTCATCGTTCCGACGTGGTCGGGAGACCACATCGTCTCCTGAGTTTCTCATATTAGCATGGCAGTTTACCCTTACATTCCAACCTTCACCTTGTAGGAGAGACCCCTGTGCCCGTCAGGGTATCCCACGGTCTCCCGCGATATTAATCTGACAGAGTTTCCTAAGCCCCAATAAAATACCTTCCCATAACACCGTTTCAGGATTTAACAAACACCAACTTAAATCAAACATTCGCCATTCAACCCGTCATGCGGTATAATTGTGTTTGGTGAAAATGAGATGAACAACCATCAATTGACAATTTCAGGAAGTGAAAGTTGCCTTGGTGACGACCAGGCTCAGCCTCCAAGTAGTCTGAGCCCGCAAATCTCTGACCCCTTCTGCTAATTCCGCGACCGGGGTCAGTTAAGTCCGACCCTGGGTATCCTCCTTCCACAATAATAAGCGAGGTGCGGAATGATTTATTTAAGCAAACTGCTCAATCAAAAAGTTTGGGACGTCTACGGTCGCGTTGTCGGTCGTCTGGACGACCTGCTCGTTGATAACACTGAGGAGAGCATGCCCCCCATCAAAGCTCTCCTGCTGAAAGACGTTGCCGAGGGCTCGCTCTTGATCGATGCCGACAGTCTGGTCACACTCTGGCCCTCTATCACGCTGAGCCGCACGGGTGAAGATCCCCTTCTATACCAACCGACCGGTCATGAGCTTCACCTCAAACAACGCGTGCTCGACCAGCAGATCGTCGATACTGAAGGCAAACGCCTCGTGCGTGTCAACGACCTGCAAATTGCCCGCAAAAATCAGATATTCCTCCTGACTGGTGTAGACGTGGGTGGGTTCGGGCTTGTCCGCCGTCTTGGACTGGACACAGCCGCCAAAGCTGCCGCAAAACTTTTTAACAAAAAGCTCAAAAGCAATGTCATCCCCTGGAAAGATGTCGCTTCGATCGAGCATGACGACCCCTTGCGCCTAAAAGTTTCGCAGGACCGCCTTGTTCAGATGGAACCAACGGACATCGCCGCCATTCTCGATGACCTCGATCATCAGACCAGCAAAGCCCTGCTTGAAGGTTTCAGCGACGAACAACTGGCTGACACACTTGAAGAGAGTTCTCCCGAAGTTCAGCAGGTCGTTATCGCCTCGCTCGAACCTGAACGCGCGGCTGACATTCTGGAAGAGATGGACCCTGACGAAGCCGCTGATATTCTGGCTGAAATGGATGAGGGCAAGAGCGAGGAATTGCTCAGTCTGATGGAAGACGATGATGAAGAGGACATGCGCACCCTCCTGCGCTACCACGAAACCTCCACCGGCGGCATCATGACGACCGAATTTGCCTCAGTACCCGCTCATTTTAACGTTGAACAGGCTCTTCACCATTTGCGCACCAATGAAGAAGCCCTTGAGGACGAGTTCATGTACTACGTCTACCTGCTCAACCCCGAGAAGCAGCTTATGGGCGTCATCAGCCTGCGCGACTTGGTCACAGCGCCGCTCGATACTCCCCTTTCAACCTGGTTCGACGATGATGTCGTCATCGTCTCGCCTCACGATCCCCAGGAAAAAGTGGCTTATTTGATCGCAAAATACAACCTCATGGCAGCACCCGTGATCGATCCTGACACGCAGGAAATGCTCGGCATTGTCACCGTTGACGACGCAATCGATATAGTCCTTCCGACTGCCTGGAAGAAAAAAATACCACGTTTTGCAGGGAGGTAAAAGATGAAAAAGAAGAAAATAATCTGGCCCCTCTGGCTGCAAAAAATAATGGTGATCTTCACTATTCTTGGCCCTGGTCTGATCACCGCTTCTGCTGATAATGACGCGCCTGGCATTGCCACTTATTCGGTCGCGGGTTCACGTTATGGCTATAGTTTCTTATGGCTGATCCTGGTCATCACCGTTGGTGAGGTCGTTGTTCAGGAGATGGCTGCCCGCATGGGCGCTGTCACCGGAAAAGGCACCGCTGACCTGATCCGCGAACGCTACGGCGTAAAGATCACGACCTTCGCCATGCTGACTCTCTTCGTCGCCAACCTCGGGACTACCATTGCCCAGTTTGCTGGTGTTGCCGCAGCCGGAGAGCTATTCGGCATCAGCAAATACATCAGTGTTCCAATTGCTGGGCTGATCATGAGTCTGCTGATCCTGAAAGCAAACTACAAATATGTTGAAAAAGCTTTGCTCTTCCTGACCTTTGCCTCCTTAAGTTATGTGGTTGCTGTCTTTGTCATCAAACCAGATTGGGCGGTGATCGGACAAAGCCTGATCCGTCCTTCCTTCCAGTTGGACCGCGACTATATTCTCTCGATCCTGGCTGTGATCGGCACAACTATCACCCCATGGGCAATTTTTTATCTTCAGGCATCCATTGCCGACAAAGGCGTTGATATGGAAAACTACGGTAATACAAAAATTGACGTAAGTTTTGGCGCTGCCTGGGGAAACATCATTTCCGCTTTCATAATCATCGTGACCGCCGCCACGCTTCACTCGGCTGGAATTGTGGTTGAAGACGCCAAAGATGCCGCCCTTGCGCTTGAGCCCCTGGCAGGCAACTGGGCTGGCTTGCTCTTCGCAATCGGATTATTGGGCGCTTCGCTGTTGGCGGTATCAGTTCTTCCGCTGGCAACGACTTACGCGATTTGTGAAGCGTTCGGTTTTGAACGCGGGCTCAACCGCTCACCCAAGGAAGCCCCTGTTTTCTATGGCAGCTTTGCATTTATCATGCTCGTCAGTCTGATCATCGTATTGATCCCTAAGATTCCCCTCTTCCCGATCATGATCCTTTCTCAGGCGATGAACGCCATCCTGCTGCCGATCCTTCTGATCCTGATCCTGAAGTTAGCCAATGATGTCAACATCATGGGCAAATATCGGAACAGCAAGCTTACCAATATCCTCGCATACATGATCACGGGATTGATCGTGGTCGTTACGGTTGTCTTAATGCTAGAACCGTTTTTAACTTAGTAAACATAGCTTAGTACATGAGATGTAGGCCGGACATCGTGCCCTTTGGGTACCTGTGCCCGTAAGGGTATTGTGCACCCTGCCCTTGGGCGCATTTCTCAAGGGTTCAAACCGGCAAATATCCGGTTGGACGCTATGGACTGCCATCGCGAGGAGTCCGCAAGAACGACGTGGCGATCTGCATTTGATCACTGTAAGCTGTTGTTCTGATGTTGAAACAATTTTTGAATTAGATGTCAGGTTGAAAACCGCAACCTGACCTACAACTTCTGGTAGACGGAACATCGTTCCCTTTGGGTAATCCAAAATGATCCAGTCATTTTTGACTTAGCATAATTGTTGGACGTCGAATTGAAACATTGGGGCGCAACCCCCCCCAATGTATCAATACCGCTACGGGCACTTCGTCACGACCCCTCAGTACATGAGATGTAGGCCGGATTGTTTAGTTCAATCCGGCAATTGTCAGGTTGGATTCTACGGGGCAGAGCGCAACTCTGACCTCTTTCGGAGTGTGGCGCGGTGCCAAGGTCTTTCAGAAACGAGCAAGGAGCGCCCGAAGGGCGCGACGGTCAAGCGAGTTTCTGTTGGCACCGCAGGGGGAGGCATGGAGGTTAGATTAATTATTTAATCGCTTTCTTCTTCAATAGGCTGGCGGGCTTTGCCTGACAGACTGAAACGGGTTTGACGATCGCTTATTTTTAACAATTCGGTAATTGGTTCGTTCCATGGTCTGTATATTAAGCGTTTTTTGCGACTTGTTCGCAAAAAACAGGCGCTTTTTGAGCTGTTGGGAGGGCGCCCAAAAAAGCGAAAAAAGCGCTGAGCCTGCAAGGAGGAGGCGGGCGCGTAGCGCACCGCCGTCGACGAGTGGCAAGGGCAGCCCATAATCCCCCCTGTTTTCTCCCCTGTTTCTCCCCCCCGACTTTCAAAGTACCTTGCTGGGGTGTGGGGGGTCAAAGAGGGGTTAAGAGGGGGGGTTCGGGGGGGAGAAGGGGAGAAAGGGGGGAGGGGCGACCCGCGACGAAGCCCCTGAAAGCGAAGGTTTCAGGGGCAGAGGAAGCACGACGAGCGCAAGCGAAAAGTTCTTTTCTTTTCGCATTGCGCGAGGAGTAAAGCAAGCATGAACGGAGCGTATGGGATGCCTGAATCTTATGCCAAGGTTTGTTTTATCGCTTTGCGTTTGCTGGCGGGGAACGGGTGCATGACCGCGGAAAAGAACAGCGCAATGAATGAGCTGGCGGGGAATGGGTGCGCGACCGCGGCAGGCAAGCTCAGGAGCAAGGGATATATAAAGGAGGCTTTGGGCTTGCGTAGGCGACATTGAGAGCAGCGAAGCAAACGACGGAGCCGAGCAAGCCACGAAGCCGACGATACGCGCGTACGGGGATTATGTGGTTTTGACCTGTGAGAGTTTGCTGGCGGGGAAGTGTTACCCTGACTATTGCCGGCAAAGGAAAAGAGCCTGAAAGGGAGTAAACAGGCTCTTCACAGGAAAAGTTGTGGCGTTCTATGGTGTATTTTTTCCTGTTGAGATTATAGCACAAGTGTTCTATAATATTGAACAAAGTTATTTCCTCTTAGTTCCTGTTGGAAAATTTGAAAGGGTAAACCATGACAAAAGAAGCTGAGCTGTTTGAATTTGAAAATGAGCTGATTGTACGAACAGACTATACGCAAGCGCTGGAAAGATTCGCAGAGTTGTATCGGGGAATGAAAGAAGCCAATTCCGTAACCTGTACTGAAAGCCTGCATGTAAAGTTTAATATGAATTATTTGTTTGCTGATATTCTCGAGTGCCTGAATATTCTGACCTTCAACAATCTAAGCAAAGTTATCGGTATTGCGAATGCCGGCAGGATTTGGAACGATGTCAAGACGGCTAGGAAGTAACAAGGTTAGCACGGCTTACCGTGCGATGTATGTTTACACGGAAAGCCTAAAGGGACGATCACGAAAAAGTATCGCGCTTGAGCTGGAGTGTTCTGTACGCATGGTAAATAAGTATGTGAATATGTGGCTGGTCAATCATGAGTATTACAAAGATATATTAAAATCTCATGGCTACCTTTTACCTGATGGGTTTTTCCGTCAGAGCTTTTGGATAAATGAGACCTGACCCCATACTTTTGTACTTTTTGATTTAGGCGACTCTGTGGGGCTGGTGGCTGAAAGAAAAAGACGGCTTGTCCGTCTTTTTCCATCTTTTGGGAGAGAGGTCAAAGGAGAGAGGGCGCAGTTATGCGAAAGAATGAGAAACAGGCTTGAGCATAACAAGCGCCTCTCTCCTTGTTCCTTCCTTCTTATCCTTATTATTCTTATCCTTATAATCCTCCTCGCGATAGCGAGGAGCCCTTTAGGGCGACGTGGCGATCTGCCTTTTGTTTCAGTTTATACTTGTCATATGAGTAGTGAAACCAATTGTGTTTATATCATGTCAACGATGAATAATAATGTGCTCTACACTGGGGTTACCAGCAATTTGTTTCAAAGAGTATTGCAACATAAAATGGGAACTATTGCAGGTTTTACGAGCAAGTATAAAGTTTACAAACTTGTATATTATGAATGCGGTGATGATATTAGAGATGCTATTTTACGAGAAAAGCAAATTAAAGATCGTTCAAGGGCTTACAAGGAGAGTCTTATCAACTCTATGAATCCTGAATGGAAAGATCTGTCTGAGGATTGGTATTAAAAAAAGCTTATCGAATCATGGCACCTTTCCACGACAAGATAGGTAAAACACTGATAAAAGGCAGATCGCCACGGTCGTCCCAAAGGACTCCCTCGCGATGACAAGCTAGGCATTTTTTTGATCCCTTTGGATAAAACATGAGCTTGTGTCGCTGCGAGTCCCGCATGGGTGCCCGTATCCGCCAAGGTGTGGCAGTGTGTAGTTAATTATTTCTTCTATTTAATTTCATGCGTTACTAATCAAAGGCAGATCGCCACGGTCACTACGTTCCCTCGCGATGACAGACTCTTAGCTAATCGCCATACCCAGAGGACACAGGCGTCGCCTTGACAGGCTCCTTGCGATGACAGATTAATAACAGTTCAAAACGTCACATCAAATTTGTCGAATTCCCCGCGCGCGGGATACCAGGTATAACGCACGTTTTCGACGCGGGACGACTGTGGGCCGCGTTTCAGTTCCATTAAAAAGGCTTCCAGCACTGCTTTCCGTCCCTCGGCCACAACCTCAACTGACCCATCAGACAGGTTTCGCACCCAGCCCACCAAAGCGAGCTGTTGGGCGGTTCTCAACGTGAAATAACGGAATCCGACCCCTTGCACATACCCACTCACATAGGCGTGCAATCTTGCCAGGTCTTGTTCTGTTTCAGGAACCATCTTTCGCCTCCTTCTAACTAATTAAAGCGATCCGCGTCGAAATCGCCCAGACTGTATTCATCGTCATCGTATTCGTCGTCATCATCAGAGACGTAGCGTTCCCATTCTTCCAGATTGAAGTCGCTGCGATCCGCGTATTCTTCATCATCCTCTTCAAATTCCTCATCAGCTTCCTCTTCGTCCGCGTCAGACTCGTTCTTTTCCCAAGAGATAGACAACATCTCCAAATCGCCGTTACTTTCGTTAAAGTTAAGCAATTCCAGCGCTTCCTCCAGAAACGCGATCTCCTCTTCGTCCTCCGCGGCAGACAAAAGCGCTTCAAGTTTACGTTCAACTCCTTCGCCGCCGATCTCAGCCAGCGCCCAAACCGTTTCACGCAATAAAGTTTCATCATTGATCTGGTCGAGACTCTTCAAAAGAAATCTGCGCGCCTTTTGCAAAGCAAGCTCTCCAGCGGCGTGGACAGCCTGGATCCTGACCGCCAGATTCTCATGGTCAAGGTTTTCCAGGATCGTCGGCGCCCACTGCTCATCAGCTGACCTGCCCATACCGAACATCGCGCTTTCCACCCAAAGTTCGTCGTCCATCACAGCCGCTCTTCGCAGCAGATCGACCACTTCTTCACGGCTTGAATAGCCCATCGATTCCAGCGCTCTCCGTCGCACGAGATCGCTTTTGTCCTCGTTTGTTGCTTGCAATAAAGCGTCTTCAATTTCTTTCAAAACTTCGGGGCGCAGTTTTTCATACTCACCCATACAAACAAAGGGACCAAGCGCGTTGGCGACTGCCGCCCGAACCGAATCGTCACGATCCAGATCCTTTAATATTTTCAAGTAAACCGGGATCAATTTTTTATCTTCCGTATCAAATAGCAGATCGATCGCCAGGCACTGCACCCCAGGGTCGGCATCATCAAGCGCGATGCGGGCAACGCTTTCGTACATCAAAACCGGATCGTTTTCCGCAAATTCAACCAGATCTTCCAGGAGCGTCTGCCGTCTTATGAGCGGGATCGTCAGCCAGGTCGTTGCCAAAATCTTTTGATCCTGAAGGCTTAGATCCGAAAAATGATAAAGCAATTTGGCAGGAAACTGGTGTTCCTGATCCATCAAGGCTTTGATTAGGTCATGAATATTAACTACTTCTTTCATCTTGCCTCTACGGTGACAGAATAGGGTTGCGGAAGTCCTGAATCGTGATATAGATCATCAGCAGGATCAGGGCATAGAAAAAGACGTTATTGATCGTCGCAGCGACATTATCGGGAATGCGTTTTCTTGTAATGGCTTCAATGATCAAAAAGAGGATCTGTCCGCCATCCAATGCAGGGATCGGCAGCAGATTCGTGATCCCGATCGCGATGGAGATCATCGAGATAAGCGAAAAGCGATAGATCGGAAGAAATGTGCCCGCGACCGGATCGGCATGGTCCATTGCCTCAGCGTTGCTGAACAAATCGTAAATTCCCTTGATACCAACGACGCGTGCCTCTGCCGGGGAAATCGCGCCCTTGATCAGGTTATAGGGGATCATGACGGTCGTTTTGACCTGCATCCAGAACGTCCTCAACGCCTGCGAGAGCGATTGACCCAGGGGCAAAGAAACCACCGGATAAGTGATCGTGATGCCGATCGCGCCTTGATTCTCCGGCGGGTTTGAGCGAGGGGTGACCAGTACAGTTTCAAGCTTTCCATCGCGGTCAAAGGTCAGGGCGACTTCCTCATCCAGGTACTTTGAAGTCGCGTCGGCAATATCATCAAAGCCAGCGATCTCGTATTCACCCACCTTTGTGACGATATCGCCTTCCCGCAAACCTGCCATAGCTGCGGGTGATTCCGCCGCCACCTCGGCAACCATCACCTTGCTGGTATCCTGCCCACCCGCGACAGAGAACATGATGATCAAAAGCAGAATGCCAAAAAGGAAGTTCATCGTCGCGCCAGCGACCAGCACCAAAAAGCGTTTCCAGCGAGGGGCTGCAAGCAAGCCTCCCGGCTCATCCGCGTCCGCTTCACCCTTTGGCCGTACAAATCCACCAAACGGGATCCAGTTGAGAGTAAATTCAGTCCCTTTCCAGGTAAAAAGCTTTGCCAATCTCGGTGGATAACCAAAACCAAATTCTTCCACTTCAATTCCCACTGACTTGGCAAGCAAAAAATGCCCAAGTTCATGGATGAAGACCAGAAATCCAAAGAAAAATACAAATTGTAAAATTGTCCAAATGTTAGCCATAAATACTTACTCCTAATGCAATATATTATAGCTTACCTGTAAAAGGCAAAATATTAATCTAATGTTAGATTAGGATGTTCGCGCGTGGACTCCTGTCCACGCGCATCTCATCGAGGCTGACCCAAAAGTCCGAATTTTCAAAAATTGGTCTTAAAGTGGGGGTAACTATCAATTTTTGCCCATTATTTGACGATGCAATCCCATTTTTATGGCTAAAAGTGCCTATAAGTGGGGGAGTTAAAAATGAAGTTTGACTTTTGGGTCAGCCTCTGGATCTAAATCTGATTTAGCTATAAATGTTTACGTACGAAGCCAAATTGTTCATCTGTTCTTAGCTTAGGCGGGTATAATTCCGAACATGCCTGAAATTGTTGCTTTAGATCTCGAGACGACCGGTCTTGACCCCAAAAATGACTCCATAATTGAAATCGGCGTGGTGAAATTCAATGAGAACCGCGTTATTGATGAGTATTCGACACTGGTAAACCCCCGAAAACCGATCAACGCTTTTATCACCAATCTAACGGGCATTAGCAATTCGATGGTGATGAACGCCCCTTGTATCGGCGATGTTTTACCGGAGATCGAGGAATTTATCGGTGACGCCATCATCCTGGGTCAAAACATTGACTTTGACCTCAGCTTTTTACAGAGATTTGGCGCTTTCAAATACAACGACACGATCGACACCTACGAGATCGCCTCGGTCGTCATGCCCTCCGCCCCCCGTTATGGGCTCGGCTCGCTCTCGCAGCAGCTTGGCATCATCCTCGCCAACGCTCATAGAGCGCTTGATGACGCCAAAGCGACCATGCAGGTCTTCCAACAGCTCCTCCTGAAAATCGAAGAGCTGCCTGTTGATCTGCTGGCTGAGATCCTGCGCCTGAGCAAAGACCTGCATTGGCAGGCTGAACTGCCCTTCCGTTGGGCGCTGAAAAACCTTAGCGCTCAAGGCATCCAACCCCGCAAGGTCGGCAGCGAGGGCGAAGATATCTTCATTAACCTTGAAAAGGCGGGTCGAACAAAAGCCCTGCAAGCCCATGAGCAAATCGAAGCGCTGGACTGCGAAGAATTAGCCAGCCTGCTTGAGCCCGGAGGCGTCTTTGCCCGCTACAATCCCAGGTTTGAACATCGTGCCCAGCAAGTCGAAATGTTGCGCGCGGTCTGTCAGGCGCTCAACCGCGGCGATCATCTCATGGTCGAAGCCGGCACCGGCACCGGAAAATCGCTCGCCTACCTGATCCCAGCCGCTCATTGGGCCATCAACAATGGCGAAAGGGTGGTCATTTCCACCAATACGATCGCTTTACAGGATCAATTGATCGAAAAGGACATCCCTGATCTGATAGATGCCCTGGGGATCGACCTGCGGGCAGCCGTCCTGAAAGGGCGCAGCAACTATCTCTGCCCGCGGCGTCTGAAACAAATGCGCAAACGCGGCCCCGAGACGGTTGATGAACTGCGCGTTTTGGCAAAAATCCTAGTATGGCTGCAAGGCAGCAACAGCGGCGACCGACGGGAGATCAACCTTAACGGTGTCAACGAACGCATGGTTTGGAGCCGTCTATCGGCGGAAGACGAAACCTGCTCACTCGAAAACTGCGTGCGCCGCCTGGGCGGCATCTGCCCCTTCTATAAAGCCCGCATGGCAGCCGACAGCGCCCATATCCTGATCGTCAACCACGCCCTGCTGCTGGCAGACGCCGCGACGGAAAGCAAGGTCTTGCCGGACTACAACTACCTGGTCGTCGATGAAGCCCATCATCTTGAAGCCGCTACCACCGACGCGATGAGCTTTACCCTGCGCGCATTTGATGTCACCCGCCTCATCCGCGAACTGGGCAGCACCGAAACCGGCATCATGGGCAGGCTTGCCGGCATGGCTGGCCCAGCGCTGATGCCAAAGGAATTATTAGCTTTGTTGCAAGCCATCAAAGATGCTTCTGACAGGGCTTTCCGCTTTGATACCGACATGACCGAATACTTCAAGGCGATCGACTTTTTGCTGGAAGAGATCCGCGAAGGAAAACCTTTGGGCACCTACCCACAAAAAACGCGCATCCTGCCATCTACACGCATGATCCCAGCCTGGCTGGATGTCGAAGTCGCCTGGGAAAAAGCCAAAGGCGATCTGGACGAGCTGCTAAAGCTGCTTAGAGCCGTGCGCAGCTCGATCCAGGGCGTTGACGGCATCAGCCCCGAGGACGCCGATGACGTCCTGGGCAGCCTGGCGCGCTCCACCCAGGCACTGACCGAGATCGGCTCAAAACTTGAAGGGCTGACCATGTCGCCCTCCGACGATCAAATTTACTGGGTTGAGTTGGACCCCCTGCAAATGCGTCTGACGCTCCAGATCGCACCCCTGCACATCGGGAACCTGATGGAAAAATATCTCTGGCACGAAAAATCCAGCGTCATCCTGACCTCTGCCACGCTCACCACCCACGGCGTGTTCGATTACCTCAAATTGCGCCTCAATGGCGCTGACGCCAACGAGCTTATGGTCGGTTCACCATTCGATTACGAGACCTCGACCATGCTCTACCTGCCGCAGGATATCCCGGAGCCGACCGACAACTACGGGCATCAAAAAACGCTCGAAGACACCATCGTCCGCCTCGCGAAAGTAAGCGGCGGGCGCATGTTGGTTCTGTTCACCTCCTATGCCCAGTTGCAGCGCACCTCCCAAAACATCCAAACCGCGCTGCAAAAGCTTGACATCCAGGTCTTTGAGCAGGGCGAAGGCGCCTCTGCCTCAGCGCTACTGGAAACCTTCAAAGAAAGCCCCAGAGCGGTGCTTCTGGGCACGCGCTCGTTCTGGGAAGGCGTGGACGTGCCAGGTGAAGCCCTGCAGGTTCTGGTTATCGCCAAATTGCCTTTCGAAGTCCCCAGCGACCCGATCGTGGCAGCCCGCTCGGAGAGTTTCGACAATCCCTTCAACGAATACATGATCCCGGAAGCCATTTTGCGTTTTCGCCAGGGCTTTGGTCGCCTCATCCGCACCCGATCTGATCGTGGGGTTGCGGTCATTTTAGATAAACGTGTCATCAGCAAAGCTTATGGTCGTTACTTTATTGAATCCTTGCCGCGCTGCAATACAATCCAGGGAAGTATCCGTAATCTACCTGAACTGGCAGAAAAGTGGCTCAACTAAGGAAGGCTTTTATGAAATTAAGGTATGTAGGGACAAGTTTTGGCGTTGACGGTCTAACTAATGGGAAAACATATCATTGTTTAGGTGTAGAGAACGGCTTGCTTAGAATCATTGATGACAGCGATGAGAATTATTTATATTCGATCATACCTGGCCCGATGTGGGATTCAAGCATTCAGGGTCGATGGGAAATTGTCGAGGATGATGAAAAAAGAACATTGGATAAGCTGTTCCAGAATCTAAGAATTGCGCTTGAAGACGAACCGAAAACTGGGGAAAAGCGAAAAACAATCAACATATTAGAAGATGATCGTTAGTAATCCTAAAGTCGGTTACCGAAAAAATTCCCTGAAAATGTATAACTTCTTTCCTTGTTCCACCCTTTAAAGAAGGAAAATAGGGGAGCTATAAAAATTAGAACAAAAGTATACAATAATGAGACAGGAAGTAAGCGTACAGGAGTTTTTACATTTTTTACGGGTATGCGTGTGTTTACGGGTATGCATGTTGACAACAGCAATTCTCAGTATGGAATTATTTAATACCATATCGTTCCAAACTAACGAAATTAAACATTTTTTCAAGAACCCAAAAGGAAAATCAGCATTATGTCTGCTCCAGAAATATAGCGTTTTGGACATAAACACTAAAATTTATTCTTTTCCGACCCCTTTAAGCGATTTTTGGCGGTTTTAGAGGCTCTATTACAATTCGCAAGTTACGTAACAGCTTGTTACTACCTTTTTAGTAGTATTCATACTGAGAATTGCTTCTCTGCAAACACTGAGAATGGTTCCGTTTCACTTTCCGATAGACTCTAGAAAAATCCAGTGATTGAGAGCTTGTCTTTGACTTTGCTTTTGAGTAATTGTAACCAGGAATCTGAAGCATGAGTCGATGAAAACAAGGGCACTGAAACCGATCCCGGCATCCAG
>Ga0255340_1000765_pt1 | contig 48981 bp, 44 predicted proteins | sample wastewater_treat_7_FD_192417 | JGI IMG/M metagenome (GOLD analysis project Ga0255340, IMG submission 192417) | Wastewater microbial communities from Lulu Island WWTP, Vancouver, Canada - plant10 | ecosystem: Engineered > WWTP > Wastewater > Unclassified | place: Canada: Vancouver, British...
ACGTCTGCGGCTGCACGCCGCTCACCGCATGCCCGTCGGGCTTGAATTGCGGCGATTACAACGATGGTTGCGGCGGCACCATCAGTTGCGGCACCTGCACCGCTTCCCAGACCTGCGGCGGTGGCGGTGAGGATAACGTTTGCGGTCTACCTCCACCCGACGTGGGGCAAGTCATCTTCTCCGAAATCATGGTGGACCCCACCACGGTTGGCGACACCGGGGGCGAATGGTTCGAACTGCACAACCCAACGACGAGCGCTTTCGACCTCAAAGGATGCGTGGTGCGAGACAATAGTGGCTCGTTCACCATCAATACTTCTCTTATCATTCCCTCGGGGGGCTACCTTGCTCTTGCGAACGGTGATTCCCCTGGATTTACGCCCGCTTACGTTTATTCCGGGATCGCTCTCGCCAACGGTGGAGACGAACTGCATCTCACTTGCGCCAGCAACCTCATCGATGAGGTGATCTTCACCAGCGGCTTCCCGATTCAAGCTGGAAAAGCTCTGAATCTATCGCCAGACAGCCTTACGGCCACGGCCAATGACGACCCGGCCAACTGGTGCATCGCAAGTGTGAGTTACAACGGTGATCTAGGCACCCCCGGCGCCGCCAACAGTTCTTGCGGTTCCGCGCCCACCTATACCATCGGATGGTGCAATCTGCAGTTCCCTCCCAAAATGGTCTCCATCCAAGGTGAGAAGCGCGACGTATACGGCCGCGTTTTCATCGATGGACTCACCAACCAGGGCTCCGGGCCCAATCCCAACTCCCAGGTGATCGGCCAGGTGGGCTTCGGTAGCAATGACTCCGATCCCACCACCTGGACGAACTGGACTGCGGCCACGGCCAACGACGGATTCTCCGATCCCGCCAACGATGAATATATGGCGACGGTGACCATCCCCACGGCCTCGGCAACCCATTACGATTATGCCTTCCGGTTCTCCGGCGATGGTGGAAACACGTGGAAATACTGCGATCTCGACGGATCCGACAACGGTTACGCCCCGGCCCAAGCCGGTGATCTGCTGTCCAAGACGTCGCACAGCATCGATTGGTGCCGTCTACAAACCGCTTCGATCTCCGGTGCGGAAGGAACGAACGCCACGGCGTACGGCCAACTCTATATCGAAGGATTGACGGATCTTAACAAGACGGGCAACGACCCTCATCCGATCGTCAAAGGCCAGGTTGGTTATGGACCGGATGCATCGACGCCACCCAATTCATGGACCTGGATCGATGCTGATCCGAATCCCGGATGGACCCCATCCGATAGCAACAATGACGAATACATGGCTACGTTCCCGATCCCGGCGGCGTCGGGTTCCCCCTACGATCTCGCCTTCCGATTCTCCGGCGATGATGGTGCCACGTGGACCTATTGCGATTTGGATGGCTCGACGACTGGCGGGTATACGACGGACCAGGCCGGAGAGATTACGGTAACCCCCGTCGCGCCGGCCACGCTGTTTTTCAGCGAATATATTGAGGGATCCAGCAATAACAAGGCGGTGGAGATCTACAACCCGACGGGAGCAGACGTTGATATTTCGCAATGCTCGGTGAGAGTCTATTCGAATGCAGCCTCGTCACCCAGCAAAACCATCACTCCACCGGCAAGCACCCCCCATCTGGCATCGGGAGGAGTCTTTGTAATTTGCCACAACAGCGCAGTTTCAGGCATAAAAGATAAATGCGATTATCAGACAGCATCCCTTGACTTCAACGGCGATGATGCGGTGGAGCTTGTTTGCAACGGCACGACCCTCGATGTCATTGGACAAATAGGCTTCGATCCCGGTACGGCTTGGGGATCGGGTAATACATCTACAGTCGATCATACCCTCGTCCGCAAATGCGGGATCCAATCCGGTGATACGGATGGCTCGGATCCTTTCGATCCAGCCGTGGAATGGGATGGCTATTCTCAGGACACCTTCACCTACTTGGGCTCCCATACGCTCACCTGCCCCTGAGTTTCCGCTTCCGTGGGGCGGCATGAGGCCGTCCCTATCTCCCCTTCCTCGCTCGATCGACTTTTGACATGGGCGGTCATGGCCGCCGCCGTCACCCTTTTTCCCAACCTCCCTTACCGCATTCACCGCGGCGCGAGCGATGGTTACGATCAAGTAGACCTCGCGGTGTGAAATGCGCGTAACCTATTGTAATATTAGCATAATTTAGGCAACGGGACAGGCGACGGAGGCAGGTGGGCTTTCGTTCAAAAAGGTCGCGAAGGGGAGATGCTCAAGGCGGCGTCTCTTTTTTCTTTGTCGAGTTTTTTGCGCAAGTCCTCGTTTTGGGGATCGAGAACGAGGGCCTGCTCGTACGCGCGAGCCGCCTGGGCATGCAATCCCAGGGCGCTGGAAGTATTTCCGAGGGCAGTCCAGGCCGCGACGTTGCGGGGGTCATGACGGGTGGCGCGTTGGAACGCGCTGGTAGCCGCGCCGAGGTTTTTTCGAGCGAGCTGGGTTCTGCCGATCCAAAGGTGGGTTTGGGCGCAAGCGGCCGGACTCGAGCATCCTGAGGCGGCGACGGCATCGAGCAGAGTCTCCAACTCGCTTTCGTGCCCGAGGGCCACGACGATCGGCACGCGCGCGCGCAAGCATTCATTTCGGTCTTTGACGTGATCACAAGCGGCGGCCAGGATTTTATCTGCTTTCTCGGGTTGGTGGAGCGCCATGAGGGCATCGGCGCGGAGGCGGGCGGCCCTTGAAGTATCCGGCTCGCTTTTTTCGATTTGAGCGATATGCTCTTCGATTTGATCGGCGCAGGCCCGTCGCTTGGCTTCCCCTTCACACAAGGGGTTTTCGGCGTTTTTCAGGGCGTGGATTCGGTTTATGACCTAGCAAATCCGTGGGCCGACGCGCGCCGGGTCCCGCTTCAGCAATTCTTCGTCGTATCGCTGGCTGGTTTCGGGGTCGCGGGTGTGCATCCAACCCGCCAAGGTATCCATGACGATCAGGCCATCGTCGCCCTCCGGGATCATCCGATCGAGGTCTTTGCCTAGGACTTTGTAATGGACGGCGAGACCGACAGCGGTGGTCGTGAGCGCGGGTTCGTCGCGACACGCGAACTTGAGTTCCATCAGCGCTTGATGACGCGCATGCCGAGCGAAAAGGATTTCGGCGAGCAGGAGGTGGGCTCTGCCATACACCTTGGCGCGGGTGAACACCCGTTGCAGGTAGGGAATGGGGTTGGCATCCCGCTCGCGCCACGCGCGTTCGGCCCCGACGAGGGGAATATAGGGTTCGGCGGGATGTCGGAGCATGGCGGCGCGAATCAACGGATTGAAGCGGTCTTTGGACATTCGCGGCCCTTCGATGAGCCGACGAAACTCCAGGCGATCGTCGAGCGCGGTGCGCATGCCCCGGGTCGCTACGAGCAAAAGGGCCAGGCCCCCGAGCACGGCAAAGCCCACGGTCAGTCCACGACGTCCGAAGCGGGAAGCCCAGGGATGGCCGAGAGATCGAGCCACACCCCGTCGTCGCGTGTCTCCCCAGCATGTCCCGATGAGGGCGACGGCGGAGATGGCGACACCGGGCATTTCCAGGCTGAAATCGACCCAGTTTTGCAAAACGAGGATGAAGATTCCCGCGACGGCTCCGGCAGCGACGGCGCTTCGCGTGGCGCCCATGCGGGACGGGCGGATCAGCCAGGCGAAAAAGCCGACGGTGAGGAGGGTGACGGGCAGTCCCCATTCCGCGGCCCATTGGACGAGGAGATTTTCGGGATGTGTCCAAAGCACGTGGCCTTGGATGGGCCGGTAGGCTGGGTACACGGTTTCGAAGGCGCCACGGCCGATGCCAAGCCAGGGGTGGTCGAAGACGAGGGGACGCGCCCAGGAAAGGATGGATAGTTTTCCCAGGTCTTGATCGAGCAACGCTTTCCAATGGCGGGAGGTGAGGCCGAGAGCGGTGAACGTGACGCCTCCTGCCACGGCGCCGAAGGTGAGGATGTTGAGCCATCGGCGGGAGACGGCTTCTTGTTCGGGGATATTTCTGGAACGAAGCAATAACACGACGAGAGCGACGCCCAGGGGGAGCAATACGGTAGCGCCTCGCGAGGCGGCCAAGACGGCCAAGGCGATGAGGGTGGCCACCCCCAATCCTGATAACCATCGAGGAACATTAGGTTTTCTTACGAGCAGGGTGCCGAGTCCGCAGGTGACGCCGAGGTTGAGATAGCCGGCGAGGTGGTTGGAGTTGAGCAAAGGCCCCATCTGCCAGGGGGATGAAAAGTAGATGGGTTCGTAGAGCCCAAAGACCTTGGTCATTCCCGCGATACCGTGGGCAATGGTGAAGGCGCCGGCGGCCAGGGCGCTGACGAAAACCAAGCCGACGCCGAAGGTGGCGCCGCGTCGAAAAGCGACGACGGTGCTTGTGAGCAGCACGCCGAGGTAGGTTATTCCTTTGAGGACCTCCACCCAGGTTGCGCCGGGGTCGAGGGAGATGGGATGCCAAGCCGGGCCTGGTAGCCCGAGGGGGTCGAGGGCATGTCGCCAGGTTTCCGCGTTATGAGGGGCGAGGATGGCGACCAGGCTTGCGGGCAAAGGGATGGCCTGCAGCGCGGTCCACAGCGTCAGCAGCAGGATTCCGCCCGCGGGCAAGGTCAACGGCCATTCCTCGGCATCTTTGCGGTAAAGGAATAGGGCGAGCGTTCCGGCGAGCGTGCTCAGAAGACCGACCAAAAGAAGTGTGTAGGTATGCACGGTGCCGACAGCGAGCACGCTTCCGACGATGATCACACCGAGCAAGCTTTCTAGGCCGGTATCGAGGGAAGTGCGCGTAATCTTTCGCTTTTTTCTGCTTTCCCGACGCTCTTTGGGGGAGCGGAAGCGATGGGGTTGCGCGGCGGAAGGTGAGGGCGGAGCGGCGGAAGGAACGGCGTCCGGTTCTCCAGTGCCGGGAGAGGGGGTGTCGTTGGGGGAAGGGGGGTCGTGTTGGGTCAAGGCCAGTGGATGAGCGATGTTCGGACAATTATCCGCGGCAAGTCAATGACGGAGGCGATGGGCATGAGGGAATTTTGGCTCCGTGGGCGGATATTCGGTGATGCTTGCGTGTGATGCTCCTGGCGCGGGCCGGGTTCATGTGGGGAAGGGGAAAAACGAATTGGATGGGGTGGGGGGACGAGGGAGGCGGGACTATTGGTTCATCGACTCCAGGAACTCTTGGTTGTTTTGCGTGCGAGAGATTTTGTCGAGGAGGAATTCCATCGAGTCGATGACATTGAGAGGATGCAGCAAGCTTCGGAGCAGCCAGACGCGTTGCAGTTTCCAATCGGGCAGAAGGAGTTCTTCTTTGCGGGTGGCGCTGCGATTGATGTCGAGGCAGGGGAAGATGCGTTTTTCCATCAGTTTGCGATCGAGATGGATTTCGCTGTTCCCGGTTCCTTTGAACTCTTCGAAGATGACTTCGTCCATACGGGAGCCGGTATCGACCAAGGCGGTGGCGATGATGGTCAACGAGCCGCCTTCTTCGAGGTTTCGCGCGGCGCCGAAGAAGCGCTTGGGTTTGTGCAAGGCGTTGGAATCCACGCCGCCGGAGAGGATTTTTCCGCTGGGGGGGACGACGGTATTGTAGGCGCGGGCCAAGCGCGTGATGGAGTCGAGCATGATGACGACGTCTTTTTTGTGTTCGACGAGTCGTTTTGCTTTTTCGATGACCATTTCCGCGACCTGGACGTGGCGGGTGGCGGGTTCATCGAAGGTGGAGGAGATGACCTCACCGTGGACGGTGCGTTGCATATCGGTGACTTCTTCGGGTCGTTCATCGATGAGCAAGACGATGAGGACGGTATCGGGGTGATTGCGATGGATGGAGTTGGCGATATCTTGCAGCAGCATGGTCTTACCGGCGCGAGGCGGTGAGACGATGAGGCAGCGTTGACCTTTTCCGATGGGCACGAGCAAGTCGACGATTCGCGTGGAGTTATTGCGTGGTCCATCGAGGATTTCGAGGTCGAACTTGGCGGTAGGATACAAGGGGGTGAGGTTGTCGAAGAGGATTTTGTCGCGGGCGACTTCGGGGGCCTCGCCATTGATTTTTTCGACTTTGAGCAAAGCGAAGTAGCGTTCGCTTTCCTTGGGGGGGCGGACGGTGCCCGAGACGCTATCTCCGGTGCGCAAGCCGAAGCGTCGGATTTGGGAAGGGGAGACGTAAACGTCGTCGGGTCCGGGAAGGTAATTATAGTCGGGCGCACGCAAGAAGCCGAAGCCATCGGGCAGGCATTCGAGAACGCCTTCCCCGAAGATACTTCCATTTTTCGCCGCCTGGCTTTGCAGAAGCGCGAAAATAAGCTCTTGTTTACGGAGGCCGGCGCCTCCTTCGATATTGAGCTCTTTGGCGAGCTGAACAAGCTCTACCATCGGCTTCTGCTTCAACTCTCGAAGATGCATGGGCTGAGTGTCCTCCACCCCCACGTTGTCACGCGCTGATTCATCACATTCGGTCTGGCGTGTGAACGATCCGTGAGGGTTGTTGTCGAGGGGCACGGCTCAAAACGTTTATGGAATTCAGAGTCCCCGCGGGAGACAAGCCGCGCCGTTGAGATGTCGTTGAAGAAAAACGGGGACGTGTTCGCGGACTACGAACACGTTTCTCCTATCGATCAAGCCGGGCGTCCTGTCAATCTGAGAAACGATCGAAATCGTCTTCGGCGAATCGTAGGTGACGAATCGAGGGTCATCTTCCCAACCGAAGGCGTTGGCGTTTTTCGCCCCACGCGCCTGCCCGCTCATCGAAACGTCCTGCCACGTTTGCGCCGCAAACCTCGCATCGACCCTGTGCATCGATCCGATACGACAAAATCCGATATCCATCACGTTCGATGATGCGCGTGGCACACGCTCCGCAAACGGTGGATTGACCGTCGATATCGCGAATATTGCCGGAATAGACGTGAATCAGGCCCTGCTCGGCGGCGATGGTTCGAGCAAGAGCGAGGGTCGATGCCGGTGTGGGGGCCGTGCCTTTGTGGCGATACGCGGGATGATACGCGGTGAAGTGCAGAGGCGTTTCGGATCCGAGATGGCGTGCGCACCACGCGCATAAGCGACGTATTTCGTTGGGGTCATCGTTTTCGCCCGGAACGATCAAGGTCGTGATTTCGAGCCACGTCTTGGAATGATTGCGAATCCACGCGAGCGTATCGAGCACGGGCTCGAGATGAGCGAAGCATAATTTTTGGTAGAATCGATCGGAGAACGCTTTGAGGTCGACATTGGCGGCGTCCATCTGGGAGAAGAAGGCGGGACGCGCTTGGGGTGAGATATAGCCCGCGGTGACGGCCACGGTTTTGATCCCTTGTCGACGACACGCTTTGGCGGTGGCGATGGCGAATTCGGCAAAAATGATTGGCTCGTTGTAGGTGAAAGCGACGCTTTTGCATCCAGCGGATACGGCAGCATCGGCGATCTGTTCGGGAGAAGCCTGGTCTTGAAGACGATCCACCTTCATGGCGTGGGAAAGGTCCCAGTTTTGGCAGAAACGACAGCCGAGATTGCATCCTGCGGTGCCAAAGGAAAGGATGCTCGAGCCGGGATAAAAATGGTTGAGAGGTTTTTTTTCGATGGGGTCGACACAAAACCCGGAGGCCCGACCCCAACTCGTCATCACGAGCTGGCCACCACGATTCTCTCGAATGAAACAAAAACCGCGTTGCCCATCTTTCAACCGGCATTCCCGGGGGCATAAATCGCATTGCACTTTGCCGTTGGAAAGCCGATGCCACCATCGCGCCCGCACGACACCCGGAGCCAACACCTCGAAGTCATCGCGATCATCGTCCACGCGCTTAGTCTACGCGAGTGAGATTGGTCTGCAATCACGGGTGTGGTGAACGCCTCCCTCGTTCGATCGGGTGGCGGGTGGAAGCAGGAGCTTATGCAAGGATAGCGATGACGAGGGCGAAAGGATCGAAGCGATGTGGGAAGGGGAAGGGGGAAGAAAAGGGGGGCGCAGGGAGATTTAATCAATCTTTTCGGCCACCTACCGGTCGAGGGCCGGTGGGTGTCGCGGGATTGCTCGCGGCCATGAGCTGCTGTTGTTGTTGCTGAAGGAATTGCGCCACGCCTTTGGAACGCTCGATCGCGAATTGTTTGACTTGACGATCCGGTGAACCGGCGAGCGCGTTGAGCAACTTGGTCACCTTGTCGATCTGGCGATCTTGGAACAAGGCTTCGAAGTAATTATTCGCCAGGCGAACGTCGCGCATCATCTTCGGTTCATGCGGCTGCAGCAAGTCGATGACTTTTTTCAAGTTGCCCGTCTGTCCGTACAGCGCGGAGAGGACGAGAAGCGCGAGGGGATCATCGGGGTTGCGCTCGACACCTTTTTTGGCAAATTCGATGGCGCGTTCCCTCGTTTCTTCGTTTGCCGAGAAAAAGCCTTGAAGGGCGATGAAAGGCGCGGCGTTTTTCGCATCGGCACCGCTGGAGGCCTCCTGCTCGATCATCTCGATGGCCTTGGCTTCATCGTGCCGATCGCGCAAAAATTGGAAGTAATAGGCCCAGGCATCGACACAGCGGCGATCGATGGAAATGGCTCTACGAACCATTTCGTTTTCTTCGTCTTTGTTGTCCTTCTCGTGGGCTACTTTGGCGAGGTGCAACGAGGGATAGGGATTGTCGGGCATCAAGTTCTGCGCGCCCTTGAGGGTTCCCTCGGCTTTGTCGAAGGCCTTTAGCTGGAGCTGGGTGGCACCCAACGCGAGCCAATCGTCGCCCGTCGCTTCTCCCGAGGCGATGAGAGTGCCGAGGACTTTTTCGGCTTTGTCGAGGCGTCCGTATTTCATGAGTTCCTGGGCATAGATGCGGGCGCGGTTGAGGTCTTCTTGATCTTGCTTCCAATGTTTCTCGAGTCCGGCAAGCAGATCTTCGAGGCCGATGGCGATGGGACGTCCTTGATCGTCCTGCACCTGAACCGCCGGACCGTTGAAGCCGAGCAACTTCCACATTTGCTCTTGGGTCACGCCCACGGGACCTTTTTCGAGCTGTGCTTTGAACTCTTCGGTGGGCTGGGTGACGGGCACCACGATCAGCGCGTTGCCGGGAACCCCATGGGGGAAAGCGGAGACGGGCGCGACGATGGCGGCTCCTCCGGCGAGTTGGACCCCCAGGGCGTTTCCAGGTGCTCCTCCCGGCAAGCCGGCCGGTGGCATTCCATTCGGGTTGGGTTGTGTGTTGCCTTTGCCTGAAGCTTGCATCGATTTCTCCTCGTGTCAGACGATCGCGTCGGGGCGCGAGAGGCTATCACGCGGACATCCAGCTTGCACCGTCATCGACGGGGATTGGGTGTCTTGGTGCTCGCGAACCAGCCCGGCGGGCCTTGGGCGATTAAGTCATAAGCTACTGGATTAATTGATTTTTTCCGGGGGCGGCACCAGTCTGGTTTTCGCCTCCTGCTCGGCTTTTCGAAGCAATAGCTCTTGCTCTTTCTTGAAACGGCGTCGCTTTTCGCGACGTCGGCGCGGGGGATCTTGAGGTTTGGACATGGCCCCTCATTTAGCGCAATGCCCGCGCGAGGGAAGATCAATCTTGTGATCGGAGGGAATTTTTCGAAGGGGAGGATCTAGCCGAAAACTCCCCCATCGTGCCCCCATAGGGCGCCGGGAAAGTCCATGAAGTTCAGAAAAATACGGGCGGAAGGGACATCCAGACGCTTGGAAAGAAGGGAGCAAAGGGTTTCGCTGAGCTGACGGGTCTGGTGGGGCGTCAGCTTTCCCACGCTGCGTACCTCGACGAGACAGGTGGGGCCGGTTTTTCCGCCCATCGTCATACAGGCTACGCGGTCGAAGAGCGTCATGACGTAGCTTTCGGGCTTGCTCAAGAGTTTGGCTATTTGCGACGAGCACTCCTGCAGCAGCGCGGGAATGGTTGCTTCGTCGACGGGCGCATTGGTTCGGACCATGAGCAGAGGCATGGGTGATGTTGATAGACGAAGTGGTTAGCAAATGCGAGGGAGCAAGTCGCCGGAGGGGACGGATAGGATGCGTTGGCCGCCGATGGCGGTATGCAGGATGACGTGGGCTTCGCCTTCTTGCACGGTACCGATGGCGCATGCGTTACGGCCCAAAGGATGGGCTTGCATCGCTTGAAGGACAGGCGTCGCGCCTTGTTCGGGGACCACGCCTACGAGCACGCCTTCATTCGCCAGATGCATCGGTTCGAGGCCAAGGATTTCGCATGCGGCTTGCACCCCAGGCCCAAGCGGTACGGACGTTTCTTGAAGATGCACGCATACCGACGACTGTTTTGCGATTTCGTCGAGCACGGCGGCGAGTCCTCCTCGCGTCGGATCGCGTAAGCAATGCACGCCGGCAAACGCTTGCAGCATATCCTGCACGAGGCCATGAAGCGCGGCGGTGTCGCTTCGGCACGCCACCTCGAGTCCGGAACGTTCTGCCATGACGGCCACGCCGTGAGATCCGATGGGACCGCTGAGCAGCACGACATCGCCCGGACGCGCGAAGCTTCCGCTGACATGCACATCGGGCGCGATGATGCCGATGCCCGCGGTATTGATGAATAGTTTGTCCGCCTTTCCCCGTGGCACCACTTTCGTATCGCCTGTCACGATCGGGACACCTGCTTGTCGCGAAGCTTCCGCCATCGAATCGATGACTCGCACGAGAACATCGGTGGGAAGCCCTTCCTCCATGATCAGGCCCACGCTCAAGGCTATGGGATTGCCTCCTCCCATCGCCACATCGTTGAGCGTCCCATGGACCGCCAGCTTTCCAATGTCTCCACCTGGAAAAAACAATGGATCGACGACATAGGAGTCCGTGCTAAAGGATAGTCTATATCCGTTTACGGATAGTTCTGCCGCATCATCGAGACGCGCCAACGCGGAATTTCTCAAACGAGGAAGCAGCATTTCTTCGATCAGCCGACGCGACGCTCTTCCTCCTCCGCCATGATCGAGCAGTATCATTTCGTCGTTGCGCATGAATCACTCCGGTTTCTTGGATCGCAGGGAAAGACCCACCCGATACGCTTTCGCCACGGTAGCCCCCAGACCGTGATACGTCTTACGACCCGTCGCATATACCAGGGGATCGATCTTGGATACGTCGGGCACCCCCCGGACCAAACAATCCTCGTCCACATAGGTCTGAACGATCTGTCCCACGATCAAGTCGTGGGTTCCGAGCGTTGTCATCTGTTCGACGCGACACATCAGATTCACCGGACATTGGGCGATCATGGGTGCTTCATGGCCATCGCGGTACATGACGTCGATGCCGGCTCGTGAGGTTTTGTCTTCTTCGCGACCAGAAACGATGCCGAAGTAATCGACCCATTCGGCATGCTCGACCTTGGGAACATTGACGGAGAAAAGTCCGTGAATGGTGAGCCCTTCGTAGGTGAAGCGCTGTTTTCGCACCGCCATACTGAGCATGGGAGGTTGCGCGCATGCCATGCCAGTCCAAGCGACGGTCATGAAGTTGGGTCGGTTGTTAACCATGACGCCCACGACCACCGCGGGCATGGGAAATAGGAAGGTTTGGGCACCCAGTGCTGTCTTTTCAACCATGGGCTGACCGTAGCAGCATTGATACGCTTGGGGTTCCGAACTCCATGGTTTGGGCGTTTTCCCGCTTGGACTTCCCCGCTGCGCTGTGGCAACCACCGATGGCTCGTCGGATCGCGCCCCAGGCACCCGTGGCCTGCTGGCATTGTCGCACCGATGGCTCGGTACTCGACAACGATCGGGATCCTGGGATACAACACCGAACCATGGCGGTTTCTCCTTCTGATCTGCGCACGATCCCTCTTTTTCAAGACATTTCCGAGGAGCATCTCACCTCGTTGCTCGGCGTGTTCGAACGACGCCAGCACGACAAAGACGAGATCCTCTTTCGGGCCGGTGATAACCCCACGGATCTACTTTTGCTCGTACGAGGAGAAGTCGCCCTATTCGAGGGCGATACCGTCCGCTTCCGTTTGCGGCCCATCGCCCTCATCGGTGAATTGGGGGCGATTACCGGTCTGCGACGTTATACGACCGCACGCATCACCGAACCCTCCGAAATATGGCGAATCCCCACCCAATCGTTGCTCGATTTTTTCGAAACTCACGGAGATGTCGCGTTTCCTTTCTACCACGGCCTGCTCGGAATCGTTGCCAATAAGGTTCGTCGAGATGCGCGCCGTATCGAAGAGATGCGCGCCAATATCGTCCGCACCCAAAAAGCCATGAAACGAATGCGCGACCTGGTCCTCGAATCGGAAGACACGTCGTTGAGCAAACCCATCCACGATACCCTCGAAGAACTGATCGAACGCAATCGTCGCTGGCATTACCTCGTCGAACCAGCAAAATCACTGCAAGCCCGAGTTCGTTTCGATGATGGCTCCATGGCCCCCGTGGTGGAGATGTCCGACGGCTGGCTGCTTCTCGACAATTCCGCATCGGGAGCGCACGAGGTCGGTGCCCATTGGAGCGCCGTGCTCGTTCTTCCGTCAGGCGAGATCCCCATTAGCGGAACCGTAGAAAGTACGGATGACAAGGGCATCATGATCGCACTCGATCTATTGATTCGCGAATATGCCGCCACGTTGGAAGACTATCTGACACGTCTTCACATGCTCGACTTCGTGGTCTGATCTTGCATCGCGCACGACCGCGTGTGTCGATCGCCTGCCGCGTTCACCTCGATTCGATGGGATCCCAAGGGACTTCGTGATCGCGAAGAAAGCGAAGATTGATCGCGTTGATCAACGCATGGGCGATGCACGGTCCGATGAGTGAACCGATGGCCGCGTACATGAGCCCGAAAGCAAGACCTATCACCGTTGCCCACAGGGCCCATACCCATCGGCTGGGTCCACGAGTTTGGTGCAGGATACCAAATACCAAGGCTTGCGGAACGATTCCGACCCAGGGCGTAAGAAACGAGCGAAACAGAAGCTCCTCCCCCGCGCTCGACAACAATGCCAACAAGACAATCAACCCTGGTGAGAGCTGTTGGGCCACGGGCCGCAAGTCACGGTGAAGCCGTCGCGCCCATCGCGTGTGCCGGACCGACCATCGCGTGGCAGCCACGGTGGCTACCCCGAATACGATTCCGAGGGTCGCCGACAGGCTTTCGCGTAACCATGGCGAAAGTCGAAGCATGGGAGATGGGTGGAGCAGCGGATTGGGTCCGTGCATCGCTATCGACGCCACCGCGCCCACCACGACCAATACGGTGGACAATCCCACCAGAAGCCGCTTCCAACTCTCCATGGTTGTGATGAATATCCTCAGGGCATCTGGCGCAGTCGCTCCCACACCCCATCGGCCGCGGCAAGGACTCGTTGCGAAATCTTCTCTCGATCCAGATCCAAAAACTCACCGCGATGCATGCGAACCTTTCCGCTCGTTATCGTCGCCCACACCGGTGATTCCGTCATTCCAAACACCCAATGACCATCAAAGGTGCTTGCGTCGAGAACGGTGGGCGGATCGTAATCGATCACGCATAAATCCGCGGGTGCTCCTGCTTGAATCGAACCGAGCCGTGGCTCTGCGAATATTTCTCGAGCGAGTAACACATTGTTTTCAAACAACAATTTTCGAGGAAGCGCAAATCCTACCGTGGGATCTTTGCGTGCATGTCGGATCATCAAGTACGCGGACTTGGCGGCTCGGAGCATGTTCGAAGCCATTCCATCGGTACCGAGGGCAACGCGAACACCGCGTGCCATGGCGCGTTGCACATCCAAGTGGCCCACGGCGTTGTTCGCGTTCGATTCGGGATTGTGAACGAGCCAAGCTTGTGCGGCCGCAATGCGATCGAGTTCGGCATCGGTCAAATGGATACCGTGGACCAAAATGCTATTTTTTCGGAGTAGTCCGTGGGCTTCGAGCCGTTCGATGATGCCTTTTCCAAACTGTTCCCGCGTTCGGGTGACGTCGGCCCCATCCTCGGCCACATGGATATGAATGGGTGTAGCGGGGTCCACCTGTCGAGCCGCAAGAGCAAGCGTTTGTTCGGAAACGGTGAACGATGCATGCAAGCCGAGCAGGGCCCCGTGGGCTCGGTGGCTTTGACAATCTCGCACGAATTGCGCGTTTTCTTGCACGCCATCGACGGCTCCCTGATCCCCGTTTCGATCCGTCACTTCGTAGCAGAGATTCGCGCGAATCCCCGCTTCATCGCATACTCGCGCCAACGCTTGTAGCGATCCTCGGATGGCATTGGGGGAAGCATGGTGATCGATGATGGTCGTGGTTCCCCAACGGAGGCAATCCATCACCGGGGGATAGGCGCCGGCCTCTACCGCTTCGAGATCGAGGGCTCGATCCAAACGCCACCAAATTCCTTCGAGAATTTCTGGGAAGTTGCGCAGCGGTGTCGTGGCGGCAATCGGCATGCCGCGAGAAAACGTGGAATACAAATGATGATGGGCATTGATGAGTCCCGGTACGATCACCTTGCCGTCCGTGGACAATCGCGTGGCATCGTTGTTACTCGCCGCCAACTCGGAAAAGGGTGCCACCCGCTCGATCCGATCGTTTGCGCACAAGACGCCGGCATTCGGTACGACGGAATTGCCAGGGGTATTGGTGAATACGGTGGCCGGGCCTACAAGCAGCTTTTTGGACATCTTTGACTCCACGCTTTTCATTCTTCGATCGACGAGCCACGAGGTTCGACCCTTTTGCCACGGGGTGCATCGGCAAAACCTCGGGCCCTATCGTATACCAGACGGCCGCGCACATAGGTGGTGGTCACGCGACCTTGCCATTGCATACCTTCGAACGGTGTATAGGGCTGGCGGGTCACGAGGTCTTTGGCGCGCACAGTCCATAGGGGACGCGGATCGAAAACCACGACATCCGCATCGTTGCCCGGCTGTAGTCCCCCTTTTCCGGCCAACGAATGAATTTGTGCTGGATTGGAGGACAATAGCCTCATCGCTCGCGCCAGAGAGAGGCGGCCTCGCATCACCCCTTCGCTTAGCAGATACGGCAAAAGAAGTTCGACTCCAGGCACGCCCCCATAATCGGTCCAGATGGATCCGGTTGTTTTTTCCTTCGGATAGGCTCCAGGCGCATGGTCCGTGGCTACCATGTCGAGCGTGCCATCCGCCAGTCCTTCCCAAAGAGCTTGTCGATCGGCGGCACTTTTGACGACCGGCGCGGTTTTGAGCAGTCCTCCCAAACGCTCGAGATCCTCGACGGTAAACGCCAGATAATGGGGGCAGGTTTCCGCCGTGATCGGGACCTGTCGTGCCTTGGCACGTCGAATGAGATCGACTCCTCGACCGCAAGCCAGATGCACTACGTGAAGCGGCATTGCCGTTCGCTCCGATAGCTCGATACACGTTTGAACTCCTTTGGCTTCCGCCTCGGCACTGCGTGCTCTTGCATACGAAGCTGGCATTCCGGCTGGATCTTGCGCTTGTTCGCGCTCGGTGGCTTGCAATACGTCTTGACGGTCTTCCGCATGGACTCCCACGCGCATCCCGCGACGACCAGCTTCCTCCAATACGATCGCAAGCTGATCCGCATCCACATCACGGAACGTATCCATTCCGGAAATCAGATAGGTTTTGATCGATCGGACACCGCGCGATCGAAGTTCGTCGAGACGGCGGCTCACCGAATCGCGGTCGAAATCATTGCCCCGCACGCCTCCCCACAAGGCAAAATCTACCCATGCTTTGGGCGCCACCACGGAATATTTTTCATCGTAAGAGCTTCCGTCCGTCACCGGAGGCAACGACGTACACGGCATATCGACAATGGTGGTGACGCCACCGGCAGCCGCCGCGCGCGTTCCGGAGGCAAAATCCTCCCGGTGGGTAAACCCCGGGTCGTCGAAATGAACGTGACCATCGATAGCGCCCGGAAGAAGCCACGCGCCCTGCAGGTCAATATCTTCGCAACCCTTTTCCTGGGGGCCATCCCAACACGCGATCGTACCATCGCGAATGGTCAAACTCCCTTCTCGTGGTCCGTCTTGGGTCGGTAGACGAGCGTTGACGAATCGAAAAACAGTTGGATGAGTCATGATTTCTCGCAAGCGCAGCAGGGCTCCATGTCCTGAAATGGGGACAATATGCGGATTTCGCAAGCCAAACCAGCCTGATCCGAGGTGTCGTCACCCATTCGAACGCGGAGGGTACTCACGAGGTCTTCGCGCGGCTACACTCGCCCCATGACGATTCGACTGCACGTCAACATTGACCATATCGCTACTGTCCGCAACGCGCGTGGGACACGCTATCCGGATCCGATTCACGCGGCTTATGTATGCGAAGACGCTGGCGCCGACGGCATCACGGCCCACCTTCGAGAGGATCGTCGGCACATGGTGGATCGGGATATCGAACGATTGCGGGAGAGCATAACGACGTTGTTGAACTTGGAGATGGCAGGAACGGACGAAATGATCGGGATTGCGGAACGAATTCGTCCCGATTGCATTACGCTGGTTCCGGAGCGTCGTGAAGAACGCACGACCGAGGGGGGACTCGATGTGGTGGGTCAACGCAAGCAGATGGAGAAGGTGGCGGAGCGGGCGCGCAAGGCGGGGATTCGCGTGAGTTTTTTCATTGCTCCGGAAGAGGCGCAACTCGTGGCTTGCCGTGATCTTGGTGCCGAGCAAGTGGAGCTTCATACGGGGGAGTACTGCAATCTATCCGGAAACGGACAGCTAGAGGAACTCGAGCGATTGCGGCATGCCGCTCGAGTTGGGCACGAACTGGGGTTATCCATTGCGGCAGGTCATGGGTTGACTCGATTCAATCTCCCGGCCATTGCCGCCATTGCCGAGATCGAAGAAGTCAATATCGGCCACGCCATCATTGCCGATTCCCTGTTCATGGGGCTCGGCTCGGCGGTTCGCGCCATGCGCGAAGCCCTGAATCGTGGTCTGGCTCTTCGCGAAAAGTAGGGTCCTTGTCGCTGATTTTGACGAAAGGCTTTCCCGAACAGCCCATGAGGGTCATCATGCACCGCGTTCTTTCCCGTGAACAAATCCGCTCCTTTGACCGCGTGGCGATCGACACCTGCCAGGTGCCCAGCGTCGTTCTCATGGAGAACGCGGGGCGGGGGGCTTTCGAAGTGGTTCGCACGTTGCTCGAGGACAACGATCACGTGCTCGTCGTTTGCGGATCCGGCAACAACGGAGGCGACGGTTTCGTGGTTGCTCGTCATTTGCTTACGGCGGGTTACAGCGTTTCGGTTTGTTTGATGTCCGATCCCGAAAAACTGCGGGGCGACGCGCGGCTCAACCATGATGCTTTCGTCGGGTTGGGGGGACATGTGGTTCTCTTGGAAGATGAAGCAGCGACCGTGGTGTTGGAAACGGAATTGCTACGCGCCGACCTGGTGGTGGATGCCCTTTTCGGCACGGGTCTCGATCGTGAAATTGGTGGTCGATACGCGGAAGCCATCGATCGCATCAACGCCACGGCAGCCACACGCGTGGCGCTCGATTTGCCCAGTGGACTGGATGCCAACAAGGGAACCGTGCTCGGAACCGTCGTGGTCGCCGACGCCACCATCACGTTTGGCGCTCTCAAACTCGGCTTGTTGACACCCATGGGCGCCCGTCTCGCCGGTGAGATCCACGTGGCTTCCCTCGGCGTGCCATCCTCGATCGTCGAACAAGTCGGGCATGAAGCGGAAGTGCTCGTCGAGGCGCCTTTACGAAATATCGGGCGACAAATCCGGGAACAAGCCCGCATTCTCGCCGATGATGCGGTGGGGATCGTCGTTTCGTCGGAAGAAGATGTGTGGGCGATGCGCGCGGCGTTTTGTGGCGCGTTGCGAACAGCTCCTGGCCGCATCCACCTGATGGGTCCTCGTCCGGTATTGAACGCCGTTCGCGATTGCCAGGGCTACGCGAAACTTCTGGAATTGGATTCGAAAAGCAATGCCAAAGGATATGAACAACTCCTCGAATCTTGTGATTCCATAGTCTTTCCCGCGGCTTCGGAAGACGATGCTCGGTGGATCGATCTCGCTCGCAAACACTTCGATGGCTCGATCGTGGTTCGCCCCTCCCATCGCGTGGGGAAAAAGCCGAAACCCTTTCATGCATCGGGTGGAGATGTCCTTTTGATCCTTGGATTGGATGAGCTTGGCGCGTTGCTTGGCGCAGACCGTGATGCGGTGGATGCCGATCGATTTGCTTCCGTTCGGGAAGCGAGAAAGGTTTGCCATGCCACCATTGTGCTTGTCGATACCCAGCCAATCCTTGGGATTGCCGATGCTCCCTTGGGCGTATGGGGCAAACGAGTCGATGCGCTCGACTCGGATGCCTTTCGCGCACTCGCTTGCGGCATGATGGGACGGTTCTCGAGTTGGTGCGAAGGCAGCATGGCCGCTTTGCTCGGACTGAATGCGCTCGCCACGGCTGTGCAATCTTGGTGGGAAAAGCGGGATGGGAAAGGCAATCCACGGATTGAAGAGATCGCCGAACAACTCGCGGAGGTGATGTAACCCGGGCGATCCCGAGTCGGTGAAACCGAATATTATATCAACAAATTCAATTAGTTATATTGTATTCGCCGGGACAACGGAGATCGCTTCCGACACGTTGCCGTTCCGCTGTGGACCGTCACCGATCGGCATTCACAGTAACGGTTGTCGCCTTGGGATCGGCCCCATCTTGCTGGGCGGGAAGCGCGACCGTTCCGGTGGTGATCAAGCCAGTTTTCGACGGCAAGTCTTCTGGTAAGGGCCATCTGGCTTCGGTGGTGGAATCCTCGAGCTTGGCGGTAGCCGTAATCCACGGTCGAGTCATGGGTGAGGAACTAGCGTTGAATACGCAGGCCTTGACGACGAATCGATGGGGATCCGCGGGGTCGAGATTCGCTTGCACGGAGCAGACCCGAAGGGGTCGCGTGGCTTGTACGATTTGCTCAATCGACTCCACCATCTCCTCTCGGCCTTCTTGCCGAAGTTTTTCGAGTCCTTCCGCCACCCGCTCGTCGCCCAAATACGCGAGCATTTTCGTACCATGCAAACGCACGCTCGGCGTATTGGCCGTCATCGACAGTTTGTAGAAGGCGTCGGCGGGAGCCGGCTTGGCTTCTTGTCCGAGCATGCCGCTGACGAAAGAGGTAACGGAATAATCGTCCCCGCGGCCGCGCACGCGCCACTTGACCGCACGCCCTGGCCCAAGACGCCCCTCCCAGAACAAGTCTTGTTTGTCGACCACCCGCGCTTTGCGACCGTCCCTTGGACCGAGAATGAAGTCCACCACCATGACGATATCCTTCAAGTCCTCCGACGAGTTGTTCACGACAGCGATCTCGGGATACATCGAAGGTCGTTCGTAAGAAGTGGGACCTGGTCGGTTGTGAGCGAGCACGGACATTCGTGGTACGCCCTCGGCCCACAGCGGTGAATCGGCGCGGTCGCACGAGCAAGGAGGCGGTGGAGGCACGACAGCCACGGGTTCGGCCACGATGGAAGGCGAAGCGCTGGTCAAAGGCTCGGAAGCTGGCACTGGATCCGCGGGTTCACGCACGTCTGTCCCACTGGCTTGCGGATCCGACGGCGAGGAGAACAACAAGTTTTTGCCGATGAGAATAGCCACGGCCGCCATCGCTGCCATGACCCCCGCGGTGGCAAATAATCCGCGTAGACTGGTGCCATCGGGTTCCGGCTCCCCCAATTCGGCGGGGGCTGCCTCCGGTACGGGAATCTCCGATGCCACCGTGATGGCTCGCACGCGGCCCGGTGCAAGACGCGCTTTCAATTCACCAAGGAGTTCATCACGCACGTGCTCGTGGGTTCGGTTGAACAACACGATCTTGGTCGCGATATCGCGACGTGTCAGGTAAAGCACGAGGCTGGCACTTACGGCCATTCCCATCACCATCACGGCAGGCAAGTCGGCCACCAGCGCTCGCAGCAGCAATGCGATGGGCACCCATGCGGCAAGAGCAGCGATGGTAATGGAGCGTTCGACCCGCATCCGACGGCGATGGCTTGTGATGTGGTCGAAGGCTGGGTCGCGCGCGAGACCCGCGAGCACCAGGCGATGGTATGGTGTAACGGAAGGGTCAAGCGTAAGGTGAACCAATCCGTCGGCATCCAATTCGACGGCGGCCACTTGATCGTAAGGGACGGTAATACGCTCGGAGGATGTGGCGGGGTAAGGAACGAATCCTTCCGTATAGCTGCTGATTCGGACGAATTGGATGCGTAATCCGTGTGCGACGCAGGACAGTTCGATGGTGCCTACCGCGTTGCTTTTTTCGTGGGCGATGGCCACGGCGCGCACGGGGACGGTGGTTGATCCGTACCGAGGCAAGACCGGTGAATCCTGACGGGAATACGATTCCCGGAAGGTAGACCGGGGTGTGTGTTGAACCGACACATCACGGGAAACCGGCGCATAAGAGGGGGTGGGAGGGGAAGGCCGTGCTGGTGGTTTGCGTTCGGATATTGTTTGCGCCTCGGCTTCGATCCGAGAGGCGACGGAAGGGAACGAGGGTGGGGCAGCAGGGAGTTGGTTTTCTTTGGTTTTCGGAGCAGCGGCCAAGGGCGCTGAAAGCACCGAAGGGGCTTGTTGTGTGGGCGCCGGCGGGCGAAAGGTTTCCGGTACGGGAGTGGAAAGAAAAGGATTTTTCTTAGGTTTTTTACGAGTTTTTTTGGGGAGAGTTGCCGACGACGGTGCGAAAGGAACGTCGGTATCCCCCATCAAGGCCGCGCTCGCGTCGAGCAAGGATGGTGGGGCGGTGGAAGCGCGGGTCGGACGTACGGAAGGGGAGAGGCGAGGTGGGCGCGCCGAAGCTTTCGGTGGCTCCTGGTTTACGGATTTTGCCTTTTTTTTGCGGCTAATGAAGAGAAGAACCCGTTCGACGCGTTGTCGCGTGCGCGATTTTTTTTTCAACGGAAGAACGGGGGCGAGTTTCATGATTCAGGCGGAAAGTAGTGTAGTGCGAGAACGTGAAAGATCCAGCGGAATGCAAGTCACATGGACTCCCCAGAATCCGAGGCGCGCGCTATCCTGCGACCATGTTGCATGCGCGAAGCTATCCGTGGGTGCTATGTGCTTGTGTGGCTATCGGCTCGGCTACCATGACCACGAGCGGCTCTGTTGGGGCGGAGCCTCCCACCAAACAAGAAGCACGAACCTTGTTTCAAGAGGCTCTCGCGCACGTGGCAGCGGGGGACTATACGACTGCCCTCGGCAAGTTGGAGCGTGTCGCAACCTTCAAACGCACGCCTCAGGTGGGATTCTATATTGGTTATTGCCACGAGAAGTTGGGCAAGCTGGTGATGGCGTTGGGCGAGTACCGAATTGCTCTCGCCGATGCGCAAGCTTCCGCGGCCAGCGATGTGATTGCCGAAGCCCAAGAAGCGATCGGTCGGGTGGAACCTCGAATTCCCAGATTGATCATTCATCGAGGCGATGGTGCCGCTACCGCAACCGTGCTCGTGGATAGAAAACCTCTTGGTGAGTCCGCGATCGGTCAACCCATGCCTTTCGATCCCGGAACGCGCGTGGTCGTGGCTCAGGCCGCGGGGTACCTTCCGTTTCGCCAAGAAGTCCGACTCGCGGAAGGCGAGAAAGCCACGATCGAAATCAAGATGATCAAACGAGCGCCGGGAGCGGCTGCTCCGATTCCCCCACAAAACACGCCAGAACGTACAGATTCATCTTCCTCGTCCTCCGTCGAAATCGATTCTCGAGAAGGATCGAATACCCTTGCCTGGATCGCAACCGGTGTCGGTGTCGTTGGACTCGGCGCCTCGGGTTATTTCATGGTGCAGCGCTCGAAAGCTATTTCCGATCTCGATGACGCTTGTGGAAGTGGGCGCGCGGCTTGCCCCTCCTCGATGAAAAAAACGTACGACACGGGAAAGCGGGATACGTTGTTCGCGAACGTGGCGCTGGGCGTAGGCGCGGCGGGAATCGTCACCGGGGCATTGTTGTTCATATTCAGTGGGGGCTCGCAACCAGACAATACGCTCACACAGCCCGATCAACCGGGATTGTCGTTCAGCCCGCAGCCACCACCACAAGGAGGCTGGGCAGGCGTGCGAATGGATGGACGATTCTAGGGATTGGGATTGGTGGATACAACACCCCCCTCGCAGCAAAATGCCGCGTGATGGGTGTCATCAGAATCCGAAACGGAAATACTACTTCTCGGTTTTCGGTGCATCCGCCGGGATCGGCTTTGCCGTCAAACCCTTCTTGTCGGCAGCTTCGCATCCGCCGCCCTTGACCGAAGTATCCTTGCCCGCGCGACGAAGGATTTTGAATTCCACGCGACGATTGGCCTCGTGGTTGTCAGGCTGCAGCTCACAATAGAAGCCGTAACCCACGGCGCGCATACGGTTTTTCTCGACGCCCAGCGCAACCAACGCGTCCATGACGGCCTTGGCTCGACGTTGCGTCAAGTTCTTGTTGTAGAACTCGTCGCCTTCTCGAGAAGCATGGCCGGCGACTTCCACGAAGTCGATATCCGCATGCTTCTTCATCACGTTGGCGATGTTTTCGATGAGGCTGTTGGAAGACGATTCGATCTCCGCCGAGTTCTTTGCGAAGTTAATCTTGTCATTGATCTTGATTTCGTCACCCTTGACCTCCACCAGCGGAGGAGGCTCGGGCGGAGGCTCAGGAGCCGCAACGGGCTCAGGCTCCGGAGGAGGAGGTGGCGCTGGAGGCGGTCCAGGCGGAGGATTGACTCCCACCTGCAACACGGCCTCCCCGCAACCCGTGGTCAGCATGACGCCAGAGGCGCCCAACACCAGTGCCATCGCAATTCCAAGCGTACGTAGTCTCAACATCGCAATATCTCCATCTACGGGCAGCTAGACTCCGGTGCCCGACACGGCGGGCTGGACTTGCGCGTGCTCACAGGCCCCGCGCACACTCAAGTGCTTCCATCTACAATGGAGCGCGAGTCGAACGCTACATAAATCGCTGATGAACGAAACGCCGTCGCCAAAAAATCTTTTGATAAAATATTTTTATGAATAATATCAAATAATTATGGGTGTATCGGACCACGAATGATCGCTTCCTGGACTCCGGGCTTTACCTTGACGCTCCCCTGGCTTTGCCGCCAAAGTCCGCGCTGGCGACAAGACTCGACCCTTCCCTAGATTTTTCGGAGTTGGCAACCCATGAATCCACGTTCGCTTTGGGCTTGGTTCGCACCCTTGATGGGCCTATTTCTGCCCACCAACGCGTTCGCCCATTTCGATCCCCAAGGCAACTACACGTTCGATCCTCGCGCGGTTCATACGGAAAGCTTCGAGTCCCTCCCTTCGTGGAATCCTGCTCAACCCGATCCCAACGCCATCAAAAATCTATTTACCTTGAACGACCCTGGCGCACTCGAAGGAAATCGTGTGGGAGCCGTATCTCCCGAATGGTGGGCAGAGGGAGTTCGTTTGCCCGTGACCCTCCCTCCCCTTCTCGCGTCTTATCGCATTCGACTTTGGATTCGATCCGGTTGGCTCGCAGCCACCTTCGTCGTGGATGATGCCGCGGACCCGCTGCAACGCTCCGTGGCGGATCTATCGGCAACCGGTCGATGCACCAGCGATGGTTGGGTGGAGATGGCAAGTGCGCCGGTGACCATCGATGGCCTAACAACGAGCGCAGCGTTTCTATATTTGATGGGCGATGCGCTCATCGATGGTTTTGAAATCGTTGAGGAAGGTGTGGTAAAGCCCAGCGCTCCATGTCTTGGCGCAAGAGACCTAGCCTGTGGAAAAGATGAAGTATGCATCGCAGGCCTGTGTCGTGCTGGAGATACGCTCGTCCCACATTGGCCCCCGCCAGCAGAACGGTCTCGCGTCGTAGACTTCCTATTCACCCGTTTGCAGTATTTTTTCGGCGGTCATCAAACGCGACGGGATCACTTGCCTGATGCTCTTGCCCAAGTCGAAGCGATGCGAACGGCAACGTCCGCGTGGGAGTTCTGGCATGGCTTCGCCACGGCCGTTCGCAAATTGCACGACTGGCATACCTCCGCTTCCGGAGCCATCCAATTCTTACAGTCCCCTTACGTCCTCAACGCGTGTTTCATAGAAGGCAAAGCCGATCTGTCTCAACACGCTTGGCCGTCCGACTCCTCCTCGTTCGATTGGCTCGTTTCTCACGTGGGACCCGACCGAAACGTAGGCCTCAAACCAGGAGATCGTCTCGTCGCCATCGATGGAATGCACCCATTGCAATGGGCTCGATCGTTGATCGATGTCTCTTGGGATTGGTGGCAAGCGGATGATGACCGAGTCAATGCGGAATTCGCCGAGGTCATTCGAGGTCTCATTCCTAAGTACGCACAAAACTTCTCTATCGTGCGATGCCATGCCGAGACGGGAACATGCGATGATACCCCCGATCTGATCGAGGTCTCTTCGTTGCCTCGACGCGACGAAATCGATGAACCACTCGTTGCCTGCGACAACCGGCCCTCGTATCACCTTGTCCAAGGCCCTGATCCAACCACGCATAACGTGGGCTGGAACGTTTTCGTGGGCCTGCTCGAAGACTCCCAACCAGGGGAAAACCTATATGGAATCACCTGGGATTCGCTTTGGGGACCCACCACCACCCCCATCTTTCTCAAAGCCAATGAAACGTTCAAAGCCAACGCTCGTGGTGTCATCCTCGATCATCGCGCGGGCAATGGAGGCACGATCGACGCCCCTGAAGCGATTACGCAACTCGTGCGCGAACCGCTCGATATCGCCATCTTCATTCACGATCGACCTTGGGCCGATTACGAGGGAGCTTCCACCGTCGAAGAAGGACTCGCCATCTTCGAACGTTATAAAAAAAACACCCACTACCCTGATCTCACCTATTCGGTCGGTAGCGCGAAAGCAAAACTCGATCTTCCCGTGGCGCTGCTTCAACACCGTGACGGTTCCGCGAGCGACTACCTTCCCTTTGGTATGAAAGGATCGCCGCGCGTTCGCATTTTCGGACCACAACCTACCGCGGGCGCTTTTTCGTCCTTCTTTCAAATGGCGCTCGGTGGAAATATGCGCTTGAGTTTGGCCTCCGGTGACACCATCGCTTACGACGGTCAAGCGCTCATCGGACATGGTGTGGAACCAGATGAAATCGTCGTTCCCTTGCAGTCCGATCTGATTCACGGAAAAGACACCCTCTATCTCCGAGCCCTCGCCTGGCTTCGTTCGGAGCTGGACCCATGAAGCGATACCTTCCCCTTTCGCTGATCGCTTTTGCCCTTGTGGCTTGCGAAACGAACGAACAGCCCAATCCCGCGCCCACCGTCGATATACCCGTGGACGCCGCTGCCGAAACTACGATAATCGATGTATTTTCCGAGGATGTCTTTTTGCCTCCCACCGAGGCCGGACCCTTTCGCCGATCCGTTTTGCTACGAAGTCCGTTTGGAAACCTGGCCCACACGGACAACTTGCTGCTCGATGGCGACATGGAAATGAGTGTGGCCCAAGGTCAGACGCCATGGCGCGTGTTGGGGCTCGGCGGCCAAGTATCCGTGCCTGTCGAAACCGGAGGACGATGTCGATCCGGATTGAGATGCATTGCGCTGTCCGCCAAAGCCAACGCCGCCTTCGGTGTTGGTGTAGCAGCGCGCAATCTGCCCCTCGAGTTCTGGCTTTGGGCCAAAACGCCCGGCGCGTGCTCGGCACTCACCGTGTATATGTTCTCCGCCATGACCATGAACATCACGCAGTTCCATCAAGTCCAGGCTGATAATCCACAACCCGACGCCTCGGGTTGGTGCCGCTTTTCTGCCCTGCGAAGCGCTTCCGATGAGTCCATCGGGATTTATGTGGAAGCCAAGGTCACCTCTGTTCAACAAATCTTGATCGACGACGCCGTATTGCGCCCCGCCGACGCCTCCTCCCCTACCACCAAAGGGCTGATCGCCGTGCGCCCGCAGGTTCATCAACGCATTGTCAATAGGCTAGCACCGTGGATGCGACAGCGATGGATCGGCCCGCCTCCGCCGTGGCCTCAAGGACCATAAAGAAAGATATCCCCCGTACGACAAACCACCACGAACCTGTTTGGCCCCGCGGCCGCCAAGTCAACCGGTGTTGCCAACGACGATCGAGACGCGAATCGTACTGTGCCGTTCGTCGATATCACGCCAACTCGTCCATCCGCTCGCACAAACGCAACTTGCCCCGAACGATCTGCCAACAACGGCGGGCTCGGTAGCCCATACGACGGAATCACACCCCCATCTCCCTCGGAAACGTCGGGGGACGTGTCCAACGCTACTTCTCGATCCAACGTCGTCGACTCCGATGAATAAACGATGCCCGCGTGGGAGGCCACATGGACAGTCCCGCTTTCCCCTACCGTGGGCGGTCCCTCGAGCCCAACCACAAACCATCGTGTCACTGCAACCCCAGTCGTTGGATCCATGGCCACCAATCGCTGCCCATCCACCACAGCCAATAATTCCCCCTTGCTGCTTCGCACGAAACCTTCTCGCACACTGCCTCGAAACGTACCGATCCGATAAGGAGGCAACGAAAAAGACCACCGCATCACATCCCCACCGTCGGTGGTCACCAACACGGAACGTCCGTCACTGACAATACTGCCCACCAGTCGATGACCCACATCTGCCCGCTGACCCACGGAACCGTCACGATCAAGAACGATGAGTTGGGAGCCCACCGCCACCACGACAGTACCGTCTTCTTTGGGCAATGGATGGGTTGGAGCGATGGCACCGAATCCGGATAAATCCGTTTGAAAACGCATAGTTCCATCTGGTCCGAAGCCCCATGCTCGTCCCAACGATGTCAGTACCACACGCGTTCCATTCGACGTTATTACGGGCTCGGTGGAAGCGACGCTCATGCCCAACTTCTGACGCCATTGTTCGCGCCCGTTCCGATCCAATTGCACCAATTCGGCGACGGCGCTGGCGATCACCATCGCACCGGTTTCATCGACCGCGACCGGTAGTGTGGTGCCTCCTCGAACACGCTGATGCCACAGCAGCTTGGGAGACGAAGGAAGCTGAGCCACCAAGCCCGTACGCGAACCGTTCACCCGTGCCATGGGGTGCGGGCCAGCAGGCGGTCCTACGATAAGATGAATGGGCAGATTCACTTTCGTGTCGTCGGCCTCGGCAAACGAGCTGACCGCACCTATCGTGGCGACGAATGCACAAGCCATGGCGAGTCCACGGGTCATTTGTTTTCCCTGCTGCTTTGCCAGCATTTCAGCCATCCTCACCATTGTCCAAAAACCGTTTCTCCCCCACGTCGTCGTTCCTGGGGATTGAACATGCGCCGGTTTCGAAACCTTCTCGTCGTTGTTCACGTTCAGCTCAGGATGCGTCTTTGCCGTCAACGACCTTTCAACAGGAAGTCGACATCGATTTCCGGGACTGTTTTTCCACCTGCGGATTGCACATCGGCGACGCGACCAAACACGCGGATGAAGTCGCCTTTCGATAGAGGCTCCGTCCCGGCATATAAGAGACGAGCAAGGCAAGGAGGTGCGGAGCACGTGCCCGTGGCGTCGAGTAAGATCACACGAATGGAGCTTTGTGAACGCGCTTCGATGACCTCACCTCGAAGCACGACCTGTTTGCCACGATACGCCGCTGCCTCTTCCATCACCCTACGAGCCTCGACCTGCGAGTTTTTTTCGAAAGTATTGGCTTCCTCCTCCAGACGTTCGACACGCTTGACGCTAAACGAGATCGTTCGAGGTGCATGCTCCGGAAGTATCGCACGAACGCGTACCGTGGTTTCTCCAAGTTGTTTGATCTGTAGGGTTCGAGAAAAAGCGCCATCCTTGTCGGCCTCGAAGCGTGCTCCCTCGATCTGCACCGTGGCTCCCCGTGGCGTGCGTCCCGCCACCAGAAAGCTTTCCGTATCCACGACCGTATGGGGGCGAGGCGCTTGCAACGTGAGGGGCGTAACCCTTACTTTGACGGTCACTGTCCCACTGCTCGCCGCTGCTCCTTTCGGTTGAATGGTGTATGATATCGTGCGGTCGATAAGCATACTATCGGTGTTTGGTCCTGTGCATGCCTCCGTCACATCCACGGGATAACGGGCTTTACCGCTGGTATCCGGGTGAATCGCAACACCATCCACCAGAACCGTCGTGCCAGGGAGCGTTTCGACTTCCACGTGAATCGTGGGTGGGTCTGCCGTGAGCCCCGTCAAATCAGGTCGTACGCGAAAAGAGACCGGCATGCGCAGTTCGACATCTTCGTCTCTTCCGGAACCCGGTCGGTCGATCCGAACCTGAAAACGGTTGTCTCCCACGGAAAGAGGCTTTGGCAACAACACATCCGCCACGTTCGCGGCTACCGTCGCCGATGCCCCCTCCACCGTCATTACCGTGCCATCCGGACAGCTAGCGCAGGTCAGACGCAATACGTCTCGCCCTTGCTCGTTGACCAGTGCTTGTGAGGCAATGGGCGGCTTGGTGGGCCATAACCACGCAAACAGACCCACCACCAACAATACGGAAACACCTAACGCTACGAATACAAACGAAAGACGCCGATACCATGGGACCATGGGGCGAGCCGCGCGGCTTTGATCCATGCCGAACGCCGGCGGAGGAATCGGAGCTTCCGTAAATACGTGCGGCGGAGACATCGGAACCACGCGTCCATCCGTTGGCGCAATGCCCGGCATGGCCACCCCAAGCATCGTTTTTTTCTGCGACGGCACTTGAGCTGGTCCAGCGGGGGCTGCCGCCGCTGGCTGCTGGGTAGGCGCAATGCCCGGCATGGCCACCCCGAGCATCGTTTTTTTCTGTGCTGGCATGGGGGCCGGTGCCGTGGGGGCCGCTGCCGCTGGCTGCTGGGTAGGCGCAATGCCCGGCATGGCCACCCCGAGCATCGTTTTTTTCTTTGCTGGCATGGGGGCCGGCGCCGTGGGGGCCGCTGCCGCTGGCTGCTGGGTAGGCGCGAAGCCCGGCATGGCGACGCCCAGCATGGTTTTGTTTTGCGCTGGCACGTGGATAGGTCCCGTGGGGGCCGCTGCCGCTGGCTGCTGGGTAGGCGCAAAGCCGGGCATGGCAACGCCCGGCATGGCGACGCCCGGCATGGCGACGCCCGGCATGGCGACGCCCAGCATGGTTTTGTTTTGCGCTGGCACGTGGATAGGTCCCGTGGGGGCCGCTGCCGCTGGCTGCTGGGTAGGCGCAACGCCGGGCATGGCCATACCTAGCATGGTTTTGGCGGGCGCTTGCGGTGCGGTAGATTGGGGTTGAACTGTGGGAGCGGCAGCGAGTGATGCCTCCGACGCGCTTGCCCGCAACCTTGCCAGTAACGCCGGATCCATCGTCTCCGGCATGCCGATCATGGTTTGCTTATTCGTCGATGAGGCAATCGCGGCCGGAACGACAGGCACCCTTGTCTGGTGGTCCGGTGTGGGAGCAGGCCCAACGACTTGGTGAATCGGTATGCCACAGGCCGGGCATAGTACCGCCTGCTCGGCCAACGGAGTCGCACACCTAGGACACGTTCGCATGGGGCCATTGTATCAGGTTGTCAGCCGTTCGCTGAATTCGTGTTGAACCCGTCCCTGTTGAAACCTGCTGAAAGTTGCTCAAAAGGCTCGCATGACGGTATGGGAATAAATAGCCATGCAACATGAGTGCGAAATAGGCTCCCGTTTTCGTCCTGGTTCGAATCGAGTTGGCGTTCGCGCCGACCGACAGGGCTCTTCCCTATCCACCAATGTCCGCCTGTCGCTCGAAACGGTCATCACCGCGGCGGTTCGACGACAAGCACCCATTTCCGTCGAAACCGCCGGATATATAGCTCTGGCCGTGGCTGACGCCCTGGTTTCGGCATCCGCTGTTGTCCGGCCTTGTCATGTTTTCATCACTCTAGAGGGCGAAATCCTGCTGAAAGGAGCCCAACGGGGTGACGACGGCACCGCGGAAACCAGTGTGCGATCGCTGTTGGCGTCCCTGCTTTCCGTGGCGGTTGGCACGTCCCCGGCATTGACCGCGTCAAGCCGTCGAACGGGTCGTCGCGGACTGACGCTCTTGGTCGAGGAACTCGAGGCAGCATTGATTCCAGTCAATCGGGCTGCCGCACGGCGCGCCATTGGAAGATTGGCCCGAGAGGTTCAACGCTCCGGTATCCAAAGCACTCCGCGCTTGACCCATGGCCGACCGAGCCAGCGGTCCGCACGAGACGTATCGAAGGAATCCCGTGTTTCGCCCGCTTGCGCTGTCGATGATCCCGGGAAAATCACGGTACAGGTTGATGATCCGCTGTCGGAAATCACCGAGGTCGACGCTCCCGTTGGTCCGGTTGCCCCCGCTTTTACCGAACTATCCACCGCGGAACCGACAGCGCCGAACGATTCCGCGGCATCCGAGGAAGAGTCGACTCCAGCAGCCCCGCCACCCCTAAACGAGGCGCAATACAGCGTCGATACGTTGTTTTGCGGGTCCACGACGGAGCTGTCCGAACCGCCGGAGCTGATGGCCCCGAGCGTTTCCGCGGCATTCGATGAAGCGTTGTCTCCAGGCGTCGATGAATTGCCCGACGAAAGGCCTGAAATACTCGAAGCCTCATCGAATGAGGCTTGGGAGTTGGAGGGTTCGTACGACGATTTGCAGACCTACGAACCTCCGGAAGCCGTGGGCGATGAGTCATTGGATTTTGGGACGGCTTCTCCGCCACAGGTCGAGCCCATTGCCCTTGAAGAACCGAGTATCGAGGAGATTTCGGATCTGGAGGTGCCCGCGCCCCAGGCGCCTTGTGCGTCGAGTGGTCTTTGCACGTCCGGTTCTGACCGGGTTCATGAATTGCTCGAGGAATTCAGGACGCCGGAACGAGCGAGTCGGGAGTGGGCAGGCGAGTTGAAGGAAATGCTAGGGCTGCCGCCAACTCCGCCGCCGCCCGTGGCTTGTCAAGAAGCGGGGGAGTCGGCTGCGGATTCAGAGCCATCGACCGAGCAAGAACCTCCTCCGCCCCTAACTTTTAGGCCTCCGCGCCATCCTCGTCTCGGAATTGCGCTGACGATGGTCTTGTTGGTGCTCGCCATTGCCGTATTGCTGACGTGTTACGTGTTACACCCGGCGTTGTTGATGGGGGGCTAGATTCGGGGCTCCAGGCTTAAGTTATTGAATTATAAGCTATTTTAGGAGACGCTTGGGGTGGGGATAAGGTGTCGCGGTCAGGAATAAATTAAGATAATAAGGAAGATAAGGAAGAAAAGCACTGTCTTGGAGGTTGAGTGACCTAGGCAATAGCAACCTTCAGGCCATAAATATTTTATATTTATTCTATAGATTCACGGACAATATAACGGAAAATATGGATAATTTATTCATTTAGGGCTCGAGATGTGACGCCATCCGACTTGGATGCGAAAAAAACACGGGGAATCATGGGCAGGAGGGCGATCGTAACGTTACGGTTACGGTCCACCAAGTTCGGAATTGACCGCACTTCCGAGTTTGTCGAGTTGGTCGAGGTCGTTACTGCTAGCTTTTTTCTTGGGGGGAGGGGCAGCGCCCGAGGGGTCTTTGGGCTCGCCGGCCGCCACGGTCGGAGGTTTTTCCTCCGCATGGGCAGCGGCTGCTGCAGAGGCTGCTGCCGCCGCACGTTCTTGCTCCGAGGCAATCGCCCATGCTTTGGCAGCCAACTCGAGATGTTCCAGTTGGGCCTCCCGTTTTGCTTTCGCTTCGTCGGCCGTGATGCGCGCGGAATGCACGGCCGCTTCGATATCACCTTCGGCTTTGGATTCTTGTTTGCCCCGCGTCAAAAGGAATCCAACGACTGCCAATAGGACAACCGCGGCCCCAACTCCCACGAAGATCAAAGGATTCGTTTTCTGGATCGGAAGTTGATACTCATCGTCGGGCTGGTTGGATGGTTTGGGTTTGGAAGGCGTTGCCATGCTCACCCCGTCATTGGCTGAAAACTCAGGTTGTCTTCACGATAGCAAGCGCCCGATCGAACGGCATGGGTTCATGCGCGAAAAAGACCGAGCACCCGGATACAATACCCCTGGCTTTCGTGCCGGTCCAGTGGGCTTAGTCCACCCGCGTCATCACCACTTCTCTCCCGCTTCCCACGTCCCAAACGAGTTTGGAGCCTTCGAATCGCAAGGCGGCCGTGTCGCTGCCCCCCGATTCCCGCGCCACACGGACCGTCAACTTATCGCCGGAAACATCTTCGATATCGAAATCGCCAGAACGTGGCTGATCCGAGGGCAGGCTCACGGTCATCTTGTTTTTATCGAATTCGAAACGAACGCCCTGCGCCCAAGTCGTCGCCTCCGCCTTTTGAGACTCGTCGATTTGCTTGACCGTCTGCCCGCCCCATTTGCCTTGCAGCCGCTCTTTCGGATCTTTGGAACATCCGTTGAGGCATAAGGGAAAAACAAGGGCGACACACAGGAGAAGATTACGCATGATGGTCCTCCGACGAACGAGAACCTACGGCGTTGGCGGAAGGTGGCCAAGTATATGGGGTGCGCCGTTCGTCGAGGCAAAGCGGCCAATGGGCCATGGGTGGGCCGACGCTTCAGTCGTCGCCGAGCAAGTCGAGGGCGACGAGCCCGATGAGCAAGGAAAACTGAACCAATTCTTCGATGGAGACGTATTCGTCGGCCACGTGGAAAGCGTTGTCATCGCCCGGCCCCCAGCCCACGGACGGAATCCCCGCGAGGTTGAGCCATTTCGCGAAGGTAGCTCCTCCCAATCCCACCGGTTCGGGCCGAAATCCAAGCACGGGTTCGGCATTTCGCTGGATGGCATCAATCAAGGGATGGGAAGGCGACATCGCGTGGGGCGCCCGACTATCGACGATCTCCACTTCGAAGTCCGACGCCACTTGCCGTGTGATTTCGAGCATTTGCCCCTGAACCGATTCCATCGTTTGACCGGGAACCAGGCGAAGATCGACGAGGATGGAGCAGGATCCGGCAACGATATTGGGAGCAGCCCCACCGTGGATGAGTCCCACGTTGATCGTGGGATGTCCAAGCAGCGGATGCGGTTCGTAGACGAACGGGAATGCTTCGAAACGCTGAAGAAGATTCGCCATTTTATGTATTGCGTTCACGCCCCGTTCTGGTGTGGAACCGTGAGCTTGCACACCTCGGGCCGTCACACGCATCACCCCTCCGCCCTTTTCGGCAATGTCGATGCTGCGCATGAATTCACCGATATCCGGTACGATGGCGCAGGTGGCGTCGATCAACCCTTCTTCCAGCAAGTACCCCACGCCATAATCGACTCCATCTTCCCCCGTGGCTTCTTCATCGCTAAGGGCCGCGATTTGAAGCTGGCCGGCCAGCGCCTCCGAGCCGATGGCTTCGCGTAGCATCTTCACGGCCACCAATGCGCTTGCGAGCGGGCCCTTGTTGTCGAGCACCCCTCGTCCGTACAGCATCCCTTGTTGAACCTCCGGCTCGAACGGGTTCTTAATCTTTTTCCATTCCGACGGATCGCCCGCGGGAACCACATCCATGTGGGCTGCCACCAGGAGGCGCTTTCCATTTTCGTTGCGCCCCATACGACCAAGGAGATTCGGACGTCCTTGCTGTCGCTCGTGACGCGTGAACGGAATTCCCCAGGCTTCCAACTCGCGGCTTACGATCGCGGCCACACGCCATTCTTCTCCACGAATCGCGAGATAGGGGTGCTCGATGAGCTTGTCGGGCGTCACGTTCACCGTTCGCTGTCGAACCATTTCCATGGTCAACCGAACGATGTCATCGCGAACTTGTGATTGATGGGAGTCGAACCATTCCCGTAGCTTCTGGGCGGCCTTCATGGCTCTGGCTTACACCACAACCAAGGAAATTCGAAGACCTAGGACGTGCATGGTCCCGCGAATATCTGCACGATCCACAACATCCCCTTTTCGTCTCGCAACGCGGATACACCCAACCGCTCATAGCGCGGATGCAAGAGATTGGTCCTATGCGATACGCTTTTCCACAACGCAAGATGCGCAAGCGTCACGCTCGTGGCGCGTGATACGTTTTCTCCCACCTCCTTGGCACACCCTCCAGCGCGAGCGAGCCGTTGTGGCGGACTACCGTCTCCCATATCGTGTCCGATAGCCCCGCTTGCCATCATGGTTTTCGCATGTTCTCGCGCAAGGGCCGTGAGTTGCGCATCCACGACCAGCGGCAACAACCCTTCCTCCACACGTGCGGCGTTGAGCTTGGCGACCATGGCCTGCTCATCGGAAAGACCATGACCCGCGGCTTCACCGGGCACGGGGACGTGCGTCACTGCCTGTCGAGGCCCCACCCGCACCTGAGCTTCGAGCATCGGTTTGGGGCCCGCGTCTGTCGTTCCCACGACTTGCAACAGCCAATCTCCTTGGCGATCCGCCATGAACCGAGCCACCACTCGCGCGGTCGCCGGATCGAAACTCGAAGGAATCACACGCGGCAAGCCCCGTGGACCAAGCACCACGACCCGACCCTCTACCGCTCCATCGTGCAATACCGCATCCACAGTTATCCATTGTCCCTGTCGCACCGTTTTTGGAATCGGTGTCAGCAAGTCCGCCAACACGGCCACGGTGAGCATCGTCAACACATCTCCGCGTTGTGAGTCTTCGATGCTCGCGATGCCACAGCGGCGACGTTGCCCCTCCGGGTGGGAAGCGAGCCACGATTTCAGTCCTTTTTCCGCGCGGTTACGGTTCATGCGAGGCATGCGTAAAGACCATGCACGAACCGCGGGATGAGGCTCGCCTCGCGCGCGAAGATGCTCACTCAACTCGAGAGTCGTCCATGCAGTCTGTCCTTCGAGCAATCGTGTTGCCATGGCGTAAGCGACGTCATGCAACACTCTTCCTCCAGGCCCGCAGACGTCGAGCAACCTCTGATCCCGATGGTCTGGCGCTTGCGCTTGCCAATGCGCGCTGGCAGGTGATCCCAACGTCATTCCCGCTGCCACGAGCCATGCCACGAGCGCGGCCATACGCCCACGCCATCGAAGGAGTGTGTGATGGCTTGCATCCCCCACCTTATCGACCCTCGCCCGTGTTCGTCCTTCGTGCGGTAATGATGTCGTCGTGGGAAGGTTGCTCGTGCATGGGTGTACCAAGAACGTGAACAAGGATGTGATGCACGAGAGCTTCGTGGACGGGTCGAGGGGCGATGCGAAGCCATTCCGGGCGATGAAACCCTAGGATCTCAAAAAGGGCGAAAGAAGACAGTCCTTTTTCCGCGGCGAGTTGGATGAGAAGCTCCGCGGTTGGGTCAGAGATGGCTGGATTTTTTTCGCGTTCGGCCATGTGGGTGCCAAGTCCCGCTTGAAGGCATACGACTTCTTCGGTGACGGATAAGTGATAAGGCGCGGACTCCGGCTCTTGCAGCATCGCCGCGCGAAAGACGGGTTCGAAGCGAAAAGCTGCCTTACAGGAGGCGTATCCAACGCAGAAGGGGCGATCACAGCTCACGACGACGATCGCGCCTTTGTCATTCACCTCGATGAAGGGTTGTTCGACGACCACCGCTCGATCGATGGGATGTCCAACGATGACCTCCGCGACTTTCCAAGCACGAGGATAGGTCGGGTACAACGCCAACGCTCTGGCGATGGCTTCCTTGGCGCGATCCTGCTGATGGTGTCGCCACCGCACTTCCGCAAGTATGCGAAATGAAAGAGGAAATGAAGGATCCGCCGCGAGGGCGACACGGGCAGCTTGGTCCGCCGTATCCAAGTCTCCGACGGCGAGGGCGGCGTCCGCCAGCATGGCTTGGACTCCTGGTACCGTTTTGGATTTTTCTGCCGCTTGCTTGAGGGAATCCAAGCCTTTGGGTCCTGCTTTCATGCCTTGGTCCAACAGAGGCCGCACGTCGTCGGTGGGCAACGAGGGGACCAACGAGGGCGAGCCCTGGGCATCGACCGCGACACGTTGCCAGGGGTCGGGGTCATCGACAGGCTTTGGGCCGAACAATGCGTGAATGTTTGCAAGGGAGGCGGGACCCGTGCGAAAAACGTACAATAGCGGCGAGGCTGCGAGGACCTCGGAAACGTGATTTGCGAACATCAAAAGGTCGTCTGGAACGGAGATAGGGCTGTCTCCCGCGAACGAAAAACGGGTGAGATCAGGATAGGTGCGGTGGGCGCGCTGCTCGATCGTAGCGTCCAAAGGCATGGCCAACACGGTTTTTTGGGCTTCGTCATAAGGGCCAAGCCATTCGGGCGCGGTGGGGTTGGCTTTCGGGGTTTCCGCATTTTCAGGCGGTTTTTGGGGGCTACAGGCCACCATGGCGGAAAGAATCACAATGGTACCAGCGCTTCGGCTTACGGCGCTCGCGATCGTCATGCACCCGATCGTAGCTTACTGGGTCAGGGTTTGTTAGTTTACGGTCATAGGATGACCCATGGCTGAATGGACACGTGGGGCAAAAGTTGGCGTATTCGCCCTGGCGTGTGTGGGGGCTGGCTATGGTCTATGGACGTTCGTGAACCCCTCGGCGGGTACTTCGGGGGGATATACGGTTCACGCGTATCTCAACGACGCCTCCGGGTTGGCTTCTTATTCGCGTGTGATGGTGGCCGGTATTCCCATCGGCAGCATCGAATCCATTCGCTTGGACAAGGGCAAAGCCAGGGTAGACATCAAGGTCAAGCCTGATGTGGCGCTTTATGAAAACGCGGATCTGGCCAAGCGCTCTTCGAGTCTGCTCGGAGAGTTCGTCATCGTCATCGGACCGGGGGATGACTCACAACGTCGCTTGAAAGATGGCGATGAGATCAAACGTGTGCAGGAGCCGATCACCACCGATCAGATCATGAATGACTTGGGCCATGTCGCCAATCGTGTGAAGTCGGTATCCGATAGCCTGGCGAACTCGGTAGGTTCCGAGCAAGGGGAAGAAGACATACGAGCCACGTTGAAGAATCTGGCGGAGGTTACCGATCAACTCAACCAAACCGTGAGAGAGAATCGTCAATCGCTCAATCAAATCATCCACAACGTGGAGCGGATTTCCGATCGAAGCGAACCTCAGATCGCCCAAATTCTCGAAAACGTCCGTGTCATCACCGGCGAAGTGCGCACGCTGGTCGCCGAGGAACAAGGCGATGTCAAAGGTTCGATGGGAACTTTGCGAGATACGTTGAACCGCGTCAACAAAGCGAGCGTCGACCTGCAAGGTTCCTTGCATCACATCAACAGCGTGGCAGAACGAATCGATCGCGGAGAAGGCACGGTGGGGCGCCTGACCAAAGACGAAACGCTGATCAACGAAGTGGAAGAAGTGGTCGAGGGCGTCGGAGATTTCGTGGGAGGAATGTCTCGTCTGCAAACGGTGGTGGGGCTGCGCAATGACTACAACTTCCAAGCCAATACGGTGAAAAGTTACATCGAGTTGCGCCTGCAACCCCGCGAAGACAAGTACTACTTGCTCGAACTCATCAATGATCCGCGGGGCCTTACCCGCGTCGAACAAATCAGTGTCGATACGGACAATCCCAATGATCCGAACCATTACCGTGAGATTCGGACGGTTACGCAAAACACGCTTCGGTTTTCGTTCCAGTTCGCGCGACGGTTGGGGCCGCTGACGGGTCGGTTTGGCTTGAAGGAGTCCACGGGCGGGATTGGTCTCGACCTGCATCTGCTTCAAGATCGATTCGAATTGCAGCAGGACCTATTTGGATTCAGCGAGCAACTCACACCCCGGTGGCGTATTGGCTTGAGTTATGAATTCATCCGACGACTTTGGCTCATCACGGGTGTGGATGATGTCGTCGATCGCCATCGACGTGATTACTTCATTGGCTTGCAGCTTCGTTTTTTGGACGAGGACTTGAAGTCCGTGCTGCCATTTGCACCCACGAGTTTTTGAAGTCTCGTGCCGGTCGAGTCCTTGCTACTCCCACTCATGCTCCCACGGATCGAGCACGCATCGGAAGCCGATCTCCGGCCGTGGGGTCGTAAGACGTGCCGGGGCTGAATTGCGTGTGGCGCTCCATGTCGCTTCCATGGGATCGCGCCAGGATCCGCCGCGAACCGCCATTTTGGTTGTATTTTTGACTCCATCCACGGAATCGTCGGGATCAGTGACCTTGCAAGCCTTCGTACCCGGATCGGTGAAGTCGATCCACGGGTCGGATAAATCCGACCAACAAGGGAGGTCGTCGTCAGCCATTTTTTCGTAGGGCGCGAATCGATCCTGGGTCCATTCCGACACATTTCCCGCGAGTGCTTGGATGGCGTTGCCGTCGTCGTCGTCCAATTTAACCGTATCCGGATAGTCGATGGGGCCTCCGCAACGCGAATCGCCCGACCACGAGGTCCAAGGAAGCACGACTCGGTCATGTGGGAATTTATCACCAGCAGGTCCCGGCTCCTTTCCCTGGAGGCAACTGTCATCATCGCGCCAGCTCGATTCCCCTCGTGCCACGTACACGCCATCGCAGCCTATCAAACTATCCCCAAATGGATAGCGTTTTTCCTGCTCTCCCTGGCTCGCCACATACTCCCATTCCGCTTCCGTGGGCAAGCGCTTGCCTTGCGCACGGCAGTATTCGTAGGCTTGACGCCACGACACGCAATTGAGAGGCATACCGTCGTAATGTGAGGCATTGTCCAATGGGAACGTGCAGTGAATCGCCTTCGATGATTTCTTCTCGCTTTCATCTCGGCAGTGCAGCCCTTCCGGACAGTTCTGTTCCTGGTATTGGTTGGTGTTGATTAAATACTCCCGATACTCGCGTACAGTGACTTCTCGCCTGTCCATGAAAAACGATCGGATCCTGACGAGCCGTTCGGGATACGTGATCGCACGAACGTCCTTCGATGGAACGGGGGCGAGTTCATCACCCAAAAAGAACATACCTCCGGGCACACACACCATGCCTTTGGTTTCCTTGGTTCTCCACGTTGGATCACAATAACGATGCTCCGCCGAAGGAACGAGATCGGTGGTGCCCACACCGCCACAGGGCCCTCTATCCCGATAAGGCTCCAACACCGGGGGAGGCATCATGATCGATGGATCCAATTCAGAACACGTCTCGAATCCCTCTTGTGTGTCATGAACCGGTTTGCCAAGGCAACGCGCCGACAAGTGCATACTCACGGAGTTCACACCATCGTGCAGCGGTGGCAGCCGGCCGAGCGACTCGATGGAAAGAGAAGGCCGATCGGCGCGATAGAATTGAACGCGTACAAAAACTTCCTGACTTCCGGTCGGTGGAGCAATGCCGAACGTGGCGGGCCAGTTCTCTGGCAGGGCGACCACGGCTTCTCGACGGCATGATGGGCACGCGAGTTGCCCCTGTTCATTGAGCAATTCCACGAGCAATCGGTTACCCATCAGTGGCACCACGGCATCGGTGGAAACCGCGACCAACCATTGCGGCCTCGAGGTTGCTTCCTGCTCACAACCGATAAGGTGCAGGACCAGGGCAATTCCAACGATACGCCACCTCATTGGATGCCTCCGGGCGGTTCCTCGTCACCGATGGGGCCGGCGTCATAGCTTGGGTCGAACGGTTGTTCGGGGTTCGGTTCGATGTACTGCACCGGATCCTCCTCTTCCCCCTGCACGCTGTACACGCAACGAAAGCCAACGAGTGCGCTCGATGTGGTTTTCTGGTCTCCGCGACGCAGCGGGGCGTAGGCGTATTCGAGAGGTTCCGCGAAACTGCCTCCTCGAATGGTTTTGGTCAGGCCCCGGATCCCACAGCAAGGATGAACAAACAAGCCTTGTCGCTGCCAACAATTCGTGGTCGGTTCCACGTTTCCATACGAGGTGTAGGAGTCAAGGGTCCACTCCGAAAGGGATCCGGCCATGTGCCACACGCCTTGGTCCGATCCGCCATTGTCCGTCGGATCCTGCCATACCTTGACGATATCTTGTTTCCCGTTTTCGCCTTTTGCGACCGGTAGCAAGCCGTCGAAGCCGCATTCCGGCGCGAACAAAAAGTCGGTTTCCTGCTGTTCGAGCACGGCGGAGTTGCACGTTGGTGGAGCGTCTCCCCACGGAAATAACGAACCCCTTCCAAGATTGGTAGCCACGTATTCCCATTCGGCCTCCGTCGGAAGACGACCGCCCGATTGTTCGCATAGCGCGGCAGCCTCTTCGTGAGTGACGCAGTTCATGGGCAGGTTCACATCGCTATTGTCGGGTACCCAAGTACAAAGCTCGTTTCCGTAGGGATCGGTCTCGCTCCGACCCATAGTGTTAATGGGCATCTCTGACCCCTTGTAACGCTCCACCGTGTATTCCGTGGCGTCGATACAGAAAGGCTTCATGACAACAGGGTGGGGAGGAACGGCGTCGGTGTTTGGGCCAAATCCGACGACGCGAGGATTGCCCAGCATGAAAAACCCACCGGGAATGCATACGCTGTGGGGGGGGCAGTGGTCTTTGGCGTTTGCACAGTCCTGGGATTGAGAGCTATCCGTTCGTTGCAGGTCTCCAGGCCACCACAATGCTTCTCGCGCAGGTCGGGTATCGGCGGCCACGGACTCGATGTCATCGCGAAATCCTGCTTCTTTTCGATCCTCGGCGACGCACGTGGCGTGGCGAGTGAAATCTGGGCGATAGCCACGACAAGCGGAACGGAGCACGACACGGAAAGCGAATACGCCTTTTTCGTAGGGAACGGGGACTTCGACGACCCGGTCGATGACGTAGCCGGCGATTGGTTCGAATACCTTGGTATTGGTGTTGGGATCCGTGGTGACGGCCGCACGTTGTGAACGGAAAGCTCGAAGCCGCACCCGTGAGACAACCGCGCCCTCGAGCCCTTTGATTCCAAAAGAAACCGGCCAATTCATCTCATCCGGGGCCGCGACATCGGTCGACGATACAACCCTGTTGTCGGGATCGAGAATGTCGATGCGTAAAAGGTCCACGGCGGCTTCCGTGAGAAAAGCATGTTCCTGTTCCCGAGCGAGAGATATCGAAGGGGCATCTGTGTCAATATATAGCAGTGCTTGTCCCCCTGGCGCATCCGTGGATGAGCCACATTGAGCCGTCCCTGCCAAAAGGATCAGAGTCAGAGCCACCTCGGGTCGTCGCGATCGCACCATACCAACGATCTTAGCAGGGGTTTCAAAACAAAGGAGCATGCTCGAGATGCCTTGTTTCCCTTGCCCGGATCTTGCATGATTAAGGATCATGGGCCACCTGCCTAGACTCATCCGTCATACCCTGGCGCTGCTGATCGCTGTCGTCGGTTGCTCAACATCGATGCGAATGAACGACACCGGGGATGAAATGGAGGCGTTGCCTACGGACAATCGCCTCGCTTCCAGGTGTTCCAAGTGTTTTTCCGAGGATTGTGCGTGGCAAACCACCGAATGCTCTTCGGATCCGGGGTGTGCGAGACTGCTGACTTGTGCGAATGAAGGCCCGTTGGATGGGCAAGGATTGCTTGATATCGATTGGCTACGCAATCATTGCAGACCTGTCGAAGGTGTCTCCGCTACCTTGTGGAACTCGCTGGTTTCCTGCGTCACGGGCTCGATGTGTTGCGAAGAAGTCCCTGAAAACGGTGGAAATCCGGGATCCGGGGGCGGTGGTGGTGGCGGAATCGTGCCGGACGCGCAAAGCGGTGCCGTAGATACCGGAGCGGACCAAGAATATGATTCTACCTGTTCTCAATGCCTCAAGGAACTCGGAACGGCCACTGACGCTTCGTCCACCGACACTCAATGCCGTGCGGCCTTGGACGACTGCAAACAAGGCGAGTGCCACGAGTACTTGACCCTGTATCAAGAGTGCTTGACGGCCAATACCAATAGCGAAAGAGGGCTGGAAGCTTGCATGTTTCAAGGTCTGGAGCAGGGGAAGAAACTCGCTTCCAATGCCTCTTCAGCCGCCTTCGCCATGTTCATGCAACGCGTTTTCGGCTGTTTGACAGGCTCTTGCGCCAGTCTCTGTGTCCCTGCCGACGTCCGACCATGCATCGCTTGTCAACAGCAATCCTGTGGCGATGACCTTGCTTTGGTTCGATCTTCCAACGATGCCATCCTTGGTATTTGGTGTCGTTCGTACTGCCAATGGAATCAAGATGAACAATGCCCAGGCATTTGTACCGGCTTCATGACAGAAGCGGCCGACATCCTGCAATCTTATGGACAATGCGTGAAAGCGTCATGCCCCGAATGTTGATCCGTGATGGGTTTCGTGGACAATCCCCAACCGCGAGGAGATCTCCGATGAAAATCGCCCCTATTTGGCTCGCCTGGGTCTTCGTTCTCGGATGCCAAGCGGCGACGGCTTTGCCCGAGTCCGATCCGATGCTCCAAAACGGTGGTAGCCGCGAATCGGCAACCTCGTGTTCGCGTTGTTACGAGGAGGCATGCGCTTGGGAGACGATCGAATGCGCGGCCGACCCAGGGTGTGCCCAATGGCTTTCGTGCGCCCAAGGATGCAACCAAGAAGAAAGCTGTCTATCCTCCTGTCCTGTGCCTGGCTCTTCGTTGGGCGACTCCCTGCGGGATCGGCTCAACCGTTGTATCACGCGAACAAGCTGTTGCGCCGTTGCGGCGCCTGGTGGGCTTGATCAAACAAAGGGTGCTGGTGGCGATGGTGGACAGGGTGGTGGTGGGGGCGGTGGACACGGTGGGAACAACGGGACGCTCGACGCTGCGCCAACAACACCTGAAGATGGCGCTAGCTGCGATGAGAACAACTGCAATAGTTGTCTTATATCCATCAAAACGGCAAATGTAGATGAGGGTTCGGAATGTTCTGATAAAGAGTGTCGGGAAATAGCGGACAATTGTTATCACGACGAAGGCAAACCAAGTCCCTGCTGGAACTACATGACCTGTGCGGAACAGAACGCTTCGTGCGCAGCGGTTCCGGTGACTAATGCCGATTTGGTTATCCAAACCCTTTCCTGTGCGGAAAAGTATTGCCCTGTAAGCTGTCTGAGTTCCTGTAAGAAATGCCAATTCAACTCGTGTCGGGATGAATTGAAGGCGTTTCTGTCCAGTACCGCCGCGCAACACCTCGTATTTTGTCGAGACGAATGCAAATCGGATCCAACGCCCCAGGCGTGCATTCGAAAATGTGTGGAACAGAAGGAACAGATGGAACAGATGGAGCAGATGGAACAGATGGAACAGTACGAAGAGGCGCTGTCTGTCGTAGGGGAATTGAACCAATGCACCATGGAATGGTGCAAAGACAAATGTACGCCCTGACCGCACCGTCGTGATTTCACGGGATTCCAAGGAATTTATGAAGCTGCACGCTGAGCCGCCATCGGGGGTGAGAGGCGCAATAATCTAGGCAAATACGTATATTTTCCAATAGGTTAGCGTCGTGCCGGGGTTGTAGGGAAAAGGTGGTGAACGCCAGGGAAACGAAGTCCTTGGGGTCCAAGCCCTCCTGAGGAAACACCAGTTTGAGTTCGTCTCCCGCCGTCTGCACGAGGGGTGCGCCAGCTTTGGGGCTCACGCAGATCCAGTCGATTTCTGGTGGACAGGGTAACGTTCCGTTGGTTTCGAGGCCCACTTCGAAACCCAGACGGTGACAGGCCTTCACCAGGGGGGCGTCGAGTTGGAGCAGAGGTTCCCCGCCGGTAAAAACGACATAGCGATGTTCATCTTGGACGGTCTGCTGCTGCCAGATCACCGCAATATGCTCCGCCAGGTCGGTAGCCGTGGCGAAACTGCCCCCCGCTGGGCCGTCGGTGCCTACAAAATCGGTATCGCAAAACTTGCATATCGCGCGATCTCGGTCATCGATTCGACCACTCCACAGGTTGCAGCCGGACAATCGGCAAAAGACGGCTACCCGGCCTGTTTGGGCTCCTTCTCCCTGAATCGTCCGAAAACAGGTTTTGACGTGATAGGTCACCTTGCGTTCCTCATGGCATGCGGCGGGTTGGTAGGAGTTGGTCTTTCCCGTTGCTGGCTTCCGTCTTCCGGCGATAGCATCCAGGGCAAAGCATGGATCCGCAAGAGGTCGAGTCGGTGAAAATTGCCATAGAGTTGACAATTCACGTGGAAAACCATGATGATTCAATGTGCGTCGGCGGGTCGCTCCGATCTTCCGGTGCCAGAACCGTGGATTATGAGGAGGCCTTCCCGTGCCTGTAACACTGCTCGCGGTCGATGATAGCGTGACCATGCGCAAGGTCTACGAGATGACCTTCGGAGGAGAGGATTTTCGTGTACTGACCGCGGATAGTGCCGAAACGGCGCTCGCCCTGTTCAGAAGCGAGAAGCCATCCCTTGTGTTGGCGGACATCACGTTGCCCGACAAAAACGGTTATGAGCTTTGCGCATCCCTCAAACAGGCTCAACCGGAACTTCCCGTTCTGCTGATGTCGTCGAAACTCAATCCCTACGACAAAGCACGAGGCCAAGCCGCGAACGCGGATGACAATGTGGATAAGCCCTTCGACTCCCAGAAGCTGATCGAGCGGGTGAATAGTCTGTTGTCAGGACAGAAGACCGTGGCCTCACCGAGCGCAGCCAAACCGGCTGCCACCGCACCTCGTGCCTCGGTGCCTCAAGGCGCGACGTTGTTGGGGCAAGGCCCCCCGCGTCCGCAAGTCACTCGACCAGCGCCCATTGCGGCTCCCACCGCCAATCAGCCGGTCAATTTACGGGCGACGGCTGATTTTGCGGTGCGTCCTGCCGCTGGTCCCTCCGCACGAGCGCCCTTGCCGCCCTCTACGACCACGATGGGAACGCCGCCTCCCGCGGTTGTTCAGGCAAAACCCGTGGAAGCGGCTTGGCCTGCCAAACCATCCGCGGAACCTGCCAAAGAACCTGTCAAACCCGTCATGGCCCAATCCTCCAAAGCCGATGGGGATTTATCCGCCAAACTACAAGCCCTCGGCCTCACCAAAGACCAGATGGAAGGTGTGCTCGCCCTGTCTCATGAATTGGTGGAACGCGTCGTCTGGGAAGTCGTTCCGGTACTTGCCGAAACCATCATCAAAGAAGAACTCAAACGACTCACGGAAGACTGATCCTACCGCGCCTCTGCCCTTCGGCCCACCCCCACGGTTGGTAAATCGAAGCGAAATATAGTCCCTTCCGCGGCATGGGAACGAACCGATACCGAGCCCCCATGCGCTTCGATCACCGTCGCGACAATGGGAAGGCCCAATCCCGTTCCCCCTTTTTCAGTGCGTGTCGTAAAAAATCGATCCCATATTCTCGGCAGATTGATCGCGTGGATGGGTTCTCCTCTGTTATGTACGGTCGTGGATAATCGCTCCTCCGGTCCATCCTCCACAACGATACTTACCTCTGTTCCCTCCGCAGCGTGTTGTTGAGCGTTGTCCACGAGATTGCTCAACGCAGAGACGAGATGAAATCGTTTCCCAAATACGAGCGGATGATGCGTGTGGAACTGAACGGAAACCGGCACAGTGGCCGCGGCTTGTCGAGCTACCTCTTGCACCAATTCTTCGTAATCAATCATCTCATCAGGAATCGGATCCGCCTCGAATCGAGCGAGTTCCAGCAAACGGGTCACCAGTCGATCGAGACGGTTGGCATCTGCCAAAATATTGCCGAGAAAGCGTATGCGCGCTTCCGGTTCTTCCGCCGCCCCATCCCGCAGAAGTTCCGCGGCTCCACGAATTCCCGTGAGCGGTGATTTGAATTCATGACTGATGTTGGCTGCAAGCTGACCCACGTACTTCGCTCGATCGTCGAGCTTGCGTGTCATCGTGTCAAAGGCATGAGCCAACTGTCCGATCTCATCGCGACGCGCCATTTTCAAAGTTTGGCTTCGATCTCCTTTGGCGATGCGATTGGCAATGTGGGTCAAGCGGGTCAAGGGCCGGGAGATCGTTCCGGCGAGAAACATCGATAATACGGACGTCGCCGCGAGCGCCGCCACCAGAATGATGAACAGGGATGAACGTAATCGATACATCGCGCTTCGCACGGGATTGGTCGAGCGTGTGACATAGACCACGCCTTGCACCGAACCGTCGCGTACGATGGGCAAGGCGCTGAAGAGATACAGCCGATCTCGGTTTTCCCAAAACCGCGTATTGGAACCATATTTTCCCTGTAGGGCGGCCTGAATCTCGGTGCGTTGTGACACATCGAGCGGTTCTGGGGGACTCATCGCCGCCGTCTCGTATCGTGGCTGACCGGGCTGGAGCGACGGTAACGGCTCTTCGGGTCCTTCCGGTGGTCCCTGCTCATGGGAGTCCGCCACAAGCTGCCCCTGTGGATCAAGAACGCGGATTCGCGTGCGTGTTTCGCGTGCCGAGCGCGCAAGGTCCTGGGCAAGTCCTTGTCTATTCACTCCATGCGGGTCGTTTGCCAACATCCATCGCAACACCTCGGCTTGATCGATCATGTTTTGCTCGAGAGCGCGGAGCATCTCTCGCTCGTAGAATCTCGCGAAGAAAATGCCGAGCAGAGGTACGGCGACGATCAATACATGCACCAGCAGAAGACGCGTTCGAATGCGGAATAGCTCATCCACCCATCGAGCGAATCGCTTTCCCATCACGGGTTCTCAATCTCGCCTGCTTTGTAACCCAACCCATGGACCGTCTCGATCGGATCGACACCAAGGGGGCGCAATTTGGCACGAATGCGACGGATATGCGTATCCATCGTTCGCTCGGTGATGTGATTGTCGTGAATATAGGCCCTATCAATGAGCTGGGAGCGTGTCAGCAAGCGACCCGGACGTTCGAGCAATGCCTGAAGCACGGCAAATTCGGTGACGGTCAAGTTGATTCTATCGCCCTTCACCCGCAGTTCGTGCCGTACGAGATCGAGTTCGATTGGCCCATGCACCAAGGTTTCCTTGTTGCTTTCGGTTCTCGCAGTGCGCCGCAACACTGTACGAATGCGTGTGGCAAGTTCCCGGGGCGAAAACGGTTTCGTCAGATAGTCATCGCCTCCTAGTTCCAATCCAAGGATTCGATCGACCTCCTCCCCGCGCGAAGACAGAAAGATACAAGGCACGTCACTGAAGGTGCGAAGGGTTCGACACACGCTCAGACCATCGAGGTCCGGCATCAGCACATCGAGCACCACCAGGTCGATGTCCTTGCTCTTCAACAAACCGAGCGCTTCATTGCCATTGGATGCAAGCAGCACTTCGAAACCTTCTTTGGACAGCGTGTATTGCACGATGTCGCGAATGCGTGGTTCGTCATCAACGACCAGGATGGTGGTCATGGCACTCTCCCGCGAATCTGCTGGGTCCACGAAATGATGATCGATGGGGATCGTCGGAACAACAAGAACCCATCGAACGATTACTTCACTTGGACCGTCTTGCATCCGAGCTGTATCTCGACACTTCCTGCGGAACCGGTGTGGAATAGCTCACAGGTGGCCGGGCAAACGACGATGACATTGGGATGGACAGGGTCATCGTAGTACCAACCTCCCGATGCGTCGCAGTCCGCAGCGCTTGGTACTTGACCTATCGTAGATGTCGTGCCGTTCGCCGACGTATACAATACGTTGACTTTTCCGTAGTCGAGGGTGCCGCTTGGTGGGTCTGGAATGACATAGCTGCAGGGAAGGGCCGAGCCGCGAATCGCGTTCATCGCATCGAGGAATTGCTTTTGGGTTGCGTTGCCCCCTCCACCGTCCACGATATAAGCTTTCGTGGTTCCTCCCGCCTCGGCGACGGAATTGAGGCTGCTCAAATGATTGCCTACGCCGATGACATAGGTGGGGATCGATGGGGTTGCTTGAAGACCCCCTTGGGCAATGGCAACGACTTTGGATACGTCACCACTACCGATTTTGCACGTCACGCTGTCGGGTTCACCGTCGGTGGCCAATACCACCACCACGGTTTCGCTTGGGTGCGCGATGGCCCATGCTTTGGCGTGATTGATCGCTCCAAGCAATGCGGGTGGTGTTGGGGTGTTGAACAAGGGAGCATGTGCATCCAACGAAGCGGCAATTGCACCCGCGGCGCCAGGCAATTCGGCAAATTCAACCTCGGGCGTCTCGTACGCACTCGCATCGCAGTAATCATCAAACGTACAGAATTTCGTGGAACCACACGAACCAAGCACGCTCTTGCAGTCCGCATTCGTGTTGCAGGGAGCCGTCAACGCAAAATAATTCAAAGCGATTCGGATCCCCGCTGCCTCCGGCGCTTGCGTAAAGCTTTTGATCGCGTTGACAACGCTGGTCCAGCGCGCTCCTTTCATCGACGATGATTGGTCGAGCATGACCATCACATTGAGAGGTGTTGGCTGTGCGTTGCTTTTCGTGCCGACGCAAACATCACCCTCCGGAAGCGGACCGTCGTTGGAGGAGGTGACATCGAGATGGACGGTCGAATCCTCCACGCTGGTTGTGTCCGCGATCGAGCCATCGGTCGTAGAGGGCGAGCCTCCCGTGCCACTCGTCAACCCTTTTGAATTCGAATCGCCCGAAGCGCTGCAAGCGGCCAGGGTGAAACCGATCGTGATCGGAACCCAACGGAAAGCATAATAAAAACGCATAATTACCTCCATTTCAACAGCCGCAGGAGCATTGGAGCGACATGCTCATGTTGTACTCACCATCGTTCTTAGTGTAGCTGTTCGAGCCAACGACGACGACATACCAACCGGTTTGTGCTGCGGAATGGCTGCTTGTGAACGGTGCGGAGCCCGTGGCGTCGGCGCAGGATAGTTTCGTTCCGCAACTGCCGGGAGGAACAGTCCATGACGCGCCAACGAAGTACCACCCGATGCGCGGTGTGAATCCCCCTTTCGTGGGGGACATGGTGACGGACAGTTCTTCCCCCGCCCAAAGATAAAGACGGTAGGCGTTATCGCTGCCGGCATTGTTTCCACAGCCCGAAGTGTATTGTCCTCCCGTCAACGTCACACCATTGGCTGTGTACGAAGCGCCGCCCACAAATTCGTTTCGACCCACGATTTGGGCTTGATCACAGCCCTTTCGGCTCGTGGTGGTGGAAGTGCATGCCGCCACCGGCGCGCCGCAACTCAGGCAATCTCCACCACTTCCGCCCGCGCCACCGGTTCCGCCCGCGCCACCGGTTCCACTCGCGCCACCGGTTCCACTCGCGCCACCGCTTGCTCCACTTCCGCCCGCGCCACCGGTTCCACTCGCGCCACCGCTTGCTCCAC